>Ga0213827_1000718_pt1 | contig 22961 bp, 21 predicted proteins | sample MC6MC0898MG_FD_180669 | JGI IMG/M metagenome (GOLD analysis project Ga0213827, IMG submission 180669) | Enriched soil aggregate microbial communities from Iowa State University, Ames, United States - MC6-MC0898-MG | ecosystem: Environmental > Terrestrial > Soil > Unclassified | place: USA: Iowa...
GCCGGCGATTCCAGCTTCCGTGCACCGATGGCGATCGCCGTGATCGGTGGCCTGATCACCTCCACGCTGTTGAGCCTGATCGTGATTCCGGCGGCCTTCACCGTGGTGGATGATGCGGGGGATTGGTTGTCGCGGAAGTTCCGGCGGCGGTCGTCGCATCCGGCTGTCGGCGGTGCGGAGTGAGCTGACCCGCCACGCCGCCCCAAACAAAAAGCCCCGGCCAAGGCCGGGGCTTTTTAACAGCGACCGGGCTGCCCAGCGCATCCACATGCGTCCAGGTAACACCTGTCGAGCTGCGGGTCGCCAGCAGTCGACCACCTACATAGATGTACTCCGAGGCGCCCTTTCCTAGTCGCTCTTCGTGCACCACCTTTCCGGCCAACGAATACATCGCGCGCAGGCGTTGCCCCTGGGCATCGTGCGCCACCGCACTTCGCCTATAGGAATCGTAGGCCTAGCGCTCCGCCTCCTCCTTCACTTCACGCAGCCTATTGCCAAAGTTGAAGTCGGACTTCCGCCCATTGCGTAGCTGGAGATTGCCTTGAACAACCCAGGCCAATCCAGTCACCAGACTTGCCTGGAACACATGCCCTACGTACTTGGACCGGAGTACAGGACAACGCCATGCACACGCAAGTTCGCATGCACCTCGCATTCCTTGCTTTCATCGTGGAAACACGCCTGTGGAAGCCCAGCCATGTCCATCTCGAAGACCACTCTGGAGCGGTTGACGAAGTTCGCATAGCGCCTGCCGTCTTCATTTCCCGTGACAAGACGACCGTCCGGATAGGCAGCCTTCAGCGCCACCAACGTGGAGCCAACACCAACTCCCTTCTCATCTAACAATCCCTCGGAGATGGTCCGCAGCTTCTCCATCCTGCCTTGGTCGAACCAGCATTCGACAACCAGACCGTCGGGTAACGAGACATCCATGACTATGTACTCGTCTCCTTCCTGCATAACCGAACGTTCAATGATGGGATTCCCGGCTGCGAAAAGCTGGTCCTTGGTCATCCTAATACGCAGGCCCGCAAGGGAGCCACTGCTGGCATCAATGCCTGCCACCAAGGGAACAGCTTCAGTAGGCGTCTGCTTGGCCAGATCCCTTACGTCGGAGGGAGCAGGGCTGCATGCCACTAGCATCATGAGCCAAGCTCCGCCGGAGATGATCTTCATTTTTTGGGTTTCCAGTCAGTGAAACGTCCCCGCGTTCCATCCTGCTTAAGATCCACATGAACGCCGCGGCCATCAGTATATTGATTGACCCGGTTGAATTCGCCGGAACCATGGGCCGCATCAGCGGTCTGCTTAGCTGTGCTCCCATTTATCCGTATGTCTGCCGCGTTGTCCTGTAGGTGCTGGCTCCGACTCGCGCCACCCACCGCTCGGTTTTGCTCCACCGTTCTTCGGCCCCTAGTCGCTTCGACATTCTTGCCGGATTTATCACTGAAGTAGAGCAGTTTGGTCGTCACTTCAGATCCGGCAAAGGCCGGGGCTTTTCGTACAACTGGTGCCGGAAACAGGAATCGAACCTACGACCAGCCGCCTACGACTCAAAATCAACAATGGCCTAGTCGCTGGATGCATCAGTCTGATCAGCGATAGCGCCAACCAAATCGATGATCTCTTCGATCTCGAGGCCTCGTTGATTAGGCTCATCGTCAGATCCCAAACCGGTCCCCGAAAACGCTTGCACCAATGCGTCGTTAGCGACTCGCGGGCCTGTCTGGCAAGCTGCTTGATGCTCTCTTCAGCCAAGTGAAAGCTGTGTTTCGTTGCGATTTCAGCGAATAGAGAATACAGACGGGACAAGACAGACCGTTTTATTTCACTTCACCTTCGGGTCTCTCAAGCCACCTCTCGACCTCTTCTTTAGGCGTCGTCTTAATTTGAAAACCGATGAAAATCGACCAGACCTACAGGTTTTACGGCACGTATACCAAAACCACCTCGTATCGATATCCATCACCAACTTCGTACACGTGAGCCTGAAGCACTAGATCACTCCGCCCCTCCTCTTCTGTGTAGAGATCAACCAGAACATTCCAAAAATCTCCATACCAGATGCAGACGGAAGAATTCCAGGACTCATCTGGCAGCCTTTTCAAGTGTGCACCATACGCGCGAATGCTCTCTAGCGCGCTTGCCCACACATCTGGGGCCTGAAGGGTTACCTGCGTTAGCGCTGGTTCGCCCCTTGAATCAGCGCATTAACGATGCCTGCGAGCGTGGGCCGCCAAGCTTGCGGCACCGCAATCTCGTTCTCAATATCCTTAGTTATGGTCGTCTCATGCATTGCCAATCTCCCCCGTGCAATTGCTTGTGGCAGTCCAACGGGACCTCGGCATGATTGGAGGATGTTGTAGGACCACCGTCGGCGTGTCGCTCGACATGATGCCCGGCGGAATTGCTTCGATCAATTGACGTCCCGCACCCCGTCGCGCACTTTCCACCTTGTTCCGCTCGCTTGGATTCTCGTGCGGAATCAGTGAACAACCGCTGTAGGTCTCGTCGTGCTATTGGACGGGTAGGACAGGATGCGAGGCGGCGTTTGGTTGCGGATCGTCCGCATGCGAGTCAATCTAAACAGGACCTCGCGCCGCCATGTAAGGCGCACCGTCGAGATACACTGCATCCGCTGAAATGCTGATAAGCCCGCCCGACTGCATCTCAATCTTCAAACAAACTCCTCCTCCAAGAGGCGAAGAATCCCAAGAGGCCTCATTGATTGAGCTGCTTGGACCCCAATGCTCCTGCCTATCAGCTGAGAATTCGCGCAACCCTCTGAAGAATATTGAACGGATCGCAGAGTGCTCGTCCAGCACAGTTAGCTCGGTCGAGCTTTCAGCCCAGTCGATTCGTATCTTCAGAAGCGTCCAATCGTGCATCAGAACCTCACCTTGTATTGAGAGGAGGATGCGCTTCCGGCAACTCCGGAGCAACGTTCTTGCTATTGATATCCAAACGTTTGCCACTCATCAGCAGTGCCCTTGCCGCTAAGCGCCAGCGAAGCCGGATCGGATCGAGGTGCCGATGTCAGTCCGGGGTGCGTTGAACGGACCTGAGGTTGCCGGCCAGCGGCCGGCACTACCACCAAGCGAGCCACAAACAAAAAGCCCCGACCAAGGCCGGGGCTTTCTGCTGTATCTGGTGCCGGAAATAGGAATCGAACCTACGACCTACGCATTACGAAATATAAGCTAACATCCTTTTAACCACTAAATATCAATTACTTATTGACGAACAGGGAAAATTCTGGGAAAACTAGTCACCTCTAATGATAGGGACTATCAAGCATGGCTCGCCCCAAGAAGGAACTGACAGGCCAAGGGGTCTACGACCGCGGCAGCGCCTGGCAGGTCCGCGTGAAACGCCAGGATGCGGCCGGCAACATTCACCGAATCAACAGGACCTTCCCTTACAACAAGCTGTCCGCCTCAGTTGCTGCGGACAGCCGAGCCGCAGTGTTCAAGCATGCGGCCGCATTCGCCGCCAGCGAACGCGCCGCCCTTCATGTTGAGAAGCGCCCCGCTTCTGACCTGCTGGGCACGCAGACTCTCTCAAAATGGATCGACCGCTACATCGCCGAGATCTGCCCGAAGAAGAAAGCCGGGAAGGGAGATGAGCGGCTTTTGAGGTCGATTCAAGAACGCTTTCCAAAGCTCTGCAACCGTCCTGTGGCGGATCTCTTACCACGCGACTTCGGAATGACCTCCCTTGGCATGGGCCACACCCTTGACGAGACTTACCTCCTCGCACCGGCTACCGTGCGCCGGAACCAAGCCGTCGTATCTCAAGTGTTCACGGCCGCCATTGAAGAGTGGCACTACTCGCTGAAGGAAAACCCGCTACTGAAGGCCACCAAACCTGCCATAAGCAATAGCCGTGAACGCGTGGTTTCACCGGAGGAATGGCGGTCCATCCTCGACTGTCTTGCACCCATGCGTCCAGCCACCCGAGCCGCCATTTTGTTCATGCGGTGGACCGCCTGTCGACGTGGCGAGGCCGTCAAGCTTCGATGGGAGGACGTCAGCCTTGAAGGGACACCTCAAGCCATCTTCCGCGACACTAAAAATCCAATAGCGGGCCAGGTAAGCAGCCGCACAATTCCGCTGACCAAGGACGCGGTCAGTGCGCTGAATACGCTTACGGCGGAGCACCACGCCGTATGGCTAGCTCGGCATGGCAAGACCCTGAAGAACCATCCAGTGCCGGCCAACCCAGGACATGGTCCCGTCTTCTCGGTTGACGAAGGTAATTCGCCAATCGCCGCGGACAGCCTCACGCAAGCTTGGGAGCGTGCGTGCCACGCCGCGGGCGTAACAGGTGCAACCCTACATGATCTAAGACACACGCGGTTGACTGAACTCGCCAACCTACTCCCTTTACAGAAGGTTATGCGCATCTCCGGTCACAAGACCGCTCAGATGCTCATGCGCTACTACAATCCGAAAGTTGAAGACTTGGCAGCAGATCTGGAAGCAGCCATTAGGACAAAGAATCGACAGAAGTCTAGTGGCAGAACTAAGCAGCAAAATTAGAGCTGGACTTCCCGAGCTCACGGCCCTGACCGCCCTTCTGCTGGAAGGGCAGCCGAGGCAGCGCATCGTTCAGAAACGACCGGTCGTGGGATCAGCTGGCGCACCAGGCGACGCCGGTTTCACTACCTTCTCTAGCAGATCCTTCTGAAGCACCGAGTCAACGAATCCATTAAAGGCATCATCGCTCCCCTGCTCAGCTATGCCAAGCGCGAGTTCGGCCGCCAACAAATTAGGTGCCGGTGGTTGCACATCATCGAGCGAGGAAATGTGAGCTACTAGCTTCCAGCGGACCGAGGCGATGCGACAGTTGATACACCGAGCGCGCTGAATTGCACGTTGCACCGGTTCGAGCTCGACATGGGCCGCCATCCCACTGTGACCAGCAAAGAACATCAACGGCATACCTTGCAACGCCGTCCATGTCTCCCTTACAACCTGAGCCACGTAAGGTCCATACGTGTCCAGGGTGTTGGCCGCCCTATCAGCCACTGCGTCTGCCGCAGCTAGGCTGTAAATGAACTCTTTGAAGAGATCTTCCTTTGACTTGTCCTGGTTCTGTTCAGTCATGGTCTCATCCTTGGGGTGTGAGCCCAGATGCTAACCCAAAACAGTGGTTCCACAACGCGGATCCGCAGAGACCGATGAGCCTTCTCGGTGGCGGGGAAACCGCAGCAGTGTCCGTTGATGCCCCCTTGACGTTCGGGGCATTTATGTTATCGATTCAAACGAGGCGAGCCTTTTAATTCGTCCCTTGCCTCACTAAGCCCTCGGCGACAGGTCTCCTCCCCCGGGTTGCCGGGGGCTTTTTTATCCAAACCCCTTGCGCTTTCCTTAAAATCGAATACCCCTGAAAGCATCCATTGATCTTTCTGGGAGGAAAGCATGCAACCCCGTATTAAATATTTTTCCGTGCTGACGGCCATCGTTTCGATGGCGCTGGCCGGATGCTCAACCGTCAAACCCACCCCCTCTAATCCATCACCGCCCTCTCTGGGTTCGACAACTCCAAAAGCTCACAACCCCGTTTACCGCTTCTTTCATCCCAAGCAAAAACGAGTCTGGAAAGGGGTTTCGCCCTCGTTGCGCGAAAAGGCAGAAGCCGTCCTGGCCCAGTTGGCAGCAGAGGGGTATGACGTGCGGCCGGTGGAGGTCTATCGAAGCCCAGAGCGGCAAGCGGCGTTGATGGCGTCGGCCAGCGGCGTCACGAGTGTTGGGGCTTGGTCCTCTTGTCACAACTACGGCCTGGCGTTGGACGCAGCCGTCTTCGTCAAGGGGGAGCCAAGCTGGAACTTGAACGATCCGCACGTGATGGCCGGCTACCTGCGATTTGGGGAACTTTCGGAAATCGTGGGGTTGAACTGGGGCGGGCGATGGACCAGCCCCAAGGACTATCCACATGTTGAACTCAAGTCCGAATGCGGTCAGGCCAAGTGGGCCTACCGCCGCGGCCAAAAGCTCCCAACCTTTGCTGCCATCGGAGAACCCTCCCCTGAGGTCCTGGCGCGGGCACTAGCGCCGAGCTGGTGCCCGGCTGGCGCGCAGTGGGCTTGCAACGGCGCAACGCAACGATGGGCATGGAATTTCTCCACACTCTCAATCAATCGCGCTTCATGCGCCGCTATAAACCCTAACAACCGATTATATTCCTCCCCAAGCGCTTGACGAACCCGGATTTTGTTTTATGGATCAAGGAAGTTATCCATAAAGCCGGGAGGCCTGCATGTTGCGCATTCGTTTTAAAGCACTGTCGTTGCTCGTGGGGGCTGCCTTATGCACCTCCCCTGCCCTTTTCGCCCAAACCCAGGTTGGCGATGGAGCCCAAGCGAATGAAAGGAACACGACCGCGGTAGGGAACGCTTCCAAAGCGCAGACGTGGGGAGCCACCGCATTAGGGGCGGGAGCCGTGGCAGATGGGGGACAAGCTTTGCTTCCTGACGGCACGATGGGCGGCTGCGTGGGCGCTACGGCAGTGGGCACCGCGGCGCACGCCTTGGGCTGTAGCACCACCTCCATCGGCTATGACAGCCGGGCCGAAGGAGTCGGGGCAACGAGCACGGGTGTCGCTGCTAAAGCGTCTGGGAGCAATGCCGCTGCCTTCGGCACGTATGCAGAGGCAAACGCTCTGGGAGCCTTCGCGGGGGGCGCATACAGCCTAGCGTCTGGCGTGGGCAGTGTGGCAGTGGGAGTTAACAGCGAGGGCAGCGGTGACGCATCGGTTGCGATCGGCACCATCGCTCGTGCGACGGCGAACGGATCGACAGCAGTCGGACGCGCAGCTGTCTCGACCGGGAACTCAAGCCTTGCCATCGGGACATCCGCCAACGCTTCCGGTGACAGCGCAGCGGCGCTTGGCCCCAGCAGCAATGCTTCTGGCGACTACTCCGTTGCCTCCGGGCTAGGTTCCCAAGCAACTGCCGAAGCCGCCACCGCCACCGGGCCGTGGGCGAAATCCTCGGCTCCTTACTCGATCGCCATCGGCCCAAGCGCGGCGGCAGAAGCGGAAGACAGCATTGCTATCGGTAACCGCGCCGCCGCGACCGCGCGTGGTTGCGTCGCGGTGGGGTCTAACAGCCGATGCAATGAAGAGGCCACCGCCGCGTTTGGGGACCGTCGGTTGACTGGCGTCTCCCGAGGCATTGTCGATACGGATGCCGCTAACGTGGGCCAGGTGCGTTCTGTTGTGCAAACCTTTGGCGGCGGCGCTGACGTGGTCAATGGCGTCTACATTGAGCCGTTGTTCGAGTTCCGCGGTGGTGTCAGCTACAACAACGTTGCGGACGCCATGTATTACTTGGACGGTCGGGTAGCCAACCTGGAGCAGAATCCGGGCACGGGTCCCGGTGCACCTGGCCCGCAAGGTCCCCAAGGGCCAGCGGGTCAAGACGGAAAAGATGGCGTGGGCGGTGGATCCACCGTGACGGCCGGTAAGAACGTGGTGGTAGCCGATAACGAGGACGGCACTCAAACCGTGGGCTTAAGCGACACCATCAACTTGTCCGACGAAGGCGCAATCAAGGTCGCCAAGGCCACGCTCAACGGGGAAGGCCTGTCGATCCAAGGCGGAGCCTCCGTCACGTCTGCGGGCGTCAATGCCGGTGGACAGCGGGTAAGCGGTGTCGCTGCGGGAGCCATCGCTCCTGGATCCCTGGATGCAATCAATGGAGGGCAGATGTGGGACTACCAGCGGCAGCAAGACGATCGCTGGAACCTGACTGACCGCCGTTTCCGTGAGTTGGACAAGCGGGTGAGCGGCGTCTGCGCCATGGCTCAGGCCAATGCACAAATGGCCACGTCCACCTCGGCTATTCATGGCGAGAATCGCAACCGTTTGGCGGTGGGCGTAGGCGGATGCAATGGCCAAGGCGCAGTTTCCATCGGCTATACCCGCGATGTCACCACCCCGCGCGGGTCCCCCTCGGCATTCTCAGTGGGGATTTCCCTTAGCGGCAGGGATTCGGCTATTGGCGCAGCCTGGGCCCTCGGTTGGTAAAAGAATGTAGGTGGCAAAAGGAGGTGATCGTCTCGGCAAGGGCTCTTCGGAGCCCTTGTTCGTTTTCAGCCCCTTGCCAATTTCCGAGTTTCTTTTATGTGTTTAATGACCCACACATACAAGAGTATCCGTGAGCTGGAAACGCAATCAAAAATATCTCCCTCGCCCCAGGCATCTTTATGCACTGTTCTTCAACGGTGGCTGCTGCTACGTTGGACAGACCGTTGACCTCCTGAACCGGGAAAAGCAGCATCGAGGCTCGCGCGGCGGCTGGCAAGGCAGGCCCTTCCAGTTCGTCCCTCTGGGACAGATGGTAGGGACCCAGGCCGATGCAGAGGTTCACGAATACGCATGGCGCTACAAAGCGCACCTGAAGGGATGGCGGATTTACGCCAAGCCGCCGGGCATGCTCATCCGTGACCCCCCGACGGCGCACCACGTGGCACATGAAGAACCTGGCCCTTGGACTTGCCTGGCCAGCAATCCTCCCAGCGCCACGCAGACGCGTGGAAGCGACCAGAAGGCTGCTTTGGGGTTCCTTCAAGTGGCTGTTGCTTTATCCGATGTTGCTCATCGCAGCCCTATGGCTCCTGCGATTGGTCAATGCCTACGGGCGCTAGGGCGCCGCGGGTTGGGCCGAAAATTTTCCCATCGGATCCGCACTAAGCCTCGCTCCATCCAGGCACTCCTCGCTCACCTTCCTCTGCTCCTCCAAGAGGAACGAAAGCGCTGATTGCATGCTTCTTCCCTGAACTGCCACCATTGAACTCGACATATATCTACCGATCATTCCCCTCTCGACATCCGTCAGTGGCTTGCCAAGGCGATACGCGTCTACCGCATTGCTAAGAATCGTAGCGTTCAGCATGCAACGGCGGATCTCTTGGCGATCGTAGGTGCTCTTCTCAAGAAGACCCAACCGCCTCTCGACCTCAGCGTTCTTCGACGAGAGTCTGTAATTCTCTCGCGCAAAATCCTGCTGGTGGCCACGAGCCTCCTTCAAATCCGCCTCGGCTTCGGCAAGCGACGATTGTGACAGGAGGTGAGCGCCAACAGAACCAACGCATACTCCAACCACCAAAAAAATCAGCGATTTTGTACTCATGACTTCCTTGTTCGAATTTCAACAGTTTTAGATGATCTTTCCGTCATCGAATTCTATCACGGTCAAACGAATCTAATCACAAAGCACTCAGTGGCGGGTGGAGGCCCTACCACTTTGAACCGCTATGAATCGTCCAACGCGTCGCGAACCACTATGCGCCATGTTTGGCACGCATTTGCAGACAGTTTCAGGCCTGCAGGCATTACCAAGCCTGGTTGACGCTTGGCCCCTCCCGTCAATGAGCCAAGCCCTGTCGCAACCGGACTCCGGGCCTCTCCGCCACGACCGAAGCTGCCGACTGCCTTTCCACTACTAGATGTCGTTGCTCGAACACTTCCAAGAGCCTTCGGGCTTTGCGCTCGTTCTCGCTCATCTGCGACCGGGCCTGCCGTTGTTCCTGGTGCTCTTTCATCAGGGCGTCCAACTTGCCTTGAATATCGCTGCGCTGAGTGGCCGGCCGCTGGGTCTTGGGACGCTCGGCCCGTTGAACCGTTGTTGGTGCCACTTGCTCAGCCATGTCACCCTTGCCCTTCACCAACCCGGCGTCAAGAATGGTTTCCTTCAACCGTTCCAAGCCCAAGCGCTCGTTGAGCCGCTCCACGCCATCGGATGTCGCATACATGCGGTAGCTGCCCTTCGTGAGCCGGGTGAACGCTACCAGCGCAGAATGGTTGTCCAGCATGCCAAGGTTCGCCAGGTGATAGACCTCGCGATTGCCCTGTCCCTGGCTCTTGTGGACCGTGCCGGCGTAACGATGGGCCAGCGCCTTCATTTCGTGGCTGTTGAACGTCAGTCGCCGGCCGTCGGCCTTGGTCTCCGAACGAATGAAAACGGTGATGTCGTGCCCGCCCTTGCGGGAGGGCTTGATGGTGTCCACGACTGCTCGCGTTCCGTTGATGACGCCCAGGTCCTTGTCCTTAGCCGTGAATAGGATCTGATCGCCCTTGGACAGTGCTAGGTCGAACTTACGCCCTTTGTCCCGTGCCTCGATCACCACCTCGTCTTTGTCCAGCTGGCCTCGTTCTTTCAACCCCGCCCGGATGCCGGCATTTAGCGCAGCTACGTCGGCGCGTGTGTGAGCAATAACTAGCTTCTCTTCTAGTGGGGTTGGGTCTTCGAAATACTCATGCAGCAGCTGATCGCGCGCCTCTTTCTCGCTCGCCGTCTCGCGGATGTTGTCCAGCAAGCGCGCCTTGAGCTGGTTGCCCTTCTCCAGGGTCTGGGCACGGGACCGGCTGGCCTTCTTCAGATCGATGATCTGGCCGTTCTCGTCCGTGGCGTAGAACGACAATGCGGTCTCCCGGTCTTCCTGCTTGCCCTGGCGTCGGATCTCCGTGAGCTTGGTGTCGCCCACCGCGCTTTTGGTCAGCGCCATGCCGCTTGACGCGCCGATGCTTTGAAGCTGCTCCAGGTCCCCTTGCATGATGACCTTGGCCCCTGCTTTGCTGGCGTGCCAGAAGAGTTTGTGGGTTTCCCTCGCGTCCACCATCCCCGCCTCGTCCACCACGATGACGTCGGCCTTGCGGAACTGGACCTTGCCCTTGTCTAGGTCGTAGAGCATTTGCGCCATCGAGACGCTGGACATGCCGCTTTCCGCCTCCAGCTTTTCTGCTGCCGCATTTGAGACGCAGACGCCCAGCAGTTGGAAGCCCTGGGACTCGAACGCTGCTTTGTAGCACTCGGCAATGGTCGTTTTTCCCGTCCCCGCGAGCCCGGAGAGGTTGACCACGCCCCCGCTATGCCGGGTGATGTGCTCCAGCGCGTCCCGCTGCTCCTTGGAAAGCTTGAACCCCTTGGCCTTCTCGTAGTCCTCCACCACCCGGTCTAACTCGGCTTGGGGCACGTGGTGGTGGGTTTCTTTGGCCCGCTCAATCGCGTTGGCCACCACTTCCTGTTCGATCTTCAGCATCCACGGGGCGCAGTAGCGTTCCTGCGTGTGACGTCGGGCCAGCGAATCGCCCTTGTCGTCGTCATGCAGTTGCATGGGATTGACCCTCACCAGGCCGTTGTCTTGCTTGAACGCTTCCACCATCTCGTAGAGCTTGGGCACGCTGACACTGCCGGCGTATTCCTGACCCAAGATCTCGATGAGGTTGTGGTCGCAGAAAATGGCGTCGTTGTCGTGAAGCCGCTCCAGCAACTCCGCAGCAGAATTGTGCTCCAGCTCGTGGGCGTTGCCTTTGGCTTGCTTGAGGCTCTCCGTGCTCACGTCGAAGCCCTTCAACGTCTCCTGCCAGTGCGCGATGAGCTCGTGGTAGGGCGGCTCGTCCTTGTCCTTGCGCGTCGCCAAAGTAGCCTGTTGATTGGACACGTTGTGTTTGGCTGCGTAGGCCAGCAGCTCCTTGCGGCGGTTGCCGTAGCGATCCGTGACCTCCTCATCCAGGCCCGCGATGCGGGCAAAGACGCGGCCGGTTTCCTGGCCGTCGTCGTCCAGCTCCCGGATTCGATCTACTTCGTAACCCAGCGCCTTCATGCCTTGGTAGAGCTCCGTTTTGTAGACCTCGTCCATGGACTTGCGGTAGCGAAAGATCTCGGACGCGTCCAGGCTGGCCTCGCCTCCGTCCATTCCCAGAGACAAGTTGTAGAGCAAGTTGTGGGTGTGCAGGTTGGGGCCCATTTCCCCAGTCGCTTCATCAGCGCGGGCGGCGTAGTGGTGGTGGCTGCTCCAAATCAACCCGTCCACCCCGATCACGTCTTTGCCAGCCTTGTTGCGCCGGGTTTCGGACATGGCTTCGAAGGCTTCCATGGCCCGTTGGACGGCCTTTCGGTGGGCGGCGTGGATGGCTTCTTTCTCCGCTGGGTCAGACGCCAGGGCAAAGGCCACGCTGACATCCAGCGGCGCGGAAAGGGTCATGTCGTAGCCAATGCGATGCCCGCCAGCCAGATACGTGACGTCTTTGCCGTCCTTCTGGAGTGGCTTACCAGTCTTGTCCTTCCGCACTTTGATCTGGCCGCGGTCGCCCGCGTTGTGGCAAAGCTTACGCTTGGTCGTAGGGTCGAACCCGTCGGTGAGTGGGAGCATCAACTCCTTGGTGGCACGCTTCTCTGCCAGCCCCAAGTGCTTCGCCATGCCACCGTAGAACTGGGACCCGGCGGCTTCACTCGGGGCTGGCAAGTCGTAGTAACCCACCACTTGGCGAGCCTTCTCCCTGGCAAGCTCCTGGGCAAGCAGGTAATCAATGGATGCGCAGCCGCCCTGGGTTCCGCTGGCATTTCGCTTGAGGGTGGTGGCGTTGATCATAGGGGTCCTCCAAGTGCTGGCTACCCCCTCAGATCTACCAAAAACCGGGAACTCCACAACCCATTATTTGCGAAAAATCGCATCCAGCTCGTCGTTTGATACGGCGCGTAACTTGGGTGGCACCGCGCCCCGCTTCTCCAGCTCGGCCGCGGCTTGGTCGGCGGTCATCTTTAAGACGCGCTGGACCTCTGCGGCGCTCTCGGCGTTGCTAGGGGGCATGGCCTTCTTCTCCACCGGGCGGGCGCCCTGCTCCGTCCACTTTGCCCGCTCCTGCCCTTCCCGCACCTTCGGGTAGGTCATCCCAGGCCAGTCCAGCAGGAGCAAGTCGCCCTCGGTCTGGACGATTGCACGGATGCCCCATCGTTCGGGGCCGTAAGCCTTGCCGTTGCGAAAGCCGAGATCATCGGTAAGCCGCCCGGGGCTCACCACGGCTTTGCTCTCCTCGTGGACGTTCGCCTTGTCGTCGTGCGTTCGCCACGCCACCGTGCGCTTGCCTAGGTTCCGGGAGATTCTCTCCCGCGTCTCGCCTTGCAGTTTACAAATCACATGTGTTCCTACCATGCTTGAGAATGCTTGCGCGGCCTTATCACCATAGACCGTCTCAACTTGGCTCCAGTCCTGCAGGGCCGAGCAGAATACGACGCCTTTGGACCGGCCCAAGGCGAGCAACGGTTCGATGTTCAAGCGCCCAGCACTGGTCAACTCGTCAAAGAAAAACCCAAGAAATCGCCCTGCCTCATCGTCCGGCAAGCTCGGCCCGATGATCTCCGGCACCGCGACGTTGATCATCGCGCTGATGTAGGCCTTGGTCAGCACCTCGTCCGGACCGCTCTGGACGATGACTTGCTTGCGGCCTGTATAGCTGTCCTTGATCCACTCCAGCATTGAGAACATCCGCCCGGAGGTGCGCTCCGGCCAGGCCAATGCCAAGCGCTCGATGACAGCAGTTCCGTTCGCGAGGACGGCCAGACAGCTCGACGTAGTGTTGCTGTCTGGGTTTGAAATCAGCCCTGCGGCTCTCGGGTAGTGAAGCGAAAACGCTTGGAACATTGGTTCAGCGGGACGGGCAACCAGGACTGCCAGGTCTGCCCACCCCCAGTCCCTGCCCTTCGTGGCTTGGAGCTCACGCACGCAACCCTCCAACAGCGCTTGCGCCGCAGATGCCCAGAACGCGCCGCTGCCTTCCTCCGAGGGGATGATGGATTGGGAGAACGCGGCGGCCTGGGTCACGGTAGCTACATCCCTACCCACGTCCCAGACCCAGCTGCGCTTGTCGAACGGGCAGACAATCGCCGGCCGTTTGAAGATGGAGGTGAAGTCGCCCTTGATGTCATAAATGAAGGCCTTCTTGTTTAGCCGCACCACCTGCTCCAGCAGGTGCTTGAGGATGACGCTCTTGCCCGAGCCCACGCTTCCGTAAAGGAACATGTGACGAGCCAGAAGCTTCTTGGAGACCACCCAATCCGGGTGCAGCGACAAGGCATGCACCTCGTCTTCCCGCTCTTTCTTGGTGAGCGAACGCCGGCGAGCTTCACTCAGCGCTTCTTTGCCCTGGAGCAGTTGAGCACCGGATACGTGCCAGGTGTTCGAGCGAGGGATGAGACCCCGGCGCGTCACCCACGCCGACACCCACCCAGCCAATCCTGCAGCACCGCCGACCCGGGCCAGTGTGCCGAAGGTGGCCTGCTCGCGGGCGACCTCCCAGAACGCGCTGGCTGGCTCACGCAGGGAAATGGTCGCGGTGGCAAGGTTGCCCAGCGCTGCGACGCTACCTTTGAGCGCCTGGCTGTAGGTCATGAGGGAGTGGCTGCTTGGCACCTGCCACCCAAGCCATAACGCGGCTGGGTAGGTCAACGCTGCAACGCAAGCCCCAGAGAGCAGGGCCTGGGGCCAATACCGGACGTCCCGGCTTGGCTCGATGCTCGATGGGACCGTCCAGCTCCAGCAGTCATAGACCGAAGGCTTGCTCACGCCCCTTCCCCCTTCCCCGGTGCACGTCACCAGGCTTCCGCCCTTCCCGGTCCAAATGCCCTGGGTCCGCGCCTGCAGCCAGCAACTCCAGGCAGCAACGCGCATGTTTGTGCTGGGCGGCCGCGTGGAGGGGTGTCTCTCCCTTGGGGTTGCCCAATGCAGGATCCGCCCCGGCCTCCACCAGACGCCGGAGGACAACGTGGTGCCCATGACGCGCGGCAAGATGCAATGGCATGTCGCCATGGGTGTTGGGGACGTTGGGCTCGGCTCCCATGCCCAAACACGCCTCCACCCCATCGAGGCTCCCCGTCGTTGCGTGCTCGCAAAGCCCAGTCTGCCAAGGCGCTCCGTAGAGCCCTAAGTGCGGAGGACGCGCATGGGCTTCGGCAATCACCTGGCTCCCATGCATCCGTGTCAACGCGTCGCCGTAGGTCGCGATGAGGTGCTGTTCTGTCGCCTTGGCCTGCTGCTCGGGAACCTCGAAGCGCTGCAGCGCGCGGGCAATGTCCAAACGCGGCTGGGGTGGCGAAGGCAGCTCCGGCTGGGCCCGCAGGGCCTGGAGCCGATCGGCGGCGATGCGGTTGGCCTGAACCTGGTCAATGGATTCGCGCAGCTCTGACAGGAGGCCGTCCCGTTGATCACTGGGCAGCAAGGCGTAGATCTGAGCGAGCGCCTTGTGTCCTTTGACGCCGGCATGAATCGCCGCATCCAACTGATAGGGGGAAAGAGCAGGTTCAACCTGGACCAGCGTGGCATGGCCGCCCTGACCCAGCTCAAGGTTGATTCGAATGGAGAACCGGCTGGGCGTCATCACCCAGTCAAACCCCACCTCTGTGCAGGTGTCCAAGCCAGCGACTTGGGACTGACGGCAGAACTGCTCGGCCAACGCCAGCGCTTGCCTGGGGTCGGACGTGGCCAACTGCTCGTGGTGCTTGCCGTAGAACCGGGACAGGGTCAGCGGGTGGACGATGGGGTGGAATAACGACTCATGGGGACGATTCAAAAAATCGCCCCCGCTCAGGGTTGCTTGATTGTCGATGTGGGGTTCCATCCCCATTGCATACCGGTTTTTCCCGGTTTGGCAATCACCCGCAAACTTTCAGGAAGAGTGCAACCCCGACAATAAAACCGACCTGAAGCACAAACATGACGTTGTGCATATCCATTTGCTCCAGATCCGCACGGATCCAGGCAATCATGCCATCCAGCCGGCGATGTTTGCGGCCACGTAACTCACCACGCAAAACCCGCCCAGCGTGAGCAACAGGTTCCCAACATTGTCTGTAGCGTATTCGTAAGCGTCAGCGAAAATGAACATAGGGACCTCCCCCGGTTGTGTTTGTGTAAACCCAGTCAAACACAAATGCACACATCGGCAAGCGCGATAATGAGAAGCGCTCGACAGTTTTCCAATTTAGTCAACGCCTTGGTTATTGCTTGATGAGATGTTCTTTGATCAGCCGCGAGAGGGCATCGGCCAGGGAGTAGCCATGCTTGCGCGCATACGCCTCCAAGGCTTCACGACACTCGGGCTCAACCCGCGCATTGATGACGGCGGTTCGTTTGGGTCGGGCGAATCGTTGAGTCTGCTTGTCCATTTGTTTCAGCATGGGGATCATAGCCGGGTTGTCAAACCCCCTTACGCTTTTAGCCGCTTTGGCTGCTGCTTTTATGGGTAGATCGATCCATCCAACAAACCGAAAGCAGCGCAAAGAAAAGGGCCCCGAAGGGCCCCTGCACGGTTGAATCCATCCAGACGTTATTGGCGGTAGACGTTCTTCTGGGAATGGGCCTCTTGCTTGTCCCAGTCATAGTTGGCCTCATAGTTCTTCATGAACTCCGCCTCTTTCTTCGCAGTGGCCGCGAAGTTTGCGTAGCCCAACTTACCGGGGCCCATAGACTGCTGGCGCTGGGCAGTGGTCAGCATGGGTGGGGCTTCCCCCTGCTGCCCCCCTCCGTCCTTCTGCTGGCGCTTTTGGCGCCAGTCGTCAATGGTGCCAAACACGACCTGGGCGTGCTTGTCTTCAGGTGCGGCCTGGGCGCGCTCTTTGGCCTGCGAATCGATCTGCTCGCGAAATGCGGCGATCTCTTCGGGCTTGGCTTGCTTGGCCCAGTCCAGCACCGCCTGCTGCTTCTCTTGGATCGTGGATTGATCCTTCGCTAGGGAACCATCAAAGGCTTCCTTCTGCTGGGGTTGGTGGTCAGTGGGTCGATGGCCAGCCAACTTGGCTCGGCGCTGGTCGCGGGCGGCCAGCAAATCGGTCATTGCATCAACGGGGGCAGTGCTCATAAAAATCCTCCTCAAAGAAAATGGGTCATGGGGTCAGTGTTGATCGAATCAGGGAAAGGGCAAGGGGTGACCCTTGCCCTGCCCGTCTTCAATCGTTGGGCATCAGCTCAACCAGATCCGTGCGGTTCACGCCAGCACGGCAAAGCGAGACGATGGCGTTGCCACGCGCCGCGGTGAGTGCGGGGTATTCCTCTTCCAGAAAGAGGGGCTGAACCTCGCGCTTTCCACCCGTGGGCATGTCGATGTCGCGCGCCAGTTCGTCCTGGCCCAGCGTGTTCTCGGCACCGATCCGCCAGGTGCGCCCGGTCGCTGGGTCCACACGCAAGGCCGTCAACCGACCTGCGCCCTGCATCAGCATTTGCTCGTAGGCCGCGGCGTAGGGGTGGTTCGGATCCATCAGCACGGAGTGGCGGAAGTTGGACAGGCCGCCTTCGTAGTCGATGCCTCGGGTCTTCTGCTTGAACGTCGTAAGCTGTGCCTTGCCCAACCGCTTCATGAGGTAGTTGCGCGTCACGAAGGAATGGTTGAGGGCGTAGAACGACTGCATGGTGTTGGCGAGCAAGTCGGCCTCGTTCTCCGAACCGTAGGCGTTGATCAGGCTCTCATGACCCTGGACCGCAATCGCTGGCATCAGTCCCAAGCTCCGGGAGGTGCTGAACAGCAGCACGTCGTCGGAGGTCAGCAGCAAGTGCGCCTCGTCCATCATGAGCAGCACGTCGGTTTGGCCTGGCAATGCTTTACGCCACTTGTCACCGTGGGCACCGCGGGCTCGGATGCCGTTCATCACCCGCTGTTTGAGCAAGCGCTGCATCATGTCGCCGGCGTCACCGAACTGGGTCGGCGGCAGGAACAAGCCCACGAACTTGCCGTATAGCGCCTGGGAAACGTCTACCTCGCCGGTCTCAATCGAGTGCCACGGGATGTCGCTGGCGTCTCGCAGCTTTTCGCCACGCAACAACTTCTCGATGAGACCACGGGAGTTGAGGGTGAAGGATTGGCGCTGTTCGGCATGCATCGCAGGCACTTCCAACAATGCCCACTCCAACGAGCTTTGCAGCTGGGACATGGGACGCAACAGGTCCGGGTGAACGGTTTCGGGATGGGTTCCCAGACGTGCCTGGTAAGCCGCCAGGTATTCGGCATACACCAGGCGCTCTTCGTCGGTCGTGCTCATGTCCGGGCGCTCCAAGCCCATGACGTTCACCAACTCGCGCACCTTGGGGTTCGCCATGCCACCGGCCGGCGACGGCACCACGCGCTCCACCATCGAAAGCAACTTGGCGTGATGGAACGGGGTGTAGAACCACGTCCGCGCCGATTCGGCCACGACGGCATGCACGCCGATCTGCGCTTCCACGGCTTCCAGCGCCGACTCAATGTCGGACACGTCCAACCCGCGCAACTCCTCCTTTTCAAGCATGAGGGTCAAGCGGACATGCTCCAAGGCTTCCAGCTTGGCAATGCAGAAGTCCCGATAAGCCTGCTCGTGCTGGCAAGCCGCCTTCAGGATGATCCCGGTGTGGAACAGGAAGGCGTCGCCACCGTCGCTCCACAACTTGGACTTCTCATCGACCTTGCCACCCGCCGCCCCGCGAAGGGCCTTGGTGATTTGATCCGGCTCCAAGCCCTCGTAGGGCGCCACGGACATGCCAGCGCGAACGATGATGTCAAACGCGTCATCGCCCAAGTCGGAAATGATCGCGCCGTCCTTGGCGTCGAGGACCAAAGCACCGCCCGCGCTGCCCTTCAAGCCCCGCTGTGCGCCCAGCGCCAAAGCGGTCTTGCGGAAGCGACGGGCCAGCGGACGCAAGCCACTGTAAGACTTGCCCGAACCAATGCGGCCGTAAATGATCAGGCCCTGGGTCAGGTCGCGCCAGGACAGCATCATGACCGCCCCCTTGTCCGGCGCGTAGCCGTAGCCCCGGTCGTTCAAGTGACCGCTGGCACGGCCGACGACCAGCAACGGGGTCTTGTCACGCAGCGCTTCCTGGGCCTGCTGCTCGCGGGCCTTGACGTGCGAAGTGGACAACGCGCCCTGGGTCGCCAGGTTGTTGTCGTTGTTCTGCAGATAGAGTCGGCCAGCGGTCTGAACGAAGTTGCCTTCGGTGAACTGCATGGCATACATCGCGGCCACCACGTAAGCGACGCCCACACCCATGCCCTGGGGCAGCAACTGGCCCACGATGGCGAGGGCGACGATGACGGCCAGCCACTTCAGCATCTGGATAAAGCGCTCGGCGGTGCCGCCCAACACGCCCCGGTGCGGGTGCGACGCGGCCGCAATGAAAGCCACGAACAGCAGGATGACCGGCAGGCTCAGGGCATAAGCGATCATGGTGGTGGCACCACGGATGCCGCCGCCAGCCAATCCCGACAGCGACCCGCTGGCAGCGCCGATGAGGGCGGGAATCAGCATCAGGGCCAACCCCTTGAACGCTTCTTTGATGCCCTCGCCCTGCTTCAACGCCACGAAGTAAGGAATGGCCGCCAGCCCGACCGCCCAGCCCACCACGCCGATCAGGCTGCTCAAGAAATAGCCCAGCGCCCCAACGAGTGGGAAGGCAAGATACATGAGCGAAGTGGCTGTGCTATCACCGCCCAGGGCCATGTCATCGCCCAGCACGAAGCCTTCCACGCGGCGCCCCTGCTTGGTGATGATCATCCGGGACTGGGTGTTGCGCAGGTCTTCCGGGACCATCGGCCACCACATGTGGAAGCTGTCCAGGTCCAAGTCTTCAGGAACCACGAACGCCCCTTCCTTCTCGTCCCACACCGCCCCGGCTTCCACGGCGAGGTCGACGTCTTCTGTCGGCACGTCCAAGACGCGGCTCTTTACCCGGTCGCTCACGTCAAAGCGCCCGATCAGGTTCTCGAACCGGTCGTGCCCGTCCAGGATGATCTGCTCGCGGGTGCTCAACGCCCCCCCTTCCTGCTTGCGCAGCTTGCGCGCGATTCCAGCGGTCCAATCCAACAGCGATAGCAACAAACTCATTTCGTCCTCCCGTGTTCTTGTTTCGCCAACGCCTCGCAAGCGATCAGCTCCTCCCCTTTCAGGGTCCCTTGTGCATATTTCTGTTTGCACTCATCGAACGAGAGCAACGCGCCTCCGAGCGCAGGCGTGGAGAAGCCAGCCTTGCCCTTGTTGATCACCATCGCCCCAAAACAGAGCACCAGGCACGCGGCGGACACGACCAGAAATCCAGCTTTCGAAATGTGCTTCTCACTCGCGTGCCTGATCTGACTGGCGCGCAATGCGTCCAGCCTCCAGGCGTCGTATTCCCCGTCATCCCCGACGGGCATCTTTCGATCCGCGCGCAGGTAGTAAAAAGACTTGAGCACGTTCTCGCGGCAGTCCTGGAGCCCAAAGCTTTCCGGGCTACCGATGAAGACCCGCCCGTGCAGGCTCATCCATATCGACCCGAAGTGGAGCTTTCCGGGTTTGCGGTATTGCGTAAATAACCAAGCAAACATTTTCCCTCCCCATTTATTTATGGATACCCATTCTTTCTAGCGCACAAACGAAAGAGAGCAAGGGGATCACTTGATCTTGTTCGACCACGCGTCGATGTCGTCGTTTGCTTGGTCTTGCCAGTCGTTTTTGGCCTCGGGTTTCGCCACGGGCTTTGGAGCGGACAAGGGCCTGGCTTTCGCCAACGGCTTTGCGAGTGGTTTGGAAACAACCACGGTCTTGGGGGTGACCTCCACCGGGGTTTGCGCCTTTGGTTGCCCTCCCACTTTGGGAGCCTCCACAACCAGGAAAGTGGCCGGGGCTTTCTCCTCCACCGGGGCAGGCACCGACTTGGGCGCCTCGACTTGGGCCGGCACGGAAACGGCTGGAGCAGCAGCCACGGGCACGTGGACCGGTGCACTCACCGCTTCAGCAGGCTTGGTCTGGGTCGGAGCAGTTTCGCTGGAGCGGTGAGAGGCCCACCAAGCCAAGGCCCCACCCAGCACAAGGACAGCCACGCCAGCGCCGGCCAGGAGTTGCCAGCCCTTCTTGCTGCTTTCCGCCGCTGGCTCGTCAGTGGTTGGCTTGGCGGGACTGGTCTTGGGCGTCTGCGGTTTCCCCGAGGCCTTCGCCGCCGTTGGCTTGGCGGCAGGCACTGGGGCTGGAGCCGGGTTGCTCACAATGTGCCTCAGAACAACGGGGACGTCCGCCCGGGTCTGCACCGGCTCGGGCATCGCTGCTTCCACGGCTTCACTGGCCGCGGGCTCGGGAACGCTTGCCTGCTCTGCGACGATGGGCGCGGGAGTGGCTTCAGGCTCGGGCTCAATCGGAACAGCCTCTGCTTCCACCACCGGCTCCGCCACCGGGGCGAGTGTTTCAGATTGAACAGCCACGGGCTCAACGACCTCGGGCTCAACGACCTCGGGCTCTAGCTGGGCTACAACGGCTTGAACAGCCAGCGCCTGGGCAAGCTCCGCTTCCTGCCGTGCTTGTTCTGCCGCCTCGGCTTCCTTGCGCGCTTTGGCCTCCTCGACTCGACGCGCCATGGCCTCTTGGGCTTCCCTTCCCTTCTCGGCTGCCAGCGCTGCCGCGTGCTTGGTCTTTTCCGCCACGGCCTTGCTGAAGCTGGCCACCAGGCGCCCAGCGGTCTTCAAGTTTTCTTTGGTGGCATCGCTGACGATCTTCTCGTCGTCTGATGGCCCGGTGGCTTTGGCTTGGGCAGCCTTGGCGAGCAGCTCGCGCTGCTTGCGTTGGCGAATGAGTTCTTCGGGTGTCATGGTCCCTCCCAGGAGCTTGAAAAAGATTTGAGCCAGGGGCTTGCGGCCCCCGGCTCGTGGTTGGCTTAGCGAACGTCGGGGATCGGGCTGACGGTGATGGCGTAGTCGCCCTGGCCGCAGTGGTCCTCGACCGTGGCGTTCTGAAGCGCGCCACGCTTGGCGAGCTCCACGACCGGCGCCTGGCAGACGCTGGCCTTTTTACCGCTGAAGGAAACGGTCAGCTTTTGCCTGCTCGTCTTGAGTAGCGCGGCCAACTTGTCCAGCGTGGCGGCAGTCTTCAGGCTCACCGGCAGCATGTCGGCGGCCGGGTAGCGGATAACCAGTTTGTCCAGTGCTTCGACCGCCTCGCCGTCGGCTTCCACCGTCTTGGTGTGGACCTGGGCATCCAACCCAGCGGCTTTCACCTCGCCTTCCAGCTCGCGGAACTCCTTGAGCTGGGCGCGATAAGAAGCGACCCCGCCGACGACGACGCCCGCAGCGCAAGCCACGGCGGCCTTTTTCTTGTTGCCCGTGATCAGGGCCAAGCCACCGCCCGCCAGACAGCCGAGGCCCCCCGCCTTAAACAAGCGCAGCTTGTTGGTCTTCTGGGGTTCAGGCTGCGAGGAGTCCTGGGCGAACGAAAGTCCCGGGGTCAACAGCGCGGCAATGATGAGGGCGAGGGTGAAACGTTTCATGGGTAAGCCTCCTTGGAGGAAGTTGGGAAAGGGTTAGGGCTTGGGGAAAACCATGGGAGCTGCCGGGCTCTCGGCGCGACGACTCGACTGTTTGGAACCCGCCTGCTTCGAAGGCGTCTCGGCGTCTGGCTCTTGCTGTGCCAGGAACTGGCTGAAGGCCTGCAGGGTTTTCACCACCAGGTCTTCGTTTGCCTGGAGTGCGGCGCTCTGCTCGGCGCGCATGTCAGCCAGCGTGCTTTCCAGCGCCAGGGCATTCCGGGACTCGGCCTCGCGGACCGTGGTTTGAATCGCGCTCAACGTGTCGCTGGCTTCTAAGCCTTGGACCACGCCACGATTCTTTTCGAGAACGGCCATGCGCAAATATTTGTTGAGAGAGATTCCTTGTTCTCGCGAGCAATAGCGGGCGACCTCCAACTCATCACTGGCGATGTTGAAAGACTTCATTAGTAGCGACTGGCGAACCACTTAACCTCCTGAAAATAAAATCCATACCCAATGGATTAGCAGGAGTTTCCGGAAGCGCAAGCGGGCTAAGCCGAAAATCTTTTGATTCCCAGTGTTTTTCTCAACTTTTCAGCGCAACGATTGGCCAGCTTGTTAGCCAAGTCTGAAAACAAAGTGCAGCAAGGCTTTACTGGATGGAAACGCGCAGCGTTTCTAGCCAAGCCGGAACACACCGGAGGTGCGACTTGTGTATGGCTAATGACCCTCACCCCTCGGATAACCTTGATCGGTGAATGGGCAGCCAAGTTCTCTCCTCGCAATCGCCCCCAGTTTTCGCTTCACCGATCTTGCTCTTCCGCTTTCCCCGGGTAGAAGTAAAGGAAAGCCCGAATCCTTTACGAACCCGGAGACCCAATGCCCCTCGCCTTCGCCCCACTGCTTCCACCCAAACCGTTTCGCATCACCCCTGCAATCCATCCC
>Ga0213827_1000723_pt1 | contig 22858 bp, 26 predicted proteins | sample MC6MC0898MG_FD_180669 | JGI IMG/M metagenome (GOLD analysis project Ga0213827, IMG submission 180669) | Enriched soil aggregate microbial communities from Iowa State University, Ames, United States - MC6-MC0898-MG | ecosystem: Environmental > Terrestrial > Soil > Unclassified | place: USA: Iowa...
TTCTCAATCAATCCACGCTGCCGCAGCTTTCCCCATCGCAGCGTGCTCACGAATTCCCGGGTGATTCGTGAAGTTGGCTCCGCAGTTGTCCAGCCGGTGGATGCCGATGACGTTGTACGCATCGTCAAAGAGACCCACGGTGTCGATGAAAGCGGCGGATTTTCCCGTCTCGGGGGAGATGTACTCTGCAGCACGTCGGAGGGCGCGGTTGGTGAAGCGCCACTGATCATCCGTGTATCCCACGTCGATCAGGTTGCGTCGGGCTACGCCTGCCACGATCGCATCCCCACCAGCGGCATACACAGCGTCCAGGATCTGCCGAACGTTTGCTTCCGTAGTGGCCACGCCCACCTCGTTCATGCCGAAGTTGATGAACACGAATGGCTTCGAGCCGTCAGAAACTGCTGAGTGGATCAGCCCCGTAAGCGCCGCAAGCCGCGTCGGATCAAGCCCGTTCGTCACGGCAGAATCCGATCGCGTTCCCCCGATGCCGAGGTTCTTAACGCTGACCTCCTGACCATAGGCATCCTCCATCGCAGCAACCATGGCCCGCGCAAAGCCCCATTTCGTGTGAACTGCGCCGGCGCCGTCTCCGAAGTCATACAAGGGGATTGCATCCGTCAGAGGCGGAATCGAGACGTAGCCGCCGCTGCTGGTCGCTCGGTCACGCGCTACGCCGTTGGGGGCCGTGGTCGAAGGGGTCGCATTCTGCATCGCTACGATGCTGTCTCCATAGAAGATCCCCACAACTGGCTTGCCGCTTCGCAACGCCCCCAGGGTGGAGCGCATTGCCGTAGCGTTGCGCCGGCGGTCCATTTCCCACTGCGCGGAGATATCCCTGTGCAGATAGCCGTCCGTCACCGCCCACACCGGGTGGACAGTCATCGACGCCCCGACTACCCGGAGGTAGGCGAGCGGGATTCGGGATGACACGCCGATCCCCGGCGCAAATTCCGCGGCGAAGCGGGTTTTCTCGATTCCGTCGACGACGCCGAGCTGGAGGGTATTGGCATCCAAGTAGACCAAGCTGTAGCGGCTATTTGCCCAGTTGTATGCGACTTTCACGGGGACGTCCGCCCCTGCACTCGCGCGCATTACCGCTCCGAGAGGACCGTTGAGCTGATAGTCAGATCCAAGGCTCAGGACAGCGCCGTCAGACTGTCGGGTCACCACTACGCCGCCCACATTCGCGTTCGTCAGCCTTCCGACCACAGGCGCATAAGCGGTGGCTCTGTGCATCCCGAAATCGTCCTGCAACTCTTTGACGCTGGGCAGGCGACTGCGGTACTTGTCAGCGATCCGGCAGGCGACGGCCAAGCTCACGATCGCCGTGCCGCGCGGCCCGCCCACTTGCACGGTGTAGGGGTTGGCCGTCACAGGACGACCCTCTCGATCTCGATTACGCACCCAGGTGCGTCTAGGGCATCTGCCCCCTCCCCGGGGTATCGCTTCGCCGCGCGGCATTCCACGACCCTGGCATCATCCCGCCAGATCCCGGCGTCGGTCAGCGCGTCCTCGGTCGATCGGACCAGCTTGGAGAGGTCCGGCAGCTTGCAGGGGAAGACCCTGCGGCGCTTCGGGGCACTGAGCGGCTTGTGGAGGGTGAACGTCATGCGGACGACGAGTGGCTCATCAAGCATCTGCAGCCCGAGCTGGGCGCGCAGCTGCTGGGCCGCCAGCTTCACGTCCTGCCGCCATGGCCGGACCCTCTTCGACGATTCAGCCAGGATAGACCGGCCACTCTTGGCCAGCCCCTTGAACGATTTGCTGCCCTGCGGCGCGGGCGAGCCATAGACCACGATCCGGATGATCATGCGGCCACCTGGATCACGCCCATCTGCCACAAGGCCAGCATGGTGCGCTCGTGCCCGCGCAGCCAGATCTCTGCCTTCTCCTCGCGGGTGAAGCGCTTGCCTTGGTCCAGCTCACGGTGGCAAGGCCTGCATCCCGCTGCCACGAAGCAGTCGTGTGCCTTGAGGCCGCCTCCCTTCCCATGCCGGCTCTGGTTGCTGTGGGCCGGCTCGCCGAAGCCGCCCTCACAGCAGCCGTCGATCTGCAGGGTGCATTCGACTTGGTACACGGCATCCAGCAGCGCGCGGTCTCGATAGTTGCTGTGCATCACCAGCACCCCCGACTTACAATCCGCTGCATTGACACAGGGGAAGTGAAATGGCCGATCCGGTCAATTATTGCAGCTGGCTGTATAGCTCCTTCTGCATCACCCAGAGTGAGTGGGCTGCCTGGACACAGGCAGGTATGTCCGTAGCAGCGATCGTTTTTGCGAGCCGATTGGCAGCCAGCCAAGAAGCAAAGGTCCTTTCGAGACGCACGATGGGAATAGTCAATCTCATCGAAGAAGTGGATGCCCAGTGCTTTTGGGCACTCTCTTGCTACCAGAGCAAGTACCGCGTCATTAAGACTGAGACCGGTGCGCATCACCTGGATAGATGCCACGACGAGCTTAAACAGGCGAAGTACTCCCTTCGCACGATTACTTTGCATGACCTTCCTGACAACAGACTGCAAGGACTGATCAACGCAGCGATACAAGCATGCGACGAAGTCATGCCGCTTATCGATCTGATTGATCCCGGTGGAGAACTGCCCGAACCAGCGGTGGTCACTCGGCTCAACGGCATTGCGCGAAGGATGAGCATCGTTCGAAACCGAGCTTGGCAGGTGAGTTCCACCTACCTGTCGCTGCGAGCCCGCATATGGGGGCGAGTCAGCTTCTATCTCGCATCCCTTAGATGGAGGATTCAAGCCGCCTCCGCAAAATCGTGAGGATTAAACCCCAGCCCCAGCAGCACCGTGTCAGACCAGCGCACCGGCCGTGCGCGCATGCCCTGCTCTTCCGGGTGGTCGCCGATCTGCACCAGGACGGTGATAGCGTCGCAGGCTAGCGACCTCGTCAGCTTCAGGCTGGATCCGCCGAGCATGATGTGGCCGGGCGCGCCCTGCCCCCGTTCGATAGCCGGCATCAGTCGCCAGCCCAGCATTGTGCCGGCCACCATGTGGCGCCAGTCGTCCTTGGTCAGGCGCTGGCCGTGCCAGGACAGGCCAGCGGCCAAGTCGCCGCAGATGGCGTTGAGCATGCGCTGCTGCTTGGAGGTCATCATGCCCTCGCCGCGCTGCTGCCAGTCAGCTGGCTTGAGCGTGGTCATGCCGCGACTCCCAGTTTTAATTCGTAATCCCGCTGATCCCAGCCGGCCTCCCATTCCTTGCGCTGCAGCCGGCCGGGCTCGCCCATCTCGAACAGCGGCACGGAGCTGCGCGGCTTGTGGGCCTCGCGCATGTAGCGGCCGGCCTGACGCGCCCGGCGCAGCAGTTCCTGGTCGACCTCAGGCTGCATGGCGCACCTCCGGAGCTTCTTCGACAACGGCGGCCGGTTCTTCCGCCGCGATCGCCACGTTGAGCTCGCGCGCAATGTCGTCCATGTGCTTGGCGACCTGCTCTCGCGTCGCCGGCACCGCCTCGCGAACTTGGTGCTCGATCTCGGCCACCGGTGCCGCCGGCAGCTCGCCGCCGCGTATCACGAATTCCTTCGCCCGGTTGTAGGCGGCCTGCAGCAGCTTGTCGGCCTTCTCAGCGCTCGCCAGCCGGTAGCGGTGGCCGTCCAGGTACAGCCACACGAGACGGGTAAAGCCATCCTGCTGGCGAGCATCGGCGCGAACGGCGTCGAATGGCGGGATGCCCAGGCACATCATCCAGAACTGCGGCAGTGTCGGCGGCCAGGGCTCCGCGGTGGCGATGCAGGCGGCCAGCCCATCAGCGAGCTGCCGACCCGACAACCCGGAAAGACCCTTCCACCACGTCGCCGCCGCCGCGCCCGCCGGATTCGCCGTGTAGGCACTGGTCCACTTGTGCCCGTAGATCTGAGCCATGTGTCTCCACAGCTGATCCATGACCACCAGCGCGGCCGTGCGCATGGTCGGCAACAGCCTCAGTCCGCCGCCGCTGCGCGCCCTGGCCGAGGCCAATCTGGACCCGGTGGCGCTGCCGCTGGCGGAGGCCGCCTAATGGATTCGACCACCCAGGCCAAGCACACGGCGCGCGTGCTGATCGGCGAGGCGCGCGCCCGCCGGCTGGTCGGCCACGGCTTCTGGTGCATGTTCCACATGGCCCAGTCCGCGCGCCGCCGCGCCGCCTTCAAACAACCCATGGCGATTCCCGACCGGCCGCCGGCCGGCATCGCCCAACTGGACCTGTTCGCATGATCCACCCCAAAGGAGGCTGCCATGGGAGCGGCTGAAGATCTCAACCTATCGGGCAAAGACTGGCTGACGGTCGATGAGGCGGCGTTCTATTGCTGCGTGTCGGTGAGCCAGTTCTATGCCCGAGCCAAGGAATACAACCTGGAACCGCGCGAATTCATGGGCAAGAAGCTCTATGAGAAGGCGGCCCTCTACCAAGCAATCTACAGCGCGCAGAAATGGCAAAAGTCACAATCTACTGGCGGGGCGACGTCGCCTACCTCAACTGGCGCGAGGGCAGTTCGCGAAGCCGGGTCGCCATCGGTCGCCTCAGCGCACGAGAGGCTGAGGAAGTTCGATCAGCGAAGGAAGCCGAGCTAAGGCACGGCGTTCGAATCATCCCGCGCATGCCTGCTCTCAGGGACTTTCTTGAGATCTGGCTCGACTGGTACAAGGCCGAGCACCCCACTACCCACAAGAAGGCAAAGAGCGAGCTACGGATCATCCTTGCTAAGCTGGGTCATCGGCCGATCGACACCCTCCGGCCCATCGAGCTGGAGGCGTACAAGACCCAGCGCTTGGTTACCGACAGGATGGCGCCGGAGACAGTCGGGAAAGAGGTGCGGCGCCTGCAAGCCGCGCTTCGGTGCGGGGTGAAGTGGAAAGAGCTGGACGCAAACCCCTTCGAAGGGATCCAGGCGCCACGCGGGGTCCGCAGCGTGGCGGTCAAGTTCTACAGCGCCAGCGCCATGCAGCAACTCTATGCCGCCAATCAAGGCCGTTCGAACCTATGGCGGTTCATGGCGCACACCGGAATTCGCCGGGGCGAGCTGATGCACCTGCGACACAAAAACGTGGTCGCCGGCAGGCTGCTGATCGAGAGCGATCCGGATGAAGATGGGGAGGGTCGGACCAAGTCCGGGAGGTGGCGCGAAGTGCCGCTGAACAAACAGGCGGCGGCAGCACTTGCGGCCCTGCCTGATCCGTTGGTCAGCGTGCACAAGGACACCGTGAGCGACTGGTTCGCCTCGGATGCCAAGGCTGCAGGGGTGGGCGGGAGTCTTCACCGCCTACGGCATACGTTCTGCGCGCACATGGTGATGGCCGGGGTTCCGTTACGGCGAGTGCAAATACTGGCCGGCCACTCGGACTACGCCACCACCGAGAAGTACTACGCACACCTCACACCAGAGGGTGACGACGGGGCCGTGGCGAAGCTAGATTTTTAACTGTGACCACTGTGACCAAATGATGTGGATATGTGGAAAACAGTAGAGTGGACGCCATGTTCCAGATGACCTAAGTCATTGAATTATGGTGACCCCGGCCCGATTCGAACGGGCGACCTTCCCCTTAGGAGGGGGACGCTCTATCCAGCTGAGCTACGGGGCCACGGAGGGCGTAAAGGATACAGGCAAACCAGGGGCCTCATCCACGCCCGGCCGTTTGCCCACCACTCATCACCGGAGATGCCAACTGCCCTATGCTCCTCCGTCCCCTGCGATGAGTGACATGGATGCATCCTCTTTGGGCCAGCCTTTCCCAACTCGGCGACAGCCGCTGGCTTTTGCCACTGAGCCTAGTGCTGATCCTCTTCGGCCCCAAAGAGAGCCGCGCCCTTCGCATTCGCTGGGCGGCCGGCTTGACTGTTGCCGCTGGGCTTACGCTGGCCTCCAAGCTAGCCTTCCTGGGTTGGGGCATTGGCTGGGCCCGGCTGGACTTCACCGGATTCAGCGGTCACGCCACCATGACGGCAGCGGTTTATCCGGTCGCCCTGTATCTCGCCGCATCTGGTCGGCTCCCGAAACCCCTCCTTTGGGCACTGCTTGGGTCGCTGCTTGCTGCCACGGTCGCCTATTCGCGTCTACCCCTTAACGCCCACTCCGCATCTGAGGTGGTGAGTGGGTGGCTGCTGGGCACGGCGGCGACGGTTTTCGCCCTGTCGGCGCGCGCCACAGGCTGGACAACCCCCCTACCCACGCTTGCAGCGTCAGTCATAGTAGGACTGGCGGTTCCAATGCTGATGCCCACGGTCCGCACCCACGATGTGGTCATACGCCTTGCGACCGAGCTGTCAGGCCGCAACCAAGTCTTCAATCGACATCATTTTGTGCGATAGGCGTCAAATATTGGACGCAGCGAACCCAGCCCAGGCGCCCAAACCGACTTGACACTGAATAGCCTTCAACGCGAAGATGACAGCGAAAATTTACCTCACGGAGTAGGAAACCCCGTTATGAAGAAGATCTTTGCCGCTCTCGCCCTCGTGGCTTTCTCCCCGATGGCTCTGGCTCAGGAAGCCCAGGTTGAGCAGGCTGCTGGTGCTGAAGGCACCACCGCTGCCACCAGCGCAGAAGTCGCCGGCACCGGCGCCGCCACCGGTGCCGCCACCGGCGCCCTCACCACTGCGGCCGTGATCGGCGCCGGCATCGCTGTCGCTTCGGTTGCCTACGCTGTCGGCTCGGGTAGCAGCAGCGATGACGCTGGCAACAACAATGGCGGTGGCACCACCCCGCCGCCGACCGGTACTACCGGCACGACCGGTACGACGGGCACCACCGGCACCACCGGCACCAACTGATCCGCTAGTCGGAGTCAGGTCATTACGCCCTCGCCGGGCGCAGGTCCGGCGGGGGTTTTTGTTTTGCCCGACAGGGCCAGGAAGAATCATCGATGGACTGCAAGCGTCTCGGCGCCACTCTGGCGTTCGCCCTTACCCTGTCCGGCTGTGTCTGGGCGCCCGGTCAGCACCTGCGCTCCAGCGCCCTGGCCCGTGATGATCAGCCGGTCGGCAACGACCAGATCGAGCTGATCCAGATCACACCGAAGCTGATCGCCATGGACCGTGCCTCGCGCGATGTCCCGACGCTGCCGATTGCCCTGACAAGTTATCAGCCTGGCCCGTACCAGATTGGCGCAGGCGACATCCTCTACATCACTGTGTGGGATCACCCAGAACTGACCGTGCCTGCAGGCCCGCAGCAGCAGCTGAATGCAGCCGGTCGACTGGTCCAGTCCGATGGCACGCTCTTCTATCCCTACATCGGCAAGATTGCCGCGGCCGGCAAGACACCGGGCGAGCTTCGCGATGAGATCACCTCAAAGTTGGCCCGAGTCATCGAAGCGCCCCAGGTCGATGTTTCCATGCTGACCTACGCCAGTCAGCGCGTCTGGGTTACCGGCGCGTCGCGCCAGGCGGCGACTGTGCCGTTGACCGTAACCCCGCTGACCCTCGGCGATGCCATCAGCCAGTCCGGGCTTGATCCGGCGCAGGCGGATCTGTCGGGCGTGCGTCTTACCCGCGAGGGCGTGACGTACACCATCGACCTCGACCGGCTCGGTCGTCAGGGCGGCGGCGCTACCAACGTCTTCCTCAAAGCAAATGATCATCTCTACGTCCCGTATCTGGACCGGAAGGAGATTTTTGTCGTCGGTGAAGTGAACCAGCCGGGTGCAATGAGCTTCAAGACCAGCGACATTTCGTTGAGTCAGGCGCTTGGCCGTGCACGCGGCCTGCAGCAGTCCACGTCCAACGGAAACGCCGTCTATGTGATCCGGGGCTCGAGTGATCTGCAGAGCGCACCCTCCAGCGTATTCCAGCTGGAAGCAAAATCCCCAGCCGCCTTCGCCGTTGCCAGCCAGTTCGAACTTCTGCCCGGTGACGTGGTTTTCGTTGGCGCAGCAGGTGTGACGCGCTGGAGCCGCTTCGTGAACCAGCTGCTGCCGTTCACCTCGATCATCAGCAACGCGGCAAGCGCGCGTAACGATCTCGACAATTGACGGCTGGCCAATGATGAGCAGGACCGCTCTCGTTGCGCCGCAACGGAACCATGGATTGCGCGGCCTGGCCGCGCTCGTATTGATGGGCTTTGCGCTGTCGGGCTGCGGCGTGGTGGGCCGTACCAGCGTCAAGACCGTACAACTGGCAATGCAGAGCAAACCAGACGTTCAGCCCACAGCCGCTGACGTGGCAGCGAACCGCTATCCCCAGATCAAGGTTACCGGCCCGCGTGGCGGGGCAGTTCTGGTTCTGGGCAACCTCGATGGTGATCGCCAAGCCTGGTACAGCAACGATCGCAGCGTCGTCTTCCTTGAAGATGGGCTGGTGGTAGGCACGCATGGTGGCATCCCTGAGCTCCAGGGCATGCGGATCGAGGGTCAAAATCCTTTCCAGGCCCTGCACCAGATCGAAGCGCCCATTACCGTCCAGCGCCAGTATGACGTCATGCCTGGCTATCGCTTCGGCATGACGGTGAGCGGCACCCTCGAACGCCTTGGCACCGAGAATGTCGAGATACTCAATAGAACTCGTTCATTGCTGCATGTGCGCGAACGGTTGGAAGGCCAGGACTGGAAGCGCGACAACCATTATTGGGTAGACCCGGCCAACGGGTTCATCTGGAAGAGCGTGCAGGCCATCGCACCCGATGCCAGTCTGGAAATCATCCAGCTCAAACCCTATTTGCCGGATCTGAACCGTTGATCACTTTGCGTCTGGCCGCCCTTGCCCTGGGCGTGGCCGCCTCTATCTCCCTGCACGCCGCACCAGCCATCACCGTCGAGGTCATCGGCAGCGTCCGAAATCCGGGCATGCTCACGCTCCCTGCAACCAGTCGCCTGTCTGATGCAGCGCTCGCTGGCGTGCCGGATGATCGCAGCTACATGCTGGGAGCGGCCCTGCTCAAGCGCAGCGAGCTCGTTGCGCAGACCCGCCTGAAAACAGGCCTCCTGTTCGACCTTGCGGCCATTGAAAGCCGGCAGAGCAGCGACCCGGAAGGTGCCGCGGCCGCAACACGCATCGCCCGGGAAGTGTCTGCGATGCCGGTGACCGGCCGCATTCGCCAAAGACTCGCCCCGCGTGTACTGGAGATGGACCTCAGCGCCAATCGGCCATTGGCCGATGGTGACAGGCTGTACTACCCGACACGTCCAAGCACAGTTACCGTCCTTGGGACGGTGGAGCAGCCCTGCTCGATACCGCACCACGCCTTGCAGCGTCCGTTGGACTATGTGCGGCAGTGCCCTGCCCTGCTCGCCGCCAGCAAGGATGATCTGTTTGTCATTCAGCCTGACGGCGAGATACAGAAAATTGGCGTTGCACTCTGGAACCGCAGCGGTGAGTCCACCCTCGCTCCCGGCGCCCTCATTTTTGTTCCTCTCAACGCACGAACAACGCGCGACGTAAACCCCGATTTCAACGAGGACGCCGCACGCTTCCTCGCCACCCAGGTGCTGGATGCGCCCGGAGCACCGAAGTGACTCGTTTTGCCAGATCACAGGCCGCTCGCCTGAGCCTTGCGCTGCTCACCTTGAGCATCAGCACCGCCCTCCATGCCCAGAGTGCCCCCGCTCCCACTGCAAGCGACTGGGGCGGCATTGGCCTGTTACAGACCCCCACCGCGCGCATGGCCGATGAGGGCGAACTCGCCTTCACGGCCAGTCATACCTCGCCTTACAGCCGCTACAACATGGTGCTGCAGCCGCTGCCCTGGCTGGAGGGCGCGTTTCGCTACGTTTCGGTGGCCAATCGGCGCTATGGTCCGGAATGGCTGAGCGGAACGCAGAACTACAAGGACAAGTCGATCGATCTGAAGGTCCGCCTGCTTGAAGAGAGTCGCTGGGTTCCCGAAGTTGCGGCAGGCTTTCGCGATCTGGGCGGCACAGGTCTGTTCTCAAGTGAGTACCTCGTCGCCAGCAAGCGCATTGGCTCTTTCGATGCCAGCGTGGGCCTGGCCACCGGCTACATCGGTAATCGAGGTGATTTCAGGAACCCCCTGACTTCCATCGACGATAGATTCGAAACGCGCCCGCGAGCGCAAGGTACCGGCAGCCTCAATAGCGATGGGATGTTCCGTGGCCCGGTCGGTGTCTTCGGTGGCGTCGCGTACCAGACGCCGTGGGACGCGCTTCAGTTGAAGCTGGAGTACGACGGCAACGACTACAAGCACGAGCCGCAGGGGAACAACCAGCGCCAGAAGAGCCCGTTCAACGTTGGCGCATCTTACGCGGTCAACAAGAACGTGCATCTACACCTGGGCTGGGAGCGTGGCGACCTGGCGATGTTCGGCATCACCCTCCGGACGAACCTTGCCCAAGCCAGTTCCATGGCAAAGGTCCTGGATCCCATGCCGATGCCACTGAAACAGCGTCCTGCGACCGCCGTGCCTGAGTCTGAGCACGACACAAATGTTGTCGCGGAACTGTTCGACTGGTCCGGCGTCGCCAACCAACTGGAGCGGAACGCAGGGCTGCGCGTTCAGAGCATCAGCCGACGTGGATCGGAACTGATCGTCACCGGAGAGCAGCGCCGCTTCTACTATCCGGCACAGGGCGTAGGCAGAATGGGGCGTGTTCTCGACGGCACGCTACCTGACGACATCACGTGGTTCACCGTGCAAAACGCCCGGTTGGGCGTTCCGATCGTGGAAACCAGCATCGAACGAAAGGCCCTCGTCGACTACATCGAACACAAGACAGACCTGAGCACTCTCGCCGGTCATATCGAGATGGCTCCTCCCGCCGCTCAGCAGCGGGAGACCCTTTACAGCGCACCGCTGCGCCGTTTCGACGGCGGGTTCAACATCGGCTATCAGCAATCGCTCGGCGGACCTGACGGCTTCGTGCTGTTCCAGGTCGCTGGCACCTACAGCGCCAGCGCCTACCTCGCCCGGAATCTTTGGCTTAGCGGCACCGTCAGCTACAACGCCTACAACAACTACGACAAGTTCCGCTACGACGCCCCCAGTCGCTTGCCGCGCGTACGCACCAATATCCGCCGGTACATGACGGAAGAGGACTTGACGCTACCCAATCTGCAGTTGACCGGCACCCGCCAACTTGCGCGGGATACGTATGGCATGGTTTATGCGGGCCTGCTCGAATCCATGTATGCCGGCGCCGGCGGTGAAGTGCTCTATCGCCCGCTCAATGAACGCTGGGCGGTAGGCGTGGAAGCCAACTGGGTCAAGCAACGCGATTTCGATCAGCGCTTCAGCTTCCGTGACTACAGTGTCGCCACCGGCCATGCCAGCTTCTACTACATGTGGGGCGAGGAACGGCGCGTGGTGACTGCATTGAGTGCCGGCCGCTATCTGGCCAAGGACTGGGGCGCCACCCTGGCTGTCTCACGCGCGTTCGACAATGGCGTGACCATGGGCGCCTACGCAACCAAGACCGACGTATCCTCCAAGGACTTCGGCGAGGGCAGCTTCGACAAAGGCATCTATGTGTCCGTCCCCTTCGACTTCCTGCTGCCGCGCTCGACGCGCGCCCGGGCTAATTTCGCCTGGAACCCGCTCTACCGGGATGGCGGCGCTCGCCTAGCGCGCAGTTATGGGCTGTACCAGATGACATCAGAGCGTGACCCGGAGTTCTTCTTCGATAACCTACAGACCATCGACGACTGATCTTCGCAGTCAGCCTAAGCATGGTGGAAGTAAAAAAAGAAGGCCAGGAGCATGCTCCTGGCCTTCTTGGCATATCACATCATGATTCTGCAGCCCATCAGCAGAGGGAGCGGCAAGGACCGCCCCTCGCCGAATCACTTCTCGTTGGAAGCGTACTCGTAGTATCCATAACTGTAGTAGCCAGTTGCGCGCCTCTCAACGGCGTTGAAGATCGCACCCTTCACTTGAACACCGTTCTGCTCGAACCGCTTCATCGAAAGCAGGATCTCCTTCGGCTGGTTTACGCCAAATCGGGTCACCATCAGCGTTGAACCAGCGTGGCTGGAGACAATCGCCGCATCCGTTACCGCCAGAATTGGCGGCGTATCCACGATGATCAGGTCGTACTGAGTGGACAGCTCTTCGAGCATTCGCACAAATCGAGGGTGCATGAGCAACTCAGAGGGATTCGGTGGAATATCACCACGGGTCATGTAATGCATCTGCTCCAGACCCGGAACAGCGTGAATTGCATCACTCACGGCCAGCTTCCCCGACAAGACGTCGGACAGACCGCTCACATGGCTGATACCCAACACCTTATGCAGGGTACCCTTTCGCATATCCACGTCGATGACCAGCACCTTCTGACCTGCCTGAGCGACAACGGCAGCCAGATTGGCCGAGATGAAGGTCTTGCCAACACCGGGACGTGGACCGGAAATTGCGATGATGTTGTTCTTTGCTTCCATCATCGCGAAATGCAGGCTGGTCCGCAGGCTCCGCAGCGCCTCGACAGCCAGATCTGCCGGCTCCGCGGCGGCCAGCAAATGCGATTTGCCGTCAGCCACCACTCGATTTTTACCACCTCGACCCTTCTGGATCTTCAGCAGATTACTGGAAACACTCAACGGAATCGCCGCGTAAACCGGCAGACCCAACTCTTCGATCTGAGCCGGATCTTCAACTCCCGGGTTCAGCATGCGTGCCAAGAATGCGCCACCTACGGAGAGGAACGCACCCAACAGAAACGACACGAGTACGATCAATCCCTTGCGTGGCTTCACGGGCTTACTGGTATCTGCAACTGCGGCATCGACAATTCGAACATTTCCGACCGTCCCCGCGCGAGCAAGATCCAGCTGTTGGGCTTGGTTGAGCAGCGCAGTGTAGAGCTCATTACTGACTTGCAGATCACGAGTTAGACGCAGCAATTCCTGCTGGGTATCGGGCAAAGCGCTTACTTCGCGGCGGAAGCTGTTCTTGCGCGCTTCGAGATCACCAATCTGCTTAAGCATTGCGCGATACGCAGGATGCTCGCGCGTAAAGCTACGATCCATTTCTGCCTGCTTAAGGCGCAACTGCTGAATACTGCTCTCAACCGCGACTTCCTGCTCAAGAAGTCCCTTAGTCTGCATGGTGATATCAACGGAGTTAGCACGCGACTGGTAGGTAGACATCGCCACTTGGGCGTCCTCCACTTGCTTGCGCACGGTCGGCAACTGATCCTTGACGAATTGAAGCTGCGACGCAGCCTCGGCAGAGCTGCGATCGACGTTCTGCCGAACGTATGCGTTCGCGATGTTTTGTACCAGCTCCTCCGCTCGAAGCGGGTCCACGTCCTCATAAACGATACGAAGGATGCCAGATTCTTTGCCCTGCTCTGCAGCCCTAATATCCTCTTGCAGCTGCGAGATGACATCCAGGCGACGTAGCTTGGTTACCTCAAAGCGCGAACCAGGGTTCGCACGAAGGCTTTCAATCTCAATCTTCACGCCGGCCGCCTCGACGGGAGTGCCTACTTGGCCTGTTAGAATCTCATCGCCGCTATCATTAAGCAGGGTGAACTGACCTGCCGCGCTACCGGCAACGAGCGTCATGGGCTCATTTGCCAGACTCTTGGGAACCTCAAGATGATGGATTAGTAGGCTTTCACCACCCCAGGCAAATCGAGACATTCCTAGTATGGGAGACGCCACCTCACCAGGGCTTTTCCCCTCAAAGCGCCGAGCCAAAAAGCCACCGAATAGCGGGAAACGATTAGGTTCGACCAAAGTATCAAGTTGCATGCTGTCAACAGCAGTCCCCACAATCGTCCGCGATGTCATCAAGGCGACTTCGGTTGTCGCAGCAGTACTCCCTCCACCCGCCAAGGATGTCAAGTCAGCAAGGCCTGGAATGGTGGGCATCTTCGACTCAACCTGCACCATTGCCTGAGCTTGGTAAACAGGCGGCGACAGGAATGCGTAAGCCGCTCCTATGATCACAAAAAGCAGTGTTGTACCTAGAATCCACCACTTACGATCAAGAAGCACACCCAGCATGTCGCGCAGGTCGATCTCGTCGTCTTCGCGGGCAACCCGCGTACTGGTTTCCTTAGTCATAGCTTCCATTTCGATTAAATAGACCGCACCAGTGCGGCAATTACTTGATATGAGCGGACCAACGAGACACGCCCTGCTTTATCAAACTGTAGACGTGTTCAAACGCGATGCGCTGCTGGCGGTAGGGATCAGGAATTTCCACCTTGTCCCACCGGCCAAGCAGAAACGTCTTGCCGCTAACCTGAGGAACGTCACGCGCAATTTTGGCGGCATGTACTTGCTCCATGACAAGTATCAGATCGGCCGCACCCAATACTGATGGCGTCGCCAATCGGCCGCGATGAGTGTCAGACGCGTGTCCTTCCTCATGCAGCAACTGGGCCGCCATCGCATCTATCGGCTTGCCGACGAGGGCCTGAAGCCCAGCGGATGCCACCTCAACGCCTTCACGATCGCGCAGCTCGTGGCGCATCAGAATTTCAGCGGTCGGGCTCCGGCAGATGTTGCCGACGCAGACGAATAGCACTTTCTTAAACACAGCCACTCCACCTATTCATCTTTTCCTCACCCCGGCAACTTTTGTTGCCGAGCCTGAAGATTTGCTGACCAAGCCCGCCAGTGTACACGATGAAGCCACCGAGACATCCGTCACTGAGACCTTGCCTGCAAGCAACACTAAGTCCGCACCTCGACGGAGGGGTGCTCGTATAGAAGGAAGTGGGCTCGGAACACGCCAACTCCAGCGCGAGCCCGACTATGATAGCGACCACACACTCCATGACCACCGGGACGTGAAAGGTCTGTTATGATGGTGTGATAAATTGTAACAGGTGTCACAGAATCTGCTGCGCCGCGCCACTCCTGGCACTACAAGGACGGCCTGCGCATTCGCTGGATGCGCAGATCTCCTACAGGGAAGAGGATCAACAATGTCGTATTTATCCGTTCGGGAACAATCCGGACTGCGGGGCACTTCGGGCAATAAGTTCACGGCTGCGCTTGCGCTGATTCTTCGAGTTGGCGACCCGGCCATCCTCGTTATCGCCGCCTTAGTTGCCTACGAATTGAGGTTCGGCGACCTTGCTGTGCCGATGAACTATGCGCGATTGACCTCCATCACGCTCCTGTTCGGACTCTTGGTGCTTGGAACCTCTGACCTCTATGGGAGTTGGCGAGGCCGAGGCCTCTTCGCCGAGTCCGTCCAGTTGTTCCTCAAGTGGGTCATGATCTTTGGCGGTCTCCTTGCCTACTCAACCGCCGTGCAACTGACCGACGAGCTGTCCAGGCTTTGGCTAGCCCTCTGGTTCGCCCTTAGTTTGGCAGGGGTGGTCGGCCTGCGGATCTTGGCCCGCGCAGTTGCTGCGTGGGTCCGAGCGCGCGGGATGGACGTCCGCAGCGCCGTGATCGTTGGCGCAAATCCGGATTCGCAGCACATTGCAGACACACTTCGGCAGAACCCATGGGTGGGGATCAAAGTGTGCGGCTGGTTCACAACCCCCTCGGACCGCGGAACCGTAGAGGGCGAAGTACCACTAGGCAACATCACCCATCTTGGTGCGTTTGTTGAAGCGAACCATATTGATCAGGTCTGGATCGCCCTTCCGATGCGTGATGAGGCGCATATCTCACTCGCCTTAAACCAGCTCCAGCATTCCACTGCAGATATTAAATTTGTGCCTGACATGTTCGGGGTCCACCTGCTCAACCACTCCGTCGAACAGGTCGCAGGATTGCCAGTCATCAACCTTCAGCAGACTCCGCTCCAAGGTGGTGCACGGCTACTTAAAGCTATTGAAGACCGCGTGTTGGCTGGGGTCATATTGCTCCTGATTGCCCCGCTCATGCTTGCCATAGCAGCGGCGGTCAAGCTCAGCTCACCAGGACCGGTTTTCTACCGACAGGAGCGTATGAGCTGGAACAATAAGACGTTCTGGATGCTGAAGTTCCGATCAATGCCTATTGACGCCGAGACAGCGTCAGGAGCCGTGTGGGCGAAGGCAGGCGAGAGTCGTGCCACTCGAACCGGCGCCTTCCTTCGAAAGACCAGCCTTGACGAACTTCCCCAATTCATCAACGTTCTCCGCGGTGACATGTCTATCGTTGGCCCTAGGCCCGAACGTCCGATCTTCGTACACAAGTTCAAGACCGAGATCCCGGCGTACATGAAAAAGCACATGGTGAAGGCCGGAATCACAGGCTGGGCCCAGATTAATGGCTGGCGCGGATCTACAGATCTGCACAAGCGAATCGAATGTGACCTCTTCTACATCGAAAACTGGTCGTTTTGGTTCGACATCAAAATCATCTTCTTGACCTTATTTAAGGGATTCGTCCATAAAAACGCTTATTAATGCCTAGTTCGCAGATGAATTGTTAGGCAAAACAAAAGCACCGGAATTTGTCAACAATACGCTCGGATTCAAGAACCCCCTAAGTAGAGAGATAGGCACCACATTGATCCTCCATCCAAAGAGCGTCTATAGATTGGTTCGATCTGACCTTCGGAGAATTTATGGCCGCAACTGGGGTCCGGCAACCATTGTTCGAGCACTGCTGAACCCCTCATTTCGTGCGGCCGTCCTGATTCGCCTAGCTCTCTCTGGCGGGGCCGCAAGCCATGCAATAGGTCGAAATCTACTGATCACCCTCCACAGTATCGACATCGGAAGAGGTGCAGAAGTTGGTGAAGGGATTTATCTGCCCCATCCACAATGCATCGTCATTGGCGAGGGGGCAAGAGTCGGCAACGAAGCAACCATCTATCACGGCGTTACACTTGGACGACTGAAGGACAAATACCCCATCATTGACGATGGCGTAACAATCTATCCGAATGTACTTATCGTCGGGTCGGCACGCATCTCGGCCGGCAGTCGTGTTGCCCCTGGCTCAATAGTAAGGCCCAATGAAGTCCCTTTATAAAGTAGGCTGGTATGGCGCGGCCCTCGTCCTTCCACTAATTGCGCAGTCTACTTACGTCGGGCACATCGCCGCACCACGTGCGGGCGCAGCTTACTACCTAGCCGTTAGTTTACTGCTCACTGCGATCCAAATCGGGCAAGCAGCCGCATTCCAGGTGACCCTCGCCCATCGTGGTAGCTATCAGATATCCAAGCGGCTGAGCCGTGGCTTGATGGTGATAGCCACCGTGGCGATTTCCTTGGCTCTGACGCCAGGCTTAGCCATGCCCGTCAAATCTGGCGCAATAATTGTGCTGGGAATCGGAATCGGCTCGCTCTTTTCGGTCAGAAATGCGCACCTGCTAAACGCGGGAACTGAAGTCATATATTTCAGGAAGCTATTTCTGAGGAACGCTCTCGTCTTGGGACTATGTGTTTCCATCGCGAATTTAGTCGCTAAGCCGGGCATGCCCCACATAGCGGCCATCGCATTTGCGACCCTCCTCTTTTCCATGCACAGACTTCGCCCGCCCGCAAAAGAAACAAGAGATCAATCACTAACCCTCTCTTCGAAGGATCTCGCGACCATGGGGATAGGGATTGCAGCCGCGTCGCTGTATCGTAATGACCAGAACCTTGTAAGGTCATTCTCACTCTCAACCGCAGCTTTTGCATCGGTGCACAATTCTTTGCTTGGAGGCTCTGCAATTCAGTCTCTGGTCGGCGCCGTCCTAACTACATTCATTCTTCCAAAGGTGCGCGAACAAAGCGCCGCCCCAGGCCTCAGATTGGTCTTGGACGCATCTGCCATGCTTTTCTTTGTCGCACTCTGCCTGGTAGCGACTCTCTACGACACTCCGACGATCACTATTCTCTGCGGATCTGCAATCCTCGCCATTAACCAATGGTGGTCTTACAAGCTTCATTTGCGATCTAAGTCCATATACGTTTACTTATCGGGGACGTTCGCATTTGCGCTTCTCAGCGCACTGCTTGCGGCCGGCATCAGAGTCGAGCTGTCATACTTCCTCTTCGCAATCGTAACCAGCCTGAGCGTCCTAACGCTCGGATATGTAGTCCGATGATTCCCAAGTATCTCTCCGCCAATGCACTTACAGTAGCCGCGCTCGCGATAGGCGTTGGCACCCTAGCGATTCTAGCCGAAGCTGGAATTTGGACATCACTGGCAATTTCTACGCTAGTTCTAACGTCTGCACTCCTCGTGCTTGCGACATCTGGCTTACCAAAGAGCTGGGTGGCAGCAACTTTGTTGGTCAAGACCCTGTACGCGGCCGACCTCTTGCTAGCGATGTATGACGGTCGACCGCTTCGTTACGCCCCCGAAGTTGGAGCTTCCGCGGCAGAGCTCCGTGCACAGACACTTCTAATGCTCTGCGTTTGGGCTGCGGCATTCTGCGCTGCTGCGTCTTTTTCGTCGAACAGTCGCCTCTTTTCATATACCAAAATGCCTGATGGTGTTTCAGGCAAAGTTATCCCAATGCTATTAATCGCGATCTCACAGGTCGCGTTTATTTTGATAGTAAAGCAAGTTGGCGGGATCTCAATGATGCTGTCGAGCATGAGCAGCAGATACGAAGTATATTTTGGAATTGGATTCCTACGAGTCGCTGTTGGGGCCGGCGCCATCGGCTGTGCAATGTACTACCTACAAGGAAAGCGCTGGCGGAGTTGGATCATAACCGTAGCGATATTTATAGAACTCGCTTTGCTTGGCGGGCGAAGCTTCGCGCTGTTTTCAACGCTAATACCCATCGCAATGCTGTGGCTTTGCTCTTTGAAGCGCATCCCGATTGGCCGAACAGCTCTCATCACAGCATCGGCGGTGATCTTTGTCAGTGCATTGGGAACCTATAGATCTTCGCAGCTTTCGCAACAGTATCATGCTGCGACTGGCGTATTCTCGAAGCTAGTAATAGACACTGGCGCAGCGGATAACTTCCCCAGCCTACTCTCCATGCTTCGGAGAGATGTTACCCCTTACGCCGGGATTGAGATCGTGTCATCGAGCCTCTTCGCACCAATCCCAAGAGCGATTTGGAATGAGAAGCCAATGACTGACGAGGCTGCGGCTATCGGGACTATTCTGGCTAATGCAGATACAGTTAACTGGGGCTTGCCGATCGGCCCGCATGGGTTAGCTTACTATACCGCTGGCGCAATCGCTGTTCCGATTTTTGGGTTGATCTCTGGACTATTTTTTGGGTTCGTTCTAAATCGAACACAGCGAAGTGCGGCATGGATGGCGACGAGCCCCTTTATCTTGCTGCTTGCGCCAGACATCCTATCCCCGTCAACTGCAGCCAGGGCTATTGTGCTGATTATGATAACCATCGCAATTTCCTTCGCGATCCGATTGCGTTTTAGAAAATGAAAATTCTCGTAGTCAACAATTTCTATTATCCACACCAGGTTGGTGGAGCAGAGGAGTCCTTACGACTCCAATGCGAAGCGTTAGTTGAACTAGGCCAGGAAGTTCACGTACTAACCGTGGCACATGATGGCGTCCAACGAACCCACGAAATTAATGGGGTGTTGACTCATTATCTGAGGACAACATTCTTCCGAGGCTCCCCGCTGCACAAAAACAGAAATTGGCTTTCTCGGGTTGGGTGGCAGTTTGGTGCAATGCTCCAATTCGGCACTAACGTTAAGATTGCGCAGTTGCTGAAGAGAGAGCGATACGGAGTTGTTTATGTCAACAACTTGCCTGGCATCGGCCGCGCCATCGTGATCATGGCCCGCGCGCTCGGAATTCCAGTGGTTGCCGGACTGAGAGACTATGCGTGGATCTGCCTCAGACAATCCCGATTTGAGGGGGGTAAGAATTGCCAGAGTACATGCATGAAGTGCCGGGTAGGATGCTCTGTTAGGCGCGGAATCTCTCTATCCGTGGAGGGGGTGGCGGCGAATAGCGCTACACTTTTGGCGATCTTTCAAGAGGCAGGGGCGTTTAAAAATGTACCGGCTCGAGTTATTTATGCAGGCGCCCCATTGGCTACCCGCCTCCCTCGGGATGCACCTCCGCCTCGCGAAGAAGGACAGCCATTAGTCGTAGGTGTAATGGGACAGATTCAGCCATCCAAGGGCTTCGACTCATTTCTGGGCGAAGTCTCTCCATTGATAGAATCCAGAAAGATTAGTGTCATTATCACCGGCTCTGTCCATGGAGAATACGCGACGCAGTTGAAGGATGCATTTGAGTCCGAGCATGTGACGTTCACCGGCCGACTTGAGCGGGAGGACTTTTTTTCAAGAGTTGACGTCGTTGTCATCCCATCCATGTGGAATGAGCCGCTATCAAGAATTACATACGAGGCGCTTTCAAATGGGAAATGCGTTGTTGCATCAACCCATGGCGGACAAAAGGAGATCATTAGTCATGGCGATAACGGGTACATCTACACGCCTGGAGACGGAACGCTGATGTCGATACTTACCGAGCTGATCAGGTCGCCGGCGCTGTTGAAAGATCGCGAGCGGGCAGCTGCGGAGTCAGCGATCCGATACTCTCCCCAGAATGCTGCAGCTGAACTACTGACTCTGTTCGAACCGCTGGTATCAAAGCCATGAGGGTCTGCATAGTTCACGAATGGCTGGTGACTTACGCAGGCTCGGAGCGCGTGCTATCGGAGATTGCAAGCGTGTTTCCGGACGCGGATGTCTTTGCCGTTGTTGACTTCCTGTCAGACGCAGATCGACGGAAAATAACCGACCGCGCGATCCGGACAACCTTTATCCAGAACCTCCCTGGCGCGCGCAAACATTACCGACACTTTTTGCCTCTGATGCCCCTGGCGATAGAGCAGCTTGATCTATCCGCCTACGACGTAATAATTTCCAGTTCGCATGCAGTTGCAAAGGGGGTTCTGTCAGGACCAGACCAACTGCACGTGAGCTACGTTCACTCGCCCATTCGCTATGCCTGGGATTTGCAGCACCAGTATTTGCGAGAGTCCAATCTTGAGCGGGGCGTAAAGTCTTGGATTGCGCGTTGGCTGCTACATCGAATTAGAATGTGGGACTATCGCACAGCAGCCGGAGTCAACCACTTTGTAGCTAATTCTCGCTTTATTTCTAGGCGCATCCGGAAGGTGTACGGCCGAGAATCAGACGTGATATATCCGCCCGTGGATGTTAACTCATTCAGCTATTGCGATCAGAAAGAAGATTTTTATCTCGCCGCATCCCGCCTTGTTCCATACAAGCGCATGGACCTGATTGTCAGAGCATTCTCACAGATGCCCGACAGGAAGCTGATAGTTATCGGAGATGGTCCTGACATGCCAAAGCTGAGGGCTCTCGCAACTTCTAATGTTACGCTGATGGGCTACCAGCCATTTGAGGAGCTTAAAAGTTACATGCAACGAGCGCGCGCATTTGTTTTTGCTGCAGAAGAGGATTTCGGAATCACTCCAGTGGAAGCACAGGCATGCGGCACTCCTGTCATCGCATACGGAAAAGGCGGATCACTGGAAACCGTTCGAGAAAGTAGCGATCCGTCTATAGCGACCGGGATCTGGTTTGGCGATCAGACCCCGGATGCAATTGTCGGAGCTATCGAACGCTTCGAGGAAATGAATGATGGCACGCAATGGAAAGCGTGCAGAGTTCACGCCGAGTCGTTCTCCAGCGAGAGATTTCGCGCAGAGTTTCGTGATTACGTGGATCGTCGCTGGCGCGAATTTGGGTCTCAGCTGACGCCATGAATAATGTTTGGTACTCCTCTTGTTCTTTTTGACTGTCGATCTATGAAGAATATCCTGATCTGCGGTGGCGCCGGTTATATAGGAAGCCATATGGCTCAATGGCTTGCCGAGCATGGCCACACGGTCACCGTGCTCGACAACTTCTCCACCGGCCACAGAGGCGCCGTTCGCTGGGGCGAGCTGATCGAGGCCGATCTGCTGGATCCAGCGGCGCTCGACCGCGCTTTTCACGGGCGTAAGTTCGACGCGGTAATGCACTTCTGCGCGCGCTCGCTCGTAGGCGAGTCGGTCGCGGAGCCCTACGCCTACTACTCAAACAATGTGACTGGCACGCTCAACCTCTTGGAAGCCATGCGCCGTCACAATGTGAGAAGCCTGGTGTTTTCGTCTACCGCTGCGGTGTTCGGCAACCCCATTGCGGATGTGATCAACGAGGCGCACCCCAAGGCGCCGATCAATCCTTATGGCGCCAGCAAGCTTATGGCTGAGCGTTTCCTCGCCGATGCAGCGCAGGCCTACGGCCTGCGCTCAGTAGCTCTGCGTTACTTCAACGCCGCAGGCGCCCTACCGGGCCATGGGATTGGTGAAGCCCATGCCTGTGAGACTCATTTGATCCCCAACGTTCTGCGTGCGGCACTGGGCCAGGGGCCATCGCTGAAGATCTTTGGCAACGACTACGATACCGCGGACGGCACTTGTGTTCGCGACTACGTCCACGTCCAGGACCTCGCGCGGGCACACGCCTTGGCATTGGAGTTTATGGACCGAAACGAAGGTGCGCACACGTTCAATTTGGGCAACGGGCAAGGCTTCTCGGTCCACGACGTGATCGCCACGGCAGCGTCCGTGGCCGGCGTCGCGATTCCATATGAAGTCGCGCCACGCCGCGCTGGGGACCCTGCGCGGCTGGTGGCATCCAGTGCAAAGGCCCGCGAGCAGCTTGGTTGGCAACCCCGCTGGACCGAACTGGCGCCGATCATTGAGAGCGCTTGGCATTGGCACCGCGATCAGCCGAGCTGGTCACCGCATCACCGGCAGACAGACCGCCCTACCCAAGCGGCATGACGCGCGGGCGGGCGGCGGACGCGCGTTACCTAGGTAAGCAACTATGAATTCGGGGCCCAGTCGCCCCGAAGCTGGCGAGCATGCGCGACCTCCCCATCACGGCCAGATAAGGCATTGCCCCCCTCTGTTACCATTCGGGGTTCAGCTTGCCGCCCCCCACCCTGCCAGCGGCCAGCGCCTTACAAACGCAACGCAACAGGAGTTTGCATGTCCTCTGACCTGCTCAAGGCCCTCGGCCTCGACGCGACCAACGCTGGCACCTAC
>Ga0213827_1000725_pt1 | contig 22814 bp, 23 predicted proteins | sample MC6MC0898MG_FD_180669 | JGI IMG/M metagenome (GOLD analysis project Ga0213827, IMG submission 180669) | Enriched soil aggregate microbial communities from Iowa State University, Ames, United States - MC6-MC0898-MG | ecosystem: Environmental > Terrestrial > Soil > Unclassified | place: USA: Iowa...
TCGGCGACATCGTTAAGGGCACCGGCACACAGCTGCGCAGCCTGGCCATGGTGTTCTCCCACGGGTTCCGCAAGCGCGACACCCTGCAGTACCCCGAAGAAGCTGTGTACCTGCCGCCGCGCTACCGTGGCCGTATCGTCCTCACCCGCGACCCCGATGGCGAGGAGCGCTGCGTGGCGTGCAACCTCTGCGCGGTGGCGTGCCCGGTTGGCTGCATTTCGCTGCAGAAGGCCGAGACCGAGGACGGCCGTTGGTATCCGGAGTTCTTCCGCATCAACTTCTCGCGCTGCATCTTCTGCGGCCTGTGCGAGGAAGCGTGCCCGACCACCGCGATCCAGCTGACCCCGGATTTCGAAATGGCCGAGTTCAAGCGTCAGGACCTGGTGTACGAGAAAGAAGATCTGCTGATCTCCGGCCCCGGCAAGAACCCTGACTACAACTTCTACCGTGTTGCGGGCATGGCGATCGCTGGCAAGCCGAAAGGCTCTGCGCAGAACGAAGCCGAGCCGATCAACGTGAAGAGCTTGCTCCCATAAGGACAGAAAGATGGAATTCGCTTTCTACTTCGCATCCGGGATCGCCGTGGTTTCCACCCTTCGTGTGGTCACCGGCACCAACCCCGTGCACGCCCTGCTCTACCTGATCATTTCGCTGATTTCCGTGGCAATGATCTTCTTCGCCCTGGGTGCGCCGTTCGCCGGCGCCCTGGAAGTGATCGCCTACGCCGGCGCCATCATGGTGCTGTTCGTGTTCGTGGTGATGATGCTCAACCTGGGGCCGGCCTCGGTCGCCCAGGAACGTGGCTGGCTCAAGCCGGGCATATGGGCGGGGCCGGTGATACTCGGCACCCTGCTGTTGCTGGAGCTGCTGTACGTGCTGTTCGTCACCCCGAGCGGTGCCGGCATCAGCGGCACCACCGTGGGCCCGAAAGAAGTGGGCATCAGCCTGTTCGGCCCGTACCTGCTGGTGGTCGAACTGGCTTCGATGCTGCTGCTCGCTGCAGCCGTCACCGCCTTCCACCTGGGCCGCAACGAGGCGAAGGAGTAAATCATGGGTGCTATCCCTCTCGAGCATGGTCTGGCGGTCGCCGGCATCCTGTTCTGCTTAGGTCTGGTTGGCCTGATGGTCCGCCGCAACATCCTCTTCGTGCTCATGAGCCTGGAAGTCATGATGAACGCCTCTGCCCTGGCGTTCGTCGTCGCCGGTGCCCGCTGGGTCCAGCCCGACGGCCAGGTGATGTTCATTCTGGTGATCAGCCTGGCAGCCGCCGAGGCCAGCATTGGCCTGGCGATCCTGCTGCAGCTGTATCGCCGCTTCCACACTCTCGACATCGATGCTGCCAGTGAGATGCGCGGATGAACCTTATCTTCCTGACTTTCGTCTTCCCCCTGATCGGCTTCTTGCTGCTGTCGTTCTCGCGCGGGCGGTTCTCGGAGAACCTGTCTGCCCTGATCGGCGTCGGCTCGGTCGGCCTCTCGGCCGCAACAGCCGCCTACGTCATCTGGCAATTCAATGTCGCTCCGCCTGAAGGTGGCGCATACAGCCAGCTGCTGTGGCAGTGGATGTCGGTGGACGGCTTTGCGCCGAACTTCACCCTGTACGTGGACGGCCTGTCGGTCACCATGCTCGGCGTGGTCACTGGTGTGGGCTTCCTGATCCACCTGTTCGCGTCCTGGTACATGCGTGGCGAAGCGGGCTACTCGCGCTTCTTCTCGTACACCAACCTGTTCATTGCCAGCATGCTGTTCCTGGTGCTGGGCGATAACCTGCTGTTCATCTACTTCGGCTGGGAAGGCGTGGGCCTGTGCTCGTACCTGTTGATCGGTTTCTACTACAGCAACCGCAACAACGGTAACGCGGCACTCAAGGCCTTCATCGTCACCCGTATCGGCGACGTGTTCATGGCCATCGGCCTGTTCATCCTGTTCGCCCAGCTGGGTACCCTGAATGTGCAGGAACTGCTGGTGCTGGCACCGCAGAAGTTCCAGGCAGGTGACACCTGGATGGTCCTGGCGACCCTGATGCTGCTGGGTGGCGCGGTCGGTAAATCGGCCCAGCTGCCGCTGCAGACCTGGCTGGCCGACGCGATGGCAGGCCCGACCCCGGTTTCGGCACTGATCCACGCCGCAACCATGGTGACCGCGGGCGTATACCTGATCGCCCGTACCAACGGCCTGTTCCTGCTGGCGCCGGACATCCTGCACCTGGTCGGCGTGGTCGGCGGTGTGACCCTGGTGCTGGCCGGCTTCGCCGCGCTGGTACAGACCGATATCAAGCGTATCCTCGCCTACTCGACCATGAGCCAGATCGGTTACATGTTCCTGGCCCTGGGCGTCGGTGCCTGGGACGCGGCGATCTTCCACCTGATGACCCACGCCTTCTTCAAGGCCCTGCTGTTCCTTGCTTCCGGTGCGGTGATCGTTGCCTGCCACCACGAGCAGAACATCTTCAAGATGGGCGGCCTGTGGAAGAAACTGCCGTTGGCCTACGCCAGCTTCGTGGTCGGTGGCGCCGCCCTGGCAGCCCTGCCGATCGTGACCGTCGGTTTCTACTCCAAGGACGAGATCCTCTGGGAAGCCTTCGCCAGCGGCAACACCGGCCTGCTGTACGCTGGCCTGGTCGGTGCGTTCATGACCTCGCTGTACACCTTCCGCCTGATCTTCATCGCCTTCCATGGCGAAGCCAAGACCGAAGCCCACGCCGGCCACGGCATCAGCCACTGGCTGCCACTGGGCGTGCTGATCGTGCTGTCGACCTTCATCGGCGCCTGGATCACCCCACCGCTGGCAGGTGTGCTGCCTGAAAGCGCAGGCCATGCTGGCGGTGACGCCAAGCACTCGCTGGAGATCGCCTCGGGCGCCATCGCCATCGCCGGTATCCTGCTGTCGGCCATGCTGTTCCTGGGCAAGCGCCGCTTCGTCAGCGCCGTTGCCAACAGCGGCATCGGCCGCGTCCTGTCGGCCTGGTGGTTCGCCGCCTGGGGCTTCGACTGGGTCTACGACAAGCTCTTCGTCAAACCTTACCTGCTGATCAGCCACATCCTGCGCAAGGACCCGGTTGACCGCAGCATCGGCCTGATCCCTCGGATGGCACGTGGTGGCCACGTCGCCATGAGCAAGACCGAGACCGGCCAGCTGCGCTGGTACACCGCTTCGATCGCCGTCGGCGCCGTGCTGGTACTCGGTGCTGTGGTAGTGGCTGCGGTATGACTATGAATCTTGCGACTTTGCCAAAGGAAACCAACCCGTCATGATTTTGCCTTGGCTGATCCTGATCCCCTTCATCGGCGGCTTCCTGTGCTGGCTGGGTGAGCGCTTCGGCGCCACCCTGCCGCGCTGGATCGCGCTGCTGACCATGTCCCTGCTGCTCGGCATCGGCCTGTACCTGTGGGGCACCGGCGACTATACCCTGGCCCCTGCTCCGGGCGCCGAACCTGCCTGGGCACTCGAATACAAAGTCGAGTGGATCAAGCGCTTCGGCATCAGCATCCACCTGGCCCTCGACGGCCTGTCGCTGCTGATGATCCTGCTCACCGGCCTGCTCGGTGTGCTGTCGGTACTGTGCTCCTGGAAAGAGATCCAGCGCCACGTCGGCTTCTTCCACCTCAACCTGATGTGGATCCTCGGCGGCGTGGTCGGTGTGTTCCTGGCCCTGGACCTGTTCCTGTTCTTCTTCTTCTGGGAAATGATGCTGGTGCCGATGTATTTCCTCATCGCGCTCTGGGGTCACAGCTCTGCAGACGGCAAGAAGACCCGGATCTACGCTGCGACCAAGTTCTTCATCTTCACCCAGGCCAGCGGTCTGATCATGCTGGTGGCGATCCTTGGCCTGGTGCTGGTCAACTACAACACCACCGGCGTGCTCACCTTCAACTACAGCGACCTGCTCAAGGCCGAGCTGCCAGCGGGCGTCGAGTACGTACTGATGCTGGGCTTCTTCATCGCCTTTGCGGTGAAGCTGCCGGTGGTGCCGTTCCACTCCTGGCTGCCTGATGCGCACGCCCAGGCGCCAACCGCAGGTTCCGTGGACCTGGCGGGTATCTTGCTGAAGACTGCGGCCTACGGCCTGCTGCGCTTCGCCCTGCCGCTGTTCCCGAACGCCTCGGCCGAGTTCGCGCCGATCGCCATGACCCTGGGCCTGATCGGTATCTTCTACGGTGCCTTCCTGGCGTTCGCGCAGTCCGACATCAAGCGCCTGATCGCCTTCTCCAGCGTTTCGCACATGGGCTTCGTGCTGATCGGGATCTACTCCGGCAGCCAGCAGGCCCTGCAAGGCGCGGTGATCCAGATGCTGGCCCACGGCCTGTCGGCCGCTGCGCTGTTCATCCTGTCCGGTCAGCTGTACGAGCGCCTGCATACCCGTGACATGCGCCAGATGGGTGGCCTGTGGCACCGCATCGCGTACCTGCCTGCAATCAGCCTGTTCTTCGCTGCTGCCTCCCTGGGCCTGCCCGGCACCGGCAACTTCGTCGGCGAGTTCCTGATCCTGATCGGCAGCTTCGCCAGCGTGCCATGGATCACCGTGATCGCCACCACCGGCCTGGTCTTCGGCTCCGTCTACTCGCTGATCATGATCCACCGCGCCTACTTCGGCCCAAGCAAGAGCGACACCGTGCTGGCCGGCATGGACGGCCGCGAGATGATCATGGTGCTGGGCCTGGCGGTGCTGCTGATCGTGCTTGGTGTGTACCCGCAGCCGTTCCTCGACACTTCTGCCGCCACCATGAGTGGTGTGCAGCAGTGGCTCGGTTCCGCTTTCACTCAACTCGCTTCGGCCCGGTAAGAGCGCTATGGAATTCACCACTCAACACTTCATCGCATTGGCGCCGATGCTGATCACCACCATCACCACGGTGGTGGTGATGCTGGCGATCGCCTGGAAGCGCAACCACTCGCAGACCTTCCTGCTGTCCACCGTGGGCCTGAACCTGGCCTTGCTGTCGATCTTGCCGGTACTGAAGGTCGCGCCGCTGGCGGTTACCCCGCTGATCACCATCGACAAGTTCGCCTGCCTGTACATGGCGATCATCCTGGTGGCCACACTGGCCTGCGTCACGCTTGCCCACGCTTACCTGGGCGAAGGCTCCAAGGGCTTCCCGGGCAACCGTGAAGAGCTCTATCTGCTGCTGCTGATGTCGGCACTCGGTGGGCTGGTGCTGGTCAGCGCCAACCACCTGGCCGGCCTGTTCATCGGCCTGGAGCTGCTGTCGGTGCCGGTCTACGGCCTGGTGGCGTATGCCTTCTTCAACAAGCGTTCACTGGAAGCGGGCATCAAGTACATGGTGCTGTCGGCTGCGGGTTCTGCCTTCCTGCTGTTCGGCATGGCACTGCTGTACGCCGATGCTGGCAGCCTGAGCTTCGACCAGATCGGCAAAGCGCTGGCAGCCACCAACATGCCAAGCCTGGTCGCGCAACTGGGCCTGGGCATGATGCTCGTGGGCCTGGCCTTCAAGCTGTCGCTGGTGCCGTTCCACCTGTGGACCCCGGACGTGTACGAAGGCGCCCCGGCGCCGGTGGCCGCGTTCCTGGCCACCGCCAGCAAGGTCGCTGTATTCGCCGTGGTGGTGCGCCTGTTCATGCTGTCCCCGGCAGCCAGCAGCGGCGTGCTGAGCACCGTGCTAGCCGTGATCGCAGTTGCCTCGATCCTGATCGGCAACCTGCTGGCGCTGACCCAGAGCAACCTCAAGCGTCTGCTCGGTTACTCGTCCATCGCCCACTTCGGCTACCTGCTCATCGCCCTGGTCGCAAGCAAGGGCCTGGCCCTGGAAGCCATGGGCGTGTACCTGGTCACCTACGTGATCACCAGCCTCGGCGCCTTCGGCGTGATCACCCTGATGTCCTCGCCTTACGGCGGCCGTGACGCCGATGCGCTGTACGAGTACCGCGGCCTGTTCTGGCGCCGCCCGTACCTGACCGCCGTACTGACCGTGATGATGCTGTCGCTGGCCGGCATCCCGCTGACCGCAGGCTTCATCGGCAAGTTCTACATCATCGCCACCGGCGTCGAGTCGCACCTGTGGTGGCTGGTCGGTGCCCTGGTGATCGGTAGCGCCATCGGCGTTTACTACTACCTGCGCGTCATGGTCACCCTGTACCTGGTCGAACCAAACCTGCGTCGCCACGACGCCCCGCTGAAGTGGGAACAGCGCACCGGTGGCGTCATGCTGCTGGCCATCGCCATCCTCGCCTTCGTGCTGGGTGTCTACCCGCAGCCGTTGCTGGAAATGGTCCAGCAGGCTGGCCTGCAACTGATCGGCTGACCTGCAGCGATCCTGAAGAACCCCGCCTCGGCGGGGTTTTTCTTTTTCCGGCCTACAGAACAAAAGCTGTGCTTCGTCTGACACTTGCAGCGTCAGATTCCCGCTTATCGCTCTGGAAGCCCTTGTCATGCGCCCTACCCTCCCCTTTTCCCTGCTGGCCCTGATGGTCACCAGCGCAGCCCAGGCCACCGGCCGCGTCGAACTCGACCAGGTATTGATCGAAGGCCAGCAACAGACCGAACTGGAAGACGCCGCCGAACGGCTGCGGGAAGTCCCCGGCGCCAGCAATCTGGTGGACATGAACCGGGTGGGGCAAGGCCGGGTTGCCAGCAACCAGGATGTGCTCGCCTATCAGCCTGGTGTTTTCGCCCAGTCGGCAGGCAACGATGGCATCAAGCTGTCGATCCGCGGCTCGGGCATCAACCGGGCGCCTGGCGCTCACGGCTCCGGGGTGTACACGATGTTCGACGGCCTGCCGCTGACCGGCCCGGGCGGTACGCCCTACGAGCTGTTCGAACCGCTATGGTTGAGCCGCGCCGAAGTGCTGCGCGGGGCCAACGGCTTCGATCAGGGCGCCCTGGCGCTTGGCGGTGCCATCAACTATGTCACCCATACCGGCTACGATGCCGCGCCGTTGCAGGTGCGTTACGAGGTCGGCAGCCGGGGCTACCAGCACCGGCATATCAGCTCTGGCCAGGTATTGGGTAACCTCGATTATTACGTGGCCCTGACCGACTCCGAATACGACGGCTATCAGCACCACAGCAGTGGCAGCGCCAAGGGCATCGCGGCGAATGTCGGCTACCGTTTCAACCCGAACCTGGAAACCCGCTTCTACTTGCGCTACCGGGAAACCGAGAACGACCTGGCCGGGCGCCTGACCAAGGACCAGATCAAGCACGACCCGCGTGCTGCCAACGCGGCCTACCTGGCGCGCGACGACAGCCGGCCACAACCGGGCAGTACCTGGGTGGCCAACAAGACCACCTTCTACCTCGAGGACGATGCCCGCCTGGAAGCTGGGCTGGTCTATCACGACTTCCCGATGGACCTGCGCGAAGGCCCGATGCGCTTGAAGGTTGCCTACACCGATGTCAGTGGCACGCTGAATTACTCGCGCCGCGACACCCTGCTCGGGCACGAGAGCAAGACCACCTTCGGCTGGCGCACCACCAAGCACCTGCCCAACAGTGGTGCCTCGCAGTTTGCGCGTACCAGCGGCGACAACTTCGGGGCGCGTAGCCGCGACTTCAGCTACCAGGGGTCGGACACCGTGCTGCATGTGGGCAACGACCTGGAGCTGGTCCCGGACCTGTGGCTGACAACCGGCCTGGCGATGATCTACACCCGCCGAGAAAGCGACGTCACCTACCCCGCCACGGGCGGCAAGGTCAGCCAGCACGACTGGGACTACGCGCCACGCCTGGGCCTGCGTTATGACTTCAGCCCGCAACTGCAGGTGTATGGCAACCTGAGCCGGTCCGTCGAGCCGCCACACCCGTGGTCGCTGATCTGGAGCTCCACGGTCGCCACGCAGCCGATCGAGATGCAAAACCAGACCGCCACCACGCTGGAACTGGGCGCACGCGGCGATTCGGTGCTGGGGCGATGGGACCTGGCCTGGTACTACTCGCAGGTACGCCACGAACTGTTGGCCGTGGAAATCGTGCAAGGCCAACCGGCCAAGGAGTTCAATGCCAGCGCTACCGTGCACCAGGGTGTTGAAGCCGGACTGGACAGCACGCTGTGGGCGCGCCCCGGCACAGGCAAGCTGAGCCTGCGCCAGGCTTATACCTTCAGTGATTTCCACTACCGCGACGATGACACGTTTGGCGACAACCGCTTGCCAGGCATCCCGATGCACTACTACCAGGCCGAACTGCGCTACGACTGGCCAAGCGGCTTCTACGCCGGGGTCAACACACAGATGGCCTCCAAGGTGCAGGTGGACTACGCCAACAGTTACCATGCCGACGCCTATGCGCTGCTGGGCGCACGGCTGGGCTGGGACTCGCCGAAGCAGGACTGGCAGACATGGCTGGACCTGCGCAACCTGACCAACAAACGCTATGCCGCGACGGTGACGCCGGGGTACAACGATGCCGGTCAGGATATTGCCCGCTCGACACCTGGTGAAGGGTTTGGGGTGTACGCCGGGGTGTCGTACAGCTTCCGTTAGTCAAATGCCCAGGGGCCGCCTCGCAGCCCCTACTGAGGCAATTGCACCTGCGGCTTGGTCGCTGCGAAAATCCCCCAGCTCGAGATGAACAACGCTGCGATCAGCGGCCCGATCACAAAGCCGTTGAGCCCGAACACCGCTAGCCCACCCAGGGTGGAGACCAGGATCAGGTAATCGGGCATGCGCGTATCCTTGCCCACCAGGATCGGCCGCAGCACATTGTCCACCAGGCCGATCACCAGCACGCCAAAGGCGGTCAGAATCGCCCCCTGGAGAATCGCCCCGGTCAGCAGGAAGTAAGCCGCCACCGGCGCCCAGATGATTCCGGCACCTACCGCAGGCAGCAGCGACAGGAAGGCCATCAGCACTGCCCAGACCAGCGCGCTGGGAATGTCCAGCACCCAGAAGATGAAACCACCCAGCGCGCCCTGGGTAATCGCCACCAGCACATTGCCTTTGACCGTTGCCCGCACCACGCGGTTGAACTTCAGCTGCAGCCGGCGCTTCTGGTGTTCCGGCAGTGGTATGGCAAGGCGTACCCGGCGCGCCACCTCCGCCCCCTCGCGCAGAAAGAAGAACAGCAGGTAGAGCATGATGCCGAAGCTCACCAGAAACTCGAAGGTACCCTGGCCAAAACTGAACGCCTGGCTGGCCAGCACCTGGCTACCCTGGGTTGCCCACTTGGTGATCTTGTCACGCAGCCCGTCGAGGTTGCCCACGCCCATGCTGTCCAGCCCGTGCTGGACGAATGGGGGCAGCATGTTCATGCCGCGCTCGACATAGCCGGCGATGTCCAGTTGCCCGCTCTCGATACGCTGGTACAGCGTGGCGCCTTCCTGCACCAGCAGCGCACTGGTGATGATCACCGGCAAGATCGCCACCAGCAGGCACACCAGCAAGGTGGCGGCGGCCGCCACGTTGCGCCGCCGGCCAAAACGCATGAGCAGATTGCGCTGCAACGGCGCGAACAGGATGCCAAGAATCACCGCCCAGAAGATGGCGCCATAGTACGGCAACAGGATCCAGCCGAAGGCGATGGTCACCAGCGCCAGCAGCACTGCCAGGGCCTTGTTCTGCAAAGCGGTTTGGTTCATGGATTTTCCTCAAGTGTCCTGAACGTTAGTGCACGGCGTATTCATAAAAGTGCCGTCGCTCCGTTGATTCAAATCAATATGCCCTGGGCGGCCAGGCCCTAGCATCCGCGCTTTTTGCACCGGTGCGCACATGAAGCTACCCGCCAAGCCCGAATTGCTGGCCCCTGCCGGCACCCTCAAGACCATGCGTTACGCATTCGCTTATGGTGCCGACGCGGTCTATGCCGGCCAGCCGCGCTACAGCCTGCGGGTGCGCAACAACGAATTCGACCATGCCAACCTGACATTGGGCATCGAGGAGGCGCATGCCCTGGGCAAGCGTTTCTACGTGGTGGTCAACATCGCGCCGCACAATGCCAAACTCAAGACCTTCCTCAAGGACCTGGCCCCCATCATTGCCATGGCGCCCGATGCGCTGATCATGTCCGACCCCGGGCTGATCATGCTGGTGCGCCAGCACTTCCCGCACATGCCCGTGCACCTGTCAGTGCAGGCCAACACGGTCAACTGGGCCAGCGTGCAGTTCTGGCAGCAATTGGGCCTGAGCCGGGTGATCCTGTCCCGAGAGCTGTCACTGGACGAAATCGAGGAGATTCGCCAGCAGGTGCCCGGCATGGAGCTGGAGGTGTTTGTCCATGGAGCCCTGTGCATGGCCTATTCCGGCCGCTGCCTGCTGTCGGGCTACCTCAACAAGCGTGACGCCAACCAGGGCAGTTGCACCAACGCCTGCCGCTGGAAGTACCAAGCCACGCCGGCCACGGAGAACGCCACCGGCGACATCGTGCGCGAGGTCGAGCCGACCCTGGGGCTGGGCGCGCCGACCGGGCAGGTGTTCCTGCTGCACGAGAGCAACCGCCCCGGCTCCGAGATGCCGGCGTTCGAGGATGAACACGGCACCTACATCATGAACGCCAAGGACCTGCGCGCCATCCAGCACGTCGAGCGCCTGGCCGCCATGGGCGTGCATTCTCTGAAAATCGAGGGCCGCACCAAGTCACACTTCTATTGCGCCCGCGCGGTGCAGGCGTACCGCAAGGCCATCGACGACGCCGCAGCCGGGCGCCCCTTCGACATGGCCCTGATGGACAACCTCGAGTCGCTGGCGCAACGCGGTTACACCGAAGGCTTCCTGCGCCGCCATGTGCACGACGAATACCAGAACTACCTGCGGGGCAACTCGATGTCCGAGCGCCAGCAGTTCGTCGGCGAACTGACCGGTGTACGGGTGGACGGCCGCGCCGAGGTCAAGGTGAAGAACCGCTTCGCCGTGGGCGATCATCTGGAGCTGATGACCCCACGTGGCAACTACCATTTCGACCTGCACCACCTGTACGGCCGCCAGCAGCAGGCGATCGACGTGGCGCCCGGCGACGGGCACGTGGTGTACCTGCCGATCCCCGAACAGGTATCGCTGGAACATGGCCTGCTGATGCGTGACCTGGGCCACGACGACTACGCCGCCTGACAAAGTTGTAATGTGCACCTCAGCTGGCTGACAGGCGTCGCAGGCGACGATCATGGTTCGCCTACGGTGGGGTCGGCCTGCGCCTGCGATCTAAAATATCCCGCGGCTTCGCCCCCATGTCGGGGTAAGCTTCCACCGCCTGCACGGTGACCGCGCCGACCAGGCCCGCCTGGTAGCAGGCGTGCATCTGCGTTTCTGAAGGAGTGCCTGGACGATGCTGCATAAACACCTGATCGCTTTCGGCCTGCTGGCCATCACCGGCCTGGCCCAGGCCGCCGAAACCATCGACGTGTACCGCGACCCCAACTGTGGCTGCTGCAAGGCCTGGATCAGCCACTTGCGCGACAACGGTTTCACCGTCAATGACCATGTCGAGCCGAACATGAGCGCCGTGAAGCAACGCCTGGCCGTGGCGCCGCGCCTTGCGTCGTGCCACACCGGGGTGATCGACGGCAAGTTCGTCGAAGGCCATGTGCCGGCCGAACAGGTGCGCCTGCTGGCCAAGCGCAGCGACCTCAAGGGCCTGGCCGTGCCAGGCATGCCGATGGGTTCGCCAGGCATGGAAATGGGTGACCACAAGGATGCCTATCAGGTTATCGGGGTGACTCAGGACGGCCAGGACACCGTGGTCGCCACTTACTGATGCTCAGCCTCTGGGCGCTGTTCCTCAGCGCCTTTGGCGCCGCTACGTTGCTGCCGCTGCAATCGGAGGCAGTGCTGGTTGGCCTGCTGCTAAAGCAACCGGACGCCTGGTTGACCTTGTTGCTGGTCGCTACCTTGGGCAACGTGCTGGGCTCGGTGGTCAATTGGTTGCTCGGGCGGGCCATCGAGCACTGGCGCGACAAACGCTGGTTCCCGTTCAGCGCCGGGCAGCTGGAACGCGCACAGCAGCGTTACCAGCGTTGGGGGCAGTGGTCGCTGCTGCTGAGCTGGATGCCAGTAATCGGCGACCCGTTGACCCTGATTGCCGGGATCATGCGTGAGCCGTTCTGGCGTTTCATGTTGCTGGTAACCCTGGCCAAGGGCGGGCGCTACATCGTCGTGGCCGTGATTACGCTGGGCTGGTTTCATGCCTGGTAACACCTTTAACGTTTAAGGTGCTTCACCGGCTGCTAAAGTCGCCCTTTCCTACATGGTCCTACATGGAGTGCCCCTATGCTGCGCGCAACCGCCCTGGCCCTGGCCTGCCTCGTCGGCGCCCCGGCCATCGCCGCCGAACCGCCCACCTACGGCAAACAGCTCGAAGGCTTCAGTTACCCTCACCCGCTCAAGCATTTCGACTTCCAGTCACAGGGCCAGCGCCTGCAGATGGGCTACATGGATGTGCCGGCCAAAGGCCAGGCCAATGGCCGCAGCGTGGTGCTGATGCACGGCAAGAACTTCTGCGCCGCCACCTGGGAAACCACGATCGACGCGCTGAGCGAGGCTGGCTACCGGGTCATCGCCCCAGACCAGGTCGGCTTCTGCACATCGAGCAAGCCGGACTACTACCAGTACAGTTTCCAGCAGCTGGCCGACAACACCCATGCCCTGCTGGACCAACTGGGCATCAAGCAGGCGGTTATCCTTGGCCATTCCACCGGCGGCATGCTGGCTACCCGCTACGCGCTGATGTACCCCCAGCAGGTCGAGCGCCTGGCGATGGTCAACCCCATCGGCCTGGAAGACTGGAAGGCTCTGGGCGTGCCGTACCGCACGGTGGACCAATGGTATGCCCGCGAACTCAAGCTCGATGCCGAGGGCGTACGCGAGTACGAACGCAAGACGTACTACGCGGGGCGCTGGAAGCCTGAATACGAGCGCTGGGTGCAGATGCTGGTAGGGCTGAACAAAGGCCCAGGGCACGAAGCGGTGGCGTGGAACTCGGCGTTGATCTACGACATGATCTTCACCCAGCCGGTGTACCACGAGTTCAAGGATTTGAAGATGCCGACCTTGCTGATGATCGGCGATCAGGACACAACCGCTATTGGCAGTGATATTGCCCCGCCGGAGGTGAAGGCGCGGTTGGGTCACTACAAGGATTTGGGGCCGCAGGTGGCCAAGCTGATTGCGCAGGGTGAGCTAGTGACGTTCGAGGGCATGGGGCATGCGCCGCAGATCGAAGAGCCACGGCGCTTCAACAAGACGCTGATCGAGTGGCTGGGGCAGTAACTTCGTCTGGGGGCGCTTTGCGCCCCATTCGCGAAACAAGGCCGCCCCCACATGTATTGCGCCGTTTGTGTCAGCGCGGCCCCTGCTGCTTCCAGACTTGCCCTTCGGTCCAGCCCAACTCGGCAAAGTCCCCTACCCGCAACACGGCTTCCTCCTCGCAGAAAAACTCATCCAGCTGTGGTGGCCGCACCGCCGTGCCGCTGAGCATCGCATGCACCTGGCCGCGGTGATGAACCTGGTGCTCGAACAGGTGCGCAAGAAGGCGTACACGTTGTTCGCGCTGCACGCGGTCGGGCCGCACGATGCTCACGTAGCGGGCCAACTGGTCGTCATGCAGCGCGCTGCAGTAGGTGATCAGCCGCCGGTCGGCCTGGGCCTGCTGGGCATGCAGGTCGGTACAGGTGGCAAACGGTTGTTCCGGATCGAAGAACCGCTCGCCATCAGGCTCTGGCGCTTCGCCACGCTGCTCGCACTCGAGCATGTGCAAGTAGAACCAGTCCACCGTCAACAAATGGTTGAGGGTGGCCTTGATCGACGGGAAGAAGCTGCAACGCGGGGCGACGAACTCGTCCTGGGTCAGTTGCAGGCACGCCTTGTACAGGCGGTGATTGGCCCAGCCATTGTTGTAGGCCTGGGTCAGCAGATGGTGTGACAGCGGCTCCATGGGGCAACTCCTTCAAGCGAAGCGTTGCAGTTGCATCTCCCGTAGCCGGCTCAGGGTCCGTTGGTACGGGAACGCCAGATACCCTTGAGTGTAGAGCGCTTCGAGCGGTACCTGCGCTTCCAGGTACAACGCGACCTTGCGGTCATAGCATTCGTCGACCAGGGCAATGAAACGCCGCACGGCATCATCCTTGGGCGACAACGCCGGCAGCTGGCGATCGCCCGCCTCAACGCGTGCAGCACCATCCTCGGTACCACGGGCAATTCGCCCCGCACGCTGCTGACCGCTCAATGCAGGTATGCCTTCGACCAGAATCGCCGGGAAACGGTCGCACAACGCCATGAATTCCATGGCGGCCAGTGGCTGCTCGCAAAGGTCGCTGAAACGGCACCAGAGCGCCTGCGGGCTGTGCCTGACCACTTGAATTTGCCGTGGGCCTATCGACAAGGGCTCTGCACTGCCCGGCTCATCAGGGCTGAGCTGCGCGAACACCGCTGCAAGCGCCCCGACCTTGCCCGCTTCAGCTACCCAATAGCGCTGGCATGCGGCCCCAGGGTGAAGCCGGTGGTCCTGCTCACCGGCCACTGCAAGCACCTGCATATGCCGCTCGATGGCGCTGATGGCCGGCAGGAAACGCTCGCGGTTGAAACCGTCACGGTACAGCTGCTGCGGCGGCTGGTTGGAGGTGGCGACCACCACCACCCCATGATCGAACAGCCCTTGGAACAAGCGGCCGAGGATGATCGCGTCGCCGATATCGCTGACGAACAACTCGTCGAAGCACAGCACGCGGATGTCCCCGGCCAGTTCGCGGGCCAGCGCTTGCAGCGGGTCGGCGGTGCCGTTGAGCTGGAACAGGCGCTGGTGCACCCAGGCCATGAAATGGTGGAAATGCTGGCGCCGGGCCGGGATGCTCAGGCAACGGTGGAACAGGTCCATAAGCCAGGTCTTGCCGCGGCCGACCGGGCCCCAAAGGTAGATGCCCTGGGCTGTATGCCCGCGCTCGATGGCCTCGAAGCAGGCTTGCAGGGCGCTGACGGCCTGGGCTTGAGCCGGGTCGGGCGCGTAGCCTTGGTCAACCAGGGCCTTGTTGTACAGCGAGCTGGGATCGAGCGTCATGCGGCATTATCATCATCAGCCGTGTCGCCGGCAACCGGCTTCAACCGTCGCTCAGTCCAACTTTCAGCAACAGGCCGTCCTTGTCATCGGTCAGCACATACAGGTAACCGTCCGGCCCAACCCGCACGTCACGAATACGCGCCTTCAGGTCCCCCAGCAGGCGCTCTTCATGGACGATCTTGTCCCCCTCGAGCTGCAGCCGAATCAACTCCTGAGTGGCCAGTGCACCTATGAACAGGTTGTGATCCCACGCTTTGAAGGTCGGGCTGTCATAGAAGGCCATGCCGCTGATGCCAGGCGATTTTTCCCACACATGGTGCGGGTCGACCATGCCGTCGACGTGTTCGCCCTTGGCTTCGGGGATCGGCAGCATCGAATAGTTAATGCCGTGGGTGGCGATCGGCCAACCGTAGTTCTTGCCCGCTTGCGGAATGTTGATCTCATCACCGCCACGTGGGCCATGTTCGTGGGTCCACAGCTTGCCGGTCCAGGGGTTGAGCGCTGCGCCCTGCTGATTGCGGTGGCCGAAGGACCAGATTTCCGGTCGTACGTTGTTTTTGCCAACGAAGGGGTTGTCCTTGGGCACTTCGCCATCAGGCAGAATACGCACGATCTTGCCTTGCAATTTGTCCAGGTCCTGGGCGGTTGGGCGCTGGTTGTTCTCGCCCAGGGCGATGAACAGGTAACCGTTACGGTCGAACACCAGCCGCGAGCCGAAATGGTTGCCGACCGACAGCTTGGGCTGCTGGCGGAAAATCACGTTGAAGTTCTCCAGGCGGGCGCGGTCCTCGGACAATTGCCCACGGCCGACTGCAGTGCCAGCCTTGCCATCGTTGCCCGCTTCGGCATAAGAAAGGTACAGGGTGCGGTCCTTGGCGAACTCAGGTGACAACACCACGTCGAGCAGCCCGCCCTGACCTTCTGCCCAGACCTTGGGCACACCGTTGATAGGTGGCCCCACCTTGCCTTCGGCATTGACCAGGCGCAGGTTGCCGGGGCGTTCAGTGACCAGCATGTCCTTGCCACCCGGCAGAAATGCCAGCGCCCACGGGTTGCGCAGGCCATCAGCCACGGTGCTGACAGTGATCTGCCCTTGCTCGGTCGGGAACTGCTGCTCGGCGGCAGCGTGCGCAAGCAGTGGCAGCAATGGCAGCAGTGCGGCAGCAGCCAGCGTGGTCAGCTTGGTGGCTCTGATCATTGATGATTCCTTTCGATGAGGGGCTCAAGGCGCACGTTGGGTGTCGCGCGGTGGCCGGGTGGGTTCCAGATTGGGGGCCTGCTGCTGGCGGCGCAGATTGTCACCGTTGCCGATGCCGCGGTTGTCCAGGGACGGTGTGCGCTGAATAGGAGCGGTCGAAGGGCCACGCACCGGCGGTGTGGCCTGCACGCTGCCCTGGCGACTGTTGGGGTTGGCGCGCTGGATCGGGCTGTTGTAGGGGTTGTTGTTGCTGGCGGCCAGCTGCAGCGGTTGCACGGGCGCCGCGTGTGCGGGCAAGCACAGCAACAGGCCGATGGCCAGGGTTGGAAATGTCAGATTCATGCTTCACCTCATGTACGAAAAGGCGCGCCTCATGCGTTGGATAGCCTAAGGCGCTAGGGGTTCGCAGCAAAAGTGTGAATGCGATTCCTGATGTTTCAGTATGAACCTGCGGGGGCAGCCATGCGGCCCCACTGATCAGCCAGGGACATCGACCTTGTGCCGCACCGCATACAGGCACAGCATCTCCATGGCCAGGGTGGCGCCGGCCAGCGCCGTGATATCGGCATGGTCATAAGCCGGTGCCACCTCGACCAGGTCCATGCCTACCAGGTTGATACCGCGCAAGCCGCCGAGTATCTCCAGCGCCTGGACCGTGCTCAGCCCGCCGCACACGGGCGTGCCGGTGCCTGGCGCATAGGCGGGGTCGAGGCAGTCGATGTCGAAGGTCAGGTACACCGGCCGCTCGCCGACCCGCTGGCGGATCGACGCGATCACCGCCTCTGTGCCTTGGCGGTGCACCTGTCGGGCATCGACAACGGCGAAACCCTGGGTGTCGTCATTGGTGGTGCGCAGCCCGATCTGCACAGAGCAGGACGGGTCCACCAGGCCCTCGCGGGCGGCGTGCCAGAACATGGTGCCGTGGTCGATGCGCTTGCCCTCCTCGTCCGGCCAGGTGTCGCTGTGGGCATCGAAATGGATCAGTGCCAGTGGCCCATGACGCCGGGCATGGGCCTTGAGCAGCGGATAACTGATGAAGTGGTCGCCGCCGAGGGTGAGCATGGCGCAGCCCGCCTCGAGCACGTGCGTGGCGTGGGCCTCGATGCTGTCCGGTACCGATTGCGGGGTGCCGCTGTCGAACGCGCAATCGCCGTAGTCGATGACGGCCAGATGGTCGAACGGGTCGAACGTCCATGGCCAGTGGCGCGCCCAGGCCTGCTGCACCGAGGCGGCGCGGAGCGCACGTGGCCCGAAACGGGCGCCAGGGCGATTGCTGGTAGCTGTGTCGAACGGCACACCGCTGACCACCACATCCACCCCGCGCAGGTCGCGGCTATAGCGGCGGCGGGCGAAACTGGTGATACCGGCGTAGGTACTTTCTGCAGCGGTGCCATACAGGCTGTCGCGGGTCATCGCTTGGTCGTTGCTCAGGGCTTGCTCCACGGTCGGGCTCCTTTGTCGTTATGGGTCACTGCCGAGTACGGAATGCCGTCCACAGGCGGTTGCGCTGGCGCAGGTCGGACAGCGCCATGCTGCGGTCGGCAAACAGGCGCTCACGCACCGCGGCCGGGGGGTAGATATCCGGGTCATTGCGCACGGCCTCGTCGACCAAGGGCGTTGCTGCCTGGTTGGCGTTGGCAAAGAACAGCGTGTTGGTCAGCGCGGCAACCGATTCGGGCTTCAGCATGAACGCGATGAACGCGCGGGCCGCCTCTGGGTGCGGGGCGTCCTTGGGAATGACCAGGTTGTCCTGCCAGAGCAGCGTCCCTTCACGGGGGATGCGGTAGATCAGCTCGAACGGCTTACCCGCGCGACGGGCCTGATCGGCGGCCATGGCTGCGTCGCCATTGTAGGTCAACGCCAGGCATACGCTGCCGTTGGCCAGGTCGTTGATCTGCCGGCCGTTGGCGACGTAGCTGATCGAAGGCTGCAACTGGTTCAGCAGGTTCTGCGCTGCGGCAAGGTCTGCCTTGTCCTGGCTGTACGGGTCCTTGCCCAGGTAGTTCAAGGCCACGCCAATTACCTCCTGCGGCGAGTCGGGCATGGCGATGCCGCACCCCTTTAGCCGGCTGGCATACTCGGGCTTGAACAGCAGGTCCAGGCTGTCCAGCGGTACATCACCCAAGCGTTGGCGCACAGCCTCGACATTGACCCCCAGGCCCAACGTGCCCCAGGTGTAAGGCACCGCAAAGCGGTTGCCGGGGTCGGTTTCTGCAAGTTTGGCCAGCAGGTCCTTATCGAGGTTGGCGTAGCCAGGCATGGCCTGCGCATCCAGCGGCTGCAGGGCACTGGCCTTCAGCGCCCGCGCCAACACAGTGGCCGAGGGCACCACCACGTCGTAGCCACTGCCACCGGTCAACAGCTTGGTTTCGAGGACTTCGGTGGTGTCGAAAGTGTCGTAGCGCACCTTGTAGCCGGTCTCCTGCTCGAAGCGCTGCAAGGTTTGCGGGGCGACGTAATCCGCCCAGCTGTAGAGGTTGACGACCTTTTCTTCGGCCTGCAGGGGCAAGGCCAGAATCAGGGGTAGCAGACACAACATTCGACGCATGACGGACACCTCGGCTAATGGGTGGATGCCGCCAGCATGCCAGCCGGGTTACATTGCAAGAATGGCAAGTTTGCAAAGCTGACATTCATCGGGAGCAATGTGATGCTCGGACAACTGCACGACCCTGACCTGCATCTGTTGCGGCTGTTCGTCACTGTAGTCGAGGCCGGCGGCTTCAGCGCCGCCCAAGGGGTTTCGGGCTTGAGCCAGCCCACCATCAGCCAGCGCATGGCGCAACTGGAGGCGCGACTGGGGTATCGCCTGTGCAGCCGTGGCAAGCGCGGCTTTCACCTCACCGAAAAAGGCCTGCTGCTGCTAGAGGCCGCTCGGGGCTTGCTGTTGAGCATCGAACAGTTTCGTCAGCAGGCCAATGGTGTGGCTGGGCGTTTGCTGGGGACGGTGCGGGTGGGCATGGCGGAGAACCAGGACGCAACTGTCAGCCTGCAGCTAGCGTCTGCCATCAACCGCTTTCGCGAGCGCGAGGAATCGGTGCAGTTGGAACTGATCAGCGCACCACCGGCGGAGCTTGAGCGGCTACTGCTGGAGCAGCGCCTGGACTACGCCATCAGTTATTTCTCCGGTAACCAGGCAGCGTTCGACTACCAGCCATTGTTCGAGGAGCGGCAGCGATTGTACTGCGGCAAGGGGCACCCGTTGTTTGGCACGCTGCACGTGACGCGGGAACAGTTGCTGGAAGCGGACCAGGTACGGCATCCCTATCGCTTTCTCAAAGGTGGCGAGCCGTTTCAGAGCCGGCGCAGCATGGCGGTGGCCGAGCAGATAGAGAGTGTGCTGACGTTCATCCTGTCGGGGCGGCATATCGGTTATCTGCCGTGCCACTGTGCTGCAAGCTGGGAGCGCCAAGGGTTGTTGCGGGCACTGGACACCACGTTGGATTTCGTAGTGCCGTTTACCTTGGCCATGCATCGGGCGCAAGCGCCAGGGGAAGCTCAGCTAGCGTTTGCGCAAGACCTCTTGGCGGTGTTTGGCTGATTGCCGTCAGTTGTCCGTAGCTTGCGGCGATGGGTTGCTTACGCCGCGGGACAGCCCTGCCACTTTCAACGCTGCCGTGCATTTGCCACACTGCAGGTCAGACTCTGTTGGTAAGGTCCATTGCAATGACTGCCCGTTTACAACGCTGCGCCCGGCTGTTGATCGTCACCTTGATGGCCATTGGGCTCAATGCCTGTGCGCTGTTTCAGCCGCGCGACCCGCTCAATATCAGCGTGATCGGCATCGAACCGCTTGCCGGCCAGGAACTGGAAATGCGCATGGCGGTGAAGATGCGCGTGCAGAACCCCAACGAGGCAACAGTCGACTACAACGGCATAGCGCTGAATCTGGAGGTGAACGGCCAACCGCTGGCCTCTGGGGTAAGTGACCAGCAGGGCCATATCGGCCGCTATGGCGAAGCGGTGGTGGTGGTGCCGGTAAGCATCACAGCCTTCGCATTCCTGCGCCAGGCCTATGGTTTGAGCACGCTTGAATCGCTGCAGGGCATGCCCTACGTACTGCGCGGCAAACTGGCCGGCGGGCCGTTGGGCACCGTGCGCTTCACTGATGAGGGCAAGCTCGACCTGCCCAAAGGCGGCAGCCTGAACTGGTGAGCGGTTAAATTGCTTCAGCGGCTGGAGCTGGCGGCGGCCATCATCTTGTTGACCTCGCTGCGCACCATGCCGGCGTACTCAGGCGGCGACATACCTTCCAGCTCGGCACGCACCCACTCGGCCCACTTGCCCTTGCGACGTGGTTTTTCCGAGATCAGCCGCGCAGCATCAGCCTTGGCCTTGCCCAGGTTGTTCTGCCACATTTCGAAAAGCCGGGCCTTTTCCGCCTCGATCTGTGCCCGTTCCTCGAAGCTCCTGTTGGCCAGATTGAAACTCATGAACCTACCTGCCTGCCTGCTGAAAATGGCCGCTATATTACACCGTGGCGCCGCTTCTTCGGTAAGCCATCGCAACTTTCCGGGCGCGCTGGCATCCATTGCTTAACCACCCCATCGACGAGGACGAGTTCATGGCCCGAAAAACTGCCGCACTGACCGACAGCGATCAAATCAAGGATCAGGTATTCAGTGAGCTGCAGGCATTGATCGAAGAGTCGGAGAAGCTGCTCAACGACAGCGCCTCCCTGGTCGGCGAAGAGGCCGACACACTGCGCGCCCAGGTCAGCCTGAAACTTCGCCAGGCACGTGAGGCCGCCGGCCAAGTACGCGCCAAAGCACAACCGGTGGTAGAAGCCACCCATGACTATATCGGCGGCCACCCGTGGCAGACCGTTGCAATTTCTGCGGGCTTTGGCCTGGTGATAGGGCTGCTGCTGGGACGTCGCTCCTGATAGCTGGTCCGCGTGGTGCCGCCTGCTGCAAATCAGGCGGCCTGCGCCATTGGGATACCGCTGTGAAACCGTAGTTCCTGGTCTGGAGACTGAATCAACTCAGCTTCAGCTTCGCGCACCAACAGCACGCGCTTGGCGATATCCCCTTCCTCCCCATACTGATGCGCAAGCTTCAGATAGCCTTGGTAATGGCGCGCCTCGCTTTTAAGCAAGCCGTGGTAGAACCTGCCGAGTTCTTCATCCAGGTGTGGTACCAACGCAGCAAAGCGCTCGCAGCTGCGTGCTTCGATGAATGCCCCCACCACTAGCGTGTCCACCAGCTTGACCGGTTCATGGGCACGCACCAGGCGGCGCAACCCGGATGCGTAGCGCCCTGCCGACACCGGCCGCAATGGCACACCACGGCGTTTCATCAGGCGCAGCACCTGCTCATGGTGCACCAACTCTTCACGGGCGAGGCGCGACATCATGTTGATCAGGTCAAGATGGGTGTTGTACTTGGCCATAAGGCTCAATGCCGTACTGGCGGCCTTGAACTCGCAATTCTTGTGGTCGATCAGCAAGGTTTCCTGGTCGGCGAGCGCCGCTTCGATCCAGGCGTCTGGAGTAGGACAGCCGAGGAAGGCGTCAATTTCGGGGATCAGGGACATAGATGTGCAACCACACAGAACAGACGGGACCGGCGATTATACCGGCGGCGATGGGGAGCGCCAGTGACTATGCTTGATGTACATCAAGCGCCGGCACGAGGGGCGCCGACTATAGTCAGGCATTGGCCACCACCATGAAGGGAGTTCACGCCCATGCAAGCTGTTCGTAGCATTCTCGTCGTCCTCGACCCTGATCATGCCCACAGCCGCGCGTTGACCCGGGCCAAGCTGATTGCAGGGGTGACCGGTGCACGGCTGCATTTGCTGATGTGCGACAAGAGACACGACCATAGTGCATTACTCAGCCTGTTGAGCAGCCAATTGCACGATGACGGGTATGACGACGTCAGCCATGAACAGGCCTGGCATGACACCTTGCACGAATCGATCATCAATGTGCAGCAGGCTGAAGGTTGCGAGTTGGTGATCAAGGAGCACCGGCCGGACAATCCTCTGAAAAAGGCACTGCTTACACCCAGCGACTGGAAACTGCTGCGCCTCTGCCCTTGCGCGGTGCTGATGGTCAAGAGCGAACGCCCGTGGACAGGTGGCGTGGTGCTTGCAGCCGTGGATGTCGGCAACCAGGATGACGATCATCGCAGGCTGCATACGGCCATCGTAGATCACGGGTATGCGATTGCAGGCCTGGCCAAAGGCCAACTACATGTCATCAGTGCCCATCCCTCACCTATGTTGTCGGCGTCGGACCCTGTGTATCAACGCAGCGAGACCATCGACCAACGTTATCGGGAAGCGTGTCGTGCGTTCCAGGCGGAATATGACATCAGCGAAGAGCGCTTGCATGTCGAAGAAGGGCCAGCCGATGTGCTGATTCCGCACTTCGAGAAAAAACTCGATGCGGTGGTCACCGTGATTGGTACCGTTGCACGTACCGGTATTTCCGGAGCATTGATTGGCAATACTTCCGAAGTGGTGCTGGATACGCTGCAAGGCGATGTGTTGGTGCTAAAGAGCGAAGAAGCCACCGCTCACCTGGCGGAGTTAGCCCGCAGTTGAACCCGGCCAGAAAAGACAAAACCCCTACCTGCTCGCGCAGATAGGGGTTTTGCGAAATGAATCTTGACGATGACCTACTCTCACATGGGGAAACCCCACACTACCATCGGCGATGCATCGTTTCACTACT
>Ga0213827_1000726_pt1 | contig 22812 bp, 23 predicted proteins | sample MC6MC0898MG_FD_180669 | JGI IMG/M metagenome (GOLD analysis project Ga0213827, IMG submission 180669) | Enriched soil aggregate microbial communities from Iowa State University, Ames, United States - MC6-MC0898-MG | ecosystem: Environmental > Terrestrial > Soil > Unclassified | place: USA: Iowa...
GCGCTCTTACCGCACCTTTTCACCCTTACCGGCACCGAAGTGCTTAGGCGGTTATTTTCTGTGGCACTTTCCGTAGGCTCGCGCCTCCCAGGCATTACCTGGCACTCTGCCCTATGGAGCCCGGACTTTCCTCCCCCGCCTTTTGCGGAACAAAAGACGGCAGCGACTGTCCGATCGACTCTCCGCCGACAAGGTTAACGGCAGGCGCGCTCAAGAACAAGCAATACCGCAAACTATATCAAATAGCCACTACTGCGCTTTCTGCTTTTCCAGTGCCACTTGATACAACAGGTTCTTGCGTACACCGGTAATTTCCGCCGCCAAGGCCGCTGCGCGCTTCAATGGCAATTCGGCCAGCAGCAGGTCAAGCACGCGCTGCGCTTCGGTGCTGATCGCCTCCTCACCCTCTGGCGCACTCCAGCCCCCGACCAGCACCACGCACTCACCGCGCTGCTGGTTGCTGTCGCCAGCCACGAAGGCACGCAGTTCAGCGAGCGGCAGCCCCTTGAGCGTCTCGAAGGTTTTGGTCAGCTCGCGAGCAAGCAGCGCCGGGCGCTCGGCACCGAACACCAGCTCCATGTCTTCCAGGCATTCCAGAATACGGTGCGGCGCCTCATAGAAGATCAGCGTACGCGGCTCTTCCTTTACCTGCTGCAGGCGCGCGCGACGGCCGGCTGTCTTGGCGGGCAGAAAACCTTCGAAGATGAACCGGTCGGACGGCAAGCCAGCCGCAGAAAGCGCGGCGATCAGGGCGCAAGCGCCTGGCACGGGCACCACATTGACACCCGCAGCACGAGCCTGACGTACCAGGTGGTAACCCGGGTCGGAAATCAACGGGGTACCTGCATCGGACACCAGCGCCACATTTTCACCGGCCAGCAGCTTGGTGATGAAGCGACCGCCTTCGTCGCGCTCATTGTGCTCATGGCAAGCCGCCAACGGCGTGTCGATGCCGAAGTGCTGCAGCAGACGGATCGAATGCCGGGTGTCCTCGGCGGCGATCAAGGCGACGTCGGCCAGCACTTTCAATGCCCTGGCGCTCATGTCGTCGAGGTTGCCGATGGGGGTAGCGACCACGTACAGCGTCCCCACGGTGGATTTCGAAGCCCCTGCCACATCAGTCACTGCGCACACCTGTCTTTCGGATCAAAGGCGCCATTGTAGCCCGAGCGCCGGTAACAGGGCGCAAAGAACTTCACCCTCACCCACCACCAAGCCACCTATAGTGAAGGTTCTGCAATCAGCAAGATCGCGCCCCGGCCAACGCTTCGGTACAATTGCCGGCCAACTTGATCGAGTAACAGGACCTTTACATGATCGCTTGCCTGCGGCTGTTCACAGCCCTCTGCCTCGCTGCCCTGCTGGCAGCCTGCGCCAGCTCGCCCTCATCCAGCCTCGGCGAGCTGCCACGCACCCCGGACGCCAGCATCGAGCAACTGCTCGAAAAAGCGGCGACCAGCAAGTCTGCAGAAGATGCTGCCTTGCTGCGCCTGAGCGCTGCCGACCTGGCTTACAAGCAGAAGGACTACCCGCGCGCCGCACGCATCCTCGAGCAGGTCCCGATGGACACGCTCAAGCCCGCTCAGCAGATCTTCGCCGCCACCCTCGGCGCAGAACTCGCCATGAGCCGCAACCAGCCCAAGGCCGCCCTTGCCGCGCTGTCGCATCCCAGCCTGCAGCACACCGCCGAGCTGCCGGAAGAGCAGCAGGTACGCACCTACAGCGTGCACGCTGCCGCCCTTGAGGCCGACGGCCAGGCCCTGGCCGCCGCTCAGCAGCGCGTGCTGCTGACGCCTCTGCTCAGCGGCCAGGCTGCCAGCGCCAACAATGACGCGATCTGGGCGCTGGTCGCCTCGCTCCCTGCCGAACAACTGCAGCAGCCCGCCAACAACGAGATTCTGGCTGGCTGGACCAGCCTGGCCCTGGCCGTAAAAAGTGCCGGCACCCTGGAGCAGCAGCAGGCGGCCATCGACGCTTGGCGCAAACAGCACCCTGACCACCCGGCGGCGAAACAACTGCCTGTGGCGTTGACCAAACTCAAGGAACTGGCCAGCCAGCCGCTGACCAAGATCGGCCTGCTGCTGCCTCAGGAAGGCCCGCTGGCCGGTGTCGCCCGCGCCCTGCGTGACGGCTTCATGGCCGCTCACTTCCAGGCCCAGCAGGCGGGCCAGCAAGCGCCAGCCGTGCAGGTGTACGACAGCTCGCGCATCAGCTCGCTCGACGACTTCTATCGCCAGGCCCAGGCCGATGGCGTGCAATTGGTAGTCGGCCCGCTGGAAAAACCCCTGGTGAAGAAGCTCGCCGCCAACGCGCAACTGCCGATCACCACCCTCGCCCTGAACTATGCCGACGCCGGCCAGAAGGCCCCGGCGCAACTGTTCCAGTTCGGCCTCGCCGCCGAAGACGAAGCCCGCGAAGTCTCGCGCCGCGCGCGCGCCGACGGCATGGTGCGTGCCGTGGCCCTGGTACCGAGCGGCGAATGGGGCGACCGCGTGCTCGCCGCCTTCCGCCAGGACTGGGAAGCCAACGGCGGCACCGTCATCGCTGCCGAGCGTATTGCACAGCCGGTTGCCCTCGCCCAGCAGATCGCCAACCTGTTCCAGCTGCGCCAGAGCGAAGGCCGTGCACAAAGCCTGCAGAGCACTGTGGGTGGCAGCATTGCCGCACAACCGTCGCGTCGCCAGGACATCGATTTCATCTTCCTCGCCTCGACCCCGCAACAGGCGCAGCAGATCAAACCGACCCTGAACTTCCAGTACGCCGGCGACGTACCGGTTTACGCCACCTCGAACCTGTACAGCGCCAGCGGTGACGTCAACCAGTACAACGACATGAACGGCATTCGCTTCTGCGAAACCCCGTGGCTGCTCGACACCACCAACAGCCTGCGCCAGCAGGTGGTCCAGCAGTGGCCTCAAGCCGCCGGCAGCCTCGGCCGCCTGTATGCCATGGGTGTTGATGCCTACAGCCTGGCACCGCGCCTTGGCCAGCTGAAGGCACTGCCAGACAACCGCGTACAAGGGCTTTCCGGCAGCCTGAGCATGAGCGCCAGCCAGCGTATCGAGCGCCAGCTGCCATGGGCCGAATTCTCCGGCGGCCAGGTCAAGCGCCTGCCGGACACCGCCCGCTGATGGCGAATGCATCGCCAACCAGCGCTGGCCAGGCAGCCGAAAGCCAAGCCCTTGAATACCTTCAAGGGCAAGGGCTGCAGCTACTGACGCGCAATTGGCGATGCAAAGGCGGTGAGCTTGATCTGGTCATGCTCGACGCCGATACAGTAGTATTCGTCGAAGTCCGCTACCGGTTGCACGCGGGCTTCGGTGGCGCCCTCGGCAGTATCGACGGGCGCAAGCAGAAACGACTGGTGCTTGCCGCCAGCCTTTTTCTGCAGAAGGAGTCTCGCTGGGCCAACTGCCCTTGCCGCTTCGACGTTGTCGCCTTGCAGGGTAGCCACCATGCAGGCCGGCCGCTTCAATGGCTGAAAAACGCCTTCGAATGCTGAACCCACCCCCATTTTTTTGCTCTATGTTTCGCGGGCTGGTCCCTGTTGCGCGTAGCAAAGGCCACCGCCCCACTTAAGGTCACCAGATGGACATGCAATCCCGAATTCGCCGGCTGTTTCAGGCCAGCATCGATACCAAGCAACAGGCAATGGACATCCTGGCACCGCACATCGAGCAGGCCAGCCTGGTCATGGTCAATGCGCTGCTCAACGAGGGCAAGATGCTCGCCTGCGGCAACGGCGGCTCGGCCGGCGATGCTCAGCATTTCTCTTCGGAGCTGCTCAACCGCTTCGAGCGCGAACGCCCGAGCCTGCCGGCAATCGCCTTGACCACCGACAGCTCGACGTTGACCTCGATTGCCAACGACTACAGCTACAACGAAGTGTTCTCCAAGCAGATTCGCGCCCTGGGCCAACCCGGCGACGTGCTGCTGGCGATTTCGACCAGCGGTAACTCGGCCAACGTGATTCAAGCGATCCAGGCCGCACATGATCGCGAAATGATTGTCGTAGCATTGACCGGGCGTGACGGTGGCGGCATGGCTTCGCTGCTGCTGCCAGAGGACGTGGAAATCCGCGTGCCCTCAACGGTCACTGCACGTATTCAGGAAGTCCACCTGCTGGCGATCCACTGCCTGTGCGATCTGATCGACAGCCAACTGTTCGGGAGTGAAGAATGATCCCCATGCGCCTCGGCCTGATGGCCCTGACCCTGTGCCTGAGCGTCACCGGCTGCAGCTCGGTACTGACCTCAACCCGCAACTCGCCGATCGAGGATGATCGCGGCACGCGCACCATCGGCAGCAAGATCGACGATTCGCTGATCGAGACCAAGGCTGCGGTAAACATCTCCAAGGCCAGCCCTGACCTGGACAAGGGCTCGCACATCGTGGTCAGCAGCTACAACGGTGTCGTCCTGCTGGCAGGGCAAACCCCGCGGGCAGAGCTGAAAAGCCTGGCTGAACAAACCGCCGGCCAAGTGCAGCGCGTCAAGAAGGTGCATAACGAACTGCAGGTGATGCAGCCCTCCTCCATCCTTGCGCGCAACAACGACGCCTGGCTGACCACCAAGATCAAGACCCAGATGCTGACCGACAATGCCGTGCCCAGCTCGCGCATCAAGGTGATCACCGAAAACGGCATCGTCTACCTGTTGGGCCTGGTGACCCAACAGGAAGCCAACTCCGCCACTGCCGTTGTACAGGGCGTGTCGGGCGTGCAGAAGATCGTCAAGCTGTTCGAATACATCGACTGATACCCTTGCCTGTGCCAACCATTCATCGGCAGGCACAGGCAAGTACATCACGCTACCCTTTCAGAATTCCAGGAAACACCGCATGAAAAAGCTTCTGCTGCCCGCCCTGCTGATCGGCACCTTCGCCGCCCTGGCCGGCTGCTCCACCCCCAGCCTGATCACCCTGAACGACGGCCGCGAATTCCAGACCGTTGACCAACCGGAGTTCGACAAGGATTCGGGTTTCTACGAATTCCAGCAGCTCGATGGCAAACAGACGCGCGTCAACCGTGACCAGATTCGCACTATCAGCGACCTGTAAGCACCTGAACGCAGCAAAGAAAAAGGCGATCCATACGGATCGCCTTTTTTTGTTACTTGACCACCTTCAGGCTTGGCCGACCCGTAGGGCGCGGCGGCTGACCACCCCCTTCTGGCGGACCGTCGTCATCCGGCTCCACGGCATCATCTTCAAGGGTTTCACCGTCCATCAACGGCGGCTCCAGCTCGAAGACCATGCCTTGACCGTTTTCACGAGCGTAGATGCCGAGGATGGCACCTACAGGCACGAACAAAGAATGGGCAACACCACCGAAGCGCCCTTCAAAACTGACTGCATCGTTGTCCATGTGCAGGCTGCGCACGGCACTCGGGGAAATGTTCAGGACGATCTGGCCGTCACTGGCGAAACCTTGCGGCACCTGGACGGCCGGAAACTCGGCATTGACCAGCATATGAGGGGTGCAATCGTTGTCGACGATCCACTCGTACAGTGCTCGAACCAGATAGGGGCGACTGGAGTTCATCAACGGCTCCTTAAAGCTTACGCATTTCACGTTCAACGGAGGACAGGCTCGCCAAAAATGGCTCGCGGGCAAACTGTCGCTCCATGTAATCCAGCAGCGGCTTGGCTTGCCGCGGCAATTCGATACCCAGTACCGGCAAACGCCAGAGTATGGGCAATAGACAACAATCGACCAGGCTTTGCTCATCGCTCATGAAGCAAGCGAATTCATTGAACAAGGGCGAGACGCCAGTGAGGCTCTCACGCAGCGCCTTGCGCGACTCGGCACGGGCGGCATCACTGCTGCGCGGGTCGAGCACGGTATCGGCCAACGCACACCAGTCACGCTGGATGCGGTGTATCAACAAGCGGCTGTTACCGCGCGCCACTGGATATACCGGCATCAGTGGCGGGTGCGGGTAACGCTCCTCGAGGTATTCCATCACCACGGTCGATTCATACAACGCCAAGTCGCGATCGACCAGGGTCGGTACGCTGCCGTAGGGGTTCACTTCAACCAGCTTGGGTGGCAAACGCCCAGGATCGACGTCGATGATCTGCACGCTGACACCTTTCTCGGCGAGAACGAGGCGTACCCGATGAGAGTAATGATCAGCGGGATCGGAATAGCAGGCTAACCTATTGGTCGCGCCCATGTAGCGCCTCCTCGCATGGGGATGCTTGTGAAACTGCAAATGCAAACGCGCCCTGGAGGCTCCCCTGCTTACGCAGGAGAGCGCCCAGGGCGCGTTCAACTACCAGAAACTACTGCGTGATCAGTGCACGTCCTTCCAGTATTCGCGCTTGAGCAAGTAGGCGAACACGAAGAAGAAAGCCAGATACAGCAACACGTAGGTACCGATGCGCTGGCTTTCCAGTTTGACCGGGTTGGCCGAATAGGCCAGGAAGGTCACCAGGTTCTTGACCTTCTCGTCGAACTGCTCGGTCGTCAGGGTACCGGAATTCGGCGTGATGGTCAGCTGGTCGCACGCTTCATGAGTGAGCGGGCTGCCCGTCAATGGGTCGAATTGTTTCTTGCCATCGACCACCATCTGCACCTGTTTGCAACCGACCACCTGGTTGCCCTGCAGGCCGACCAGCACGTTAGGCATGCCCACATTGGGGAAGACCTTGTTGTTCACACCATACGGGCGCGAAGGGTCCTCGTAGAAGCTGCGCAGGTAGCTGTACAGCCAGTCGGTGCCGCGCACCCGCGCGACCAGGGTCAGGTCGGGTGGCGCTGCACCGAACCAGGTTTTGGCATCGCTGGGCTTCATGCCGATGTTCATGTGATCACCGATCTTGGCACCGGTGAACACCAGCTTCTCGAGCATCAGCTCATGGGGGATACCCAGGTCGTCGGCGACACGCTCGTAACGCTGGAACTTGGCGCTGTGGCAGCCCATGCAATAGTTGGCAAAGGTCCGCGCACCGTCCTGCATGGCGGCCTTGTCAGTCAGGTCGATATCGACCTTGTCCAGCTCCAGGCCGTGCTCGGCAGCGAAGGAAAAGGCAGGCATCACTGCCAGCAAAAATACTGCAATCAACTTTTTCATCAGCCAGTCACCCTTTCCGGAACCGGTTTGGTCTTCTCAAGCCTTGTGTAGAACGGCATCAGCAGGAAGTAGGCGAAGTACAGCACCGTACACACTTGCGACAGCAAGGTGCGCCCTGGCGTAGGTGCCAATACCCCCAGCACGCCGAGGATGACGAAGGCTATGCAGAACACCAGCAGGAAGACCTTGCTGATCCAGCCCTTGTAGCGCATGGAGCGCACCGGGCTGCGGTCGAGCCATGGCAACACGAACAACACGGCAATGGCCGCGCCCATGGCGATCACACCCATCAGCTTGTCAGGCACAGCCCGCAAGATCGCGTAGAACGGCGTGAAGTACCAGACCGGGGCAATGTGCTCAGGCGTCTTGAATGCGTTGGCCTGTTCAAAGTTGGGTTTTTCGAGGAAATAGCCGCCCATTTCCGGGAAGAAGAACACCACCGCGCAGAACACGAAGAGGAACACCACCACGCCGACAATGTCCTTGACGGTGTAGTACGGGTGGAACGGAATGCCGTCTAGCGGGATACCGTTCTCGTCCTTTTTCTTCTTGATATCCACCCCATCCGGGTTGTTCGAACCCACCTCGTGCAGGGCCAGAATATGCAGCACTACTAGGCCAAGAATCACGATCGGCAAGGCCACCACGTGCAGGGCAAAGAAGCGGTTCAAGGTAATGCCGGAAATCAGGTAGTCACCGCGAATCCATTGGGTGAGGTCGCCGCCGATCACCGGGATGGCGCCGAACAGCGAGATGATCACCTGAGCGCCCCAGTACGACATCTGCCCCCACGGCAGCAGATACCCCATGAAGGCCTCGGCCATCAGCGCCAGGTAGATCAGCATGCCGAACAACCACACCAGCTCGCGCGGCTTCTGGTACGAGCCGTAGAGCAGGCCGCGGAACATGTGCAGGTAAACCACGATGAAGAACGCCGAAGCGCCGGTGGAGTGCAGGTAGCGCAGGATCCAGCCGTATTCCACGTCACGCATGATGTACTCGACCGAGGCGAACGCCTCTTCCGCCGAGGGCGTGAAGCTCATGGTCAGCCACACGCCAGTTACGATCTGGTTGACCAGCACCAGCAACGCCAGCGAGCCGAAGAAATACAGGAAGTTGAAGTTCTTGGGCGCGTAATACTTGCTCAGGTGGTCTTCCCACATCTTGGTGGCGGGGAAGCGAGCATCAATCCAGTCCATGAACTTGCTCATCATGCTTTCTCCTGGTCGACGCCGATGACGACGATGTCATCCGACTCATAAGAGTGCGGCGGCACTGGCAGGTTGAGAGGTGCCGGCTGCGACTTGTACACACGCCCTGCCAGGTCGTAGTGGGAACCGTGGCACGGGCAGAAATAGCCACCCACCCATTTCGGCCCCAGGTCGGCGGGCGCGACTTCCGGGCGGAAGGTCGGCGAGCAGCCCAGGTGCGTGCACAGACCGACGAGGATGAGGAGTTCCGGCTTGATCGAGCGAACTTCCGGGTCAACGTAGGTTGGCTGCACCGAGGCCTTCGACTCAGGGTCGGACAGCTCTGCCGTGATCTTTTTGAGATTCCCCAGAATCTCTTGCGTTCGTCGCACGATGAATACGGGCTGGCCGCGCCACTCGGCGACCATCTGCTGCCCAGGCTCGACCTTGGCGATGTTGACCTTCACCGGTGCACCGGCAGCCTTCGCCTTGGCACTGGGAAACCATGACCCCACGAACGGTACCGCAGCCCCCACTGCCCCCGCTGCCCCGACCACGGATGTCGCGGCTACGAGGAAGCGGCGCCGGCCTGCGTTGACGCCGTCATTGCTCATTCAGTCCTCTCCCATCAGCTTGCTTGGCCTGTTGGATCAGGCCTGTACTTAGGTAATGTCTGTGGCACTAAAAATTGGCCGCCATGGTAAGAAACAAATCCACACAGTGACAAGGTGATTAGCCTGAGTACGGCTACAACCCTCGCTTTGCTTGATCTGCGTCTATGCGGCAGGTCGCCACGGACATGCTGACAGGTTAGTTCAAGACATAAAAAAAGCCCGGTTCCAAGGAACCGGGCTTTTTTCGACTGCCGAAGCGGTATTAACGCTTGGAGTACTGAGGACGCTTACGCGCTTTACGCAGACCCACTTTCTTACGCTCGACTTCACGAGCGTCGCGGGTGACGTAGCCAGCACGACGCAGAGCGCCACGCAGGGTTTCGTCGTATTCCATCAGAGCGCGGGTGATACCGTGACGGATCGCACCGGCTTGACCGCTGACACCACCACCGGCAACGGTGACGTAGATGTCGAACTTCTCGGTGGTTTCGGTCAGCTCGAGCGGCTGACGAACAACCATGCGAGCGGTTTCGCGACCGAAGAACACGTCCAGAGAACGGTTGTTGATGGAGATGTTACCAGTACCCGGACGCAGGAAAACGCGAGCGGTTGCGGTCTTGCGACGGCCAGTGCCGTAATTTTGAGTCGCCGACATAATGAACTATCCCGTTAGATCTTCAGTTCTTGAGGCTGCTGAGCAGTGTGTGGGTGAGCAGCACCCGCGTACACTTTCAGCTTACGGTACATGTCGCGACCCAGCGGGTTCTTCGGCAGCATGCCTTTGACCGCGGTTTCGATAACACGCTCAGGGGCCTTGGCGATCAACTTCTCGAAGTTGATTTCCTTGATGCCGCCTGGGAAGCCGGAGTGGGAGTAGTACATTTTGTCGGAAGACTTGGCGCCAGTTACACGGATTTGCTCGGCGTTGATGACGACGATGTAGTCGCCGGTGTCAACGTGAGGGGTGTATTCTGGTTTGTGTTTGCCACGCAGACGGCTAGCGATTTCGGTAGCCAGACGACCCAGGGTCTGGCCAGCGGCGTCGACTACGAACCACTCGCGCTTTACTGTTTCCGGTTTAGCAGTAAAAGTTTTCATTCTCTAAAGCCTCAGAGGCCGCCCAGCGAAAAATAGACGGCGAATCTTACTGGATAGTGCACAGCTTGCCAAGGGCAAGCGCGCAGCCGAACACAGACGCTTTTGGGGGCTCGGGTCGGGCACGCCAATGTTCGACGGGGTTCTTCCTGCGTGGTGGTGCATCACTCCCTCCACACGGAGAGGTGCCGAATTATCCAGATTGCGCGAAAAATTTCAACCTGCTTTTATGGGCTTCTTTGCCAAGGAGTGTTTTCCCGATGGAATACCGCAAGCTCGGCCGTACCGACCTCAACGTCAGCGCCCTGTGCCTGGGCACCATGACCTGGGGCGAGCAGAACGTCGAGGCCGAAGCCTTCGCCCAGATCAACCTGGCCAAATCCAGCGGGGTCAACTTCATCGACACCGCCGAGATGTACCCGGTCCCTCCCCGCCCCGAGACCTATGCGGCCACCGAGCGCATCATCGGCAACTGGTTCCGCCAGCACGGCGACCGCGACGACTGGATCCTCGCCAGCAAGGTCGCCGGCCCCGGCAACGGCATCAGCCATATCCGTGACGGCCAGCTCAAGCACAATCGCCAGCACATCGTCGCCGCGCTGGACGAAAGCCTCAAGCGCCTGAATACCGACCGTATCGACCTGTACCAGCTGCACTGGCCGGAGCGCAGCACCAACTTCTTCGGCAAGCTGGGCTACCAGCACCTGCCACAAGACCACTTCACCCCACTGGAAGAAACCCTGGAGGTGCTCGACGAGCAGGTGCGTGCGGGCAAGATCCGCCACATCGGCCTGTCCAACGAAACCCCTTGGGGCACCATGAAGTTTCTGCACCTGGCAGAGAGCCGCGGCTGGCCGCGCGCGGTGTCGATCCAGAACCCGTACAACCTGCTCAACCGCAGTTTCGAAGTGGGCCTGGCGGAAGTGGCCATTCGCGAACAGTGCGGTTTGCTGGCTTACTCGCCGCTGGCCTTCGGCATGCTCTCGGGCAAATACGAAAATGGCGCTCGGCCGGAGAGAGGCCGCTTGACCCTCTTCAGCCGCTTCGCCCGCTACTCCAACCCGCAGACCGTTACAGCCTGCAGCCGCTATGTGCAACTGGCCCGGGAGCACGGCCTGGACCCGGCACAGATGGCCCTGGCATTCGTCACGCGCCAGCCCTTCGTGACCAGCAACATCATCGGCGCGACCGACCTGGTGCAACTGGAAAGCAACCTCAAGAGCCTGGAGCTGAACCTGAGCGATGAGCTGCTGGCGGGGATCGAGGCGATTCATCAGGAGCAGCCAAACCCGGCGCCCTGAGCCGAACACAGCGTCAACTTCTTCGCGGGTAAACCCGCTCCCACAGGGTCAGCGGTTCCCTTGTGGGAGCGGGTTTACCCGCGAAAAGGCCAGCTCAATTCTGCGGGGTAGACACAATCGCCAAAAAATAAGACGATCCAGCCGGTGATTGACCACTCTACCCTATAAGAACAATGACAATGATGTTTACCCAACCCTCCGCGTCGTTGCGGCGCGTCAGCATCCTGGCCATTGACAAGGTGTTCGCTTCGACCTTGATGCAGGCCAAGGACTTTTTCCACCTCGCGAGTCTGCGTTACAGCAAGCAGCTAGGCCTGGGCTTGCAGCCCATGTTCGAGATCAGCCTGGTGAGCCCGGACGGCCAGCCGGTGGACAGTTTCAGTAATGTGCAACTGCCGGTCGACGGCGGCTTGGACAATGCCGATGTGATCATCCTCCCAGCCTTCTGGGAAGACTTCGACAACCTGTTGCAGCAGTATCCGCAAGTGCTGCCCTGGTTGTGCGAGCAGCATGCGCGTGGCGCCGTGCTTTGCGCAGAGGCCAGCGGGGTGTTCTGGCTGGCCGAGTCCGGCCTGCTCGACGGCAAGGAGGCGACCACCTACTGGCGCTTCTTCGCGAGCTTCGCCGAACGCTTCCCGAAGATCCGGCTGAACCAGGACAAGCACCTGACCGATGCCGACAACCTCTATTGTGCCGGCGGCACCACCTCGGCCTGCGACCTGTACATCTACCTGATCGAGCGCTTCTGCGGGGCCAATGTGGCCCGCGCCGTGGCCCGCGACATCCTCTACGAAGTGCAGCGCAACTACACCCCGGGGCGTATGGGCTTCGGCGGGCAGAAGCTGCATCAGGACCTGATCATCCTGCAGATCCAGCACTGGCTGGAGGAACACTTCGCCGACAAGTTCCGCTTCGAGGATGTCGCCCGCAACCACGGCATGAGCATTCGCAACTTCATGCGTCGCTTCCAGGGCGCGACCGGCGACAAGCCGCTGCACTACCTGCAGCGGCTACGGATAGAAACGGCCAAGGGGCTGCTGTCGAGCACGCGCAAGAGCATCAAGACCATCAGCTATGAAGTCGGCTATGACGATGCGAGCTTCTTTGCGCGGTTGTTCCGCCAGCACACGGAGTTGTCGCCGAACCAGTATCGGCAGCAGTTCATGCAGGAAGCCTGAAAGCACTGGGGCCGCTTCACAGCCCATCGCCGGCGATGGGGCGCGAAGCGGCCCCAGTGCCGATGATTACGGCTTGTGAGCGCGCGACAGGAATTCGTGCGACTGCATTTCCAGCAACCGGCTCAAGGTACGCTGGAACTCGAACACCAGCCGCCCACCGGTGTACAGGTCTTTCAGCTCCACCTCAGCCGAGATGATCAGCTTGACGTTGCGGTCGTAGAACTCATCCACCATGTTGATGAAGCGACGGGCGATGTCGTCGGTGGTGACGCTCATCTGCTCGACGTTGCTCAGCAGCACGGCATGGAAGATCTTGCCCAGTTCGATGTAGTCGTTCTGGCTGCGCGGCCCGTCACACAGGGCGCGGAAGTCGAACCAGGCGACGTCATCACAGGTACGCAGGGCCTGGATCGGGCGGTTCTCGATCATCAGCACGTCATTGTCGACGGCCTGGGTGCATTCCGGCGTCAGTGCCTTGAAGCTCGCACGCATGCTCTGCTCGGCCGCTTCGTTCAGCGGGAAGTGGAACAGCTCGGCCTGCTCCAGGTGACGCAGGCGGTAGTCGACGCCGCTGTCGACGTTCACCACATCGGTGTACTGCTTGATCATGGCGATGGCCGGCAGGAAGCGCGCACGCTGCAGGCCGTCCTTGTACAGGCCGTCAGGGACGATGTTGGAAGTCGCCACCAGCGATACGCCGTTCTTGAACAGCTCTTCCATCAGGGTGCCGAGGATCATGGCATCGGTGATGTCGGAAACGAAGAATTCGTCGAAACAGATCACCTTGGCTTCTTCGCTGAAGCGCTTGGCGATGAGGGTCAGCGGGTTCTTCTCGCCCTTGAGGGTTTTCATCTCCTCGTGCACGCGCTTCATGAAGCGGTGGAAGTGCGTCCGCATCTTCTGCTTGAAGGGCAGCGCCTCATAGAAGGTATCGACCAGGTAGGTCTTGCCGCGGCCTACCCCACCCCAGAAATACAGGCCCTTGACCGGCGTCTGCTCCTTTTTGCCGAACAACTTGCCGAACACGCCGGGCTTGTTGTTCTGCGCGGCCACCAGGTCGTCGTACAGACGCTGGAGGTGACGCACTGCAGTTTCCTGCGCCGCATCATGGAAGAAGTCGGGACGTTTCAGATCTGCTTGATATCGTTCTAGGGGCGTCATGATTTCGTTAGCGAGGCAACAAAAAACGGGCCGTCACTGTAGCGACCGGCCCGCTTAATGGCAATGCGACTTGCGTCAATATGCCTCATTGATGACAGTAATCTGCCGCATGGCACCGGCGTTGCCGGTGTTCGCGGGCAAGTCCGCTCCTACATCAGTCCTGTTGAGGCGCCAGAGCCTCACGCAGGCTTTGAACGGCCGCGTCACGGGCCTCGGCGCTGTCGAACTGCGGCCCGTCGGCAACCTGCTCCCCATCCAGCCACAGGCTGAAGCCCAGGCCCTCGACACGCACGTCGGCTTCGCCGCCCTGCTGCAGCTGCTTGCTAACCGCACCCGCGCTCTTGCCATCGGCGAAGCTGCGCGACAGCAGCAGTTGCTCGCCGTCAGCGGCCAGCAGGCGGAAGCGGAAGCTGCCATCCTCATCACGGAAGCTGACGAAACGCGCGCTCTTGGCGGCCTTTTTCTTCACTTCGGTATTGGCCTGCACGCTGCTGCGGAACGAGCGCAGGCCAACGGCCTCGCGCAGCTGTTCGAGGAACGGCGTGGCGGTCTTGCGGGCCTTGGCGGCGCCGGCCAGGAGGATGTCTTCCAGGTCCGACGGGCGCGAAATCAGTTGGTGGTAGTGCTCGCGCTTCTCGGCCAGCTGGCCGTCGAGCAGCTGGAACAGGCGCTGCTTGGCCTCGCCCCAGCCCAGGCCCTGCAGCAGTTCTTCGCGGAACTCGGCGCATTGCGCCGGCGACGAGAAGGCCTGGAACAGCGTGAACAGGTGCGAATTGTCCGGGTCCTTGGCTTCGCCGGGCGCGCGCGAGTCGGTGACGATGCGCGAAATGGCGTCTTTCATGTCCTTGGCGCTGGTGAACAGCGGGATGGTGTTGTCGTAGCTCTTGGACATCTTGCGACCGTCCAGGCCCGGCAACGTCGCCACGCTTTCCTCGATCACCGCCTCCGGCAAGGCGAAGAAGTCCTTGCCCTGGCCGAACAGGTGGTTGAAACGCTGGCCGATATCACGGGCCATTTCCACGTGTTGGATCTGGTCACGGCCGACCGGCACCTTGTGGGCGTTGAACATCAGGATGTCCGCTGCCATCAGCACCGGGTAGCTGTAAAGGCCCATGGTCACGCCGGCATCCGGGTCTTCGCCGGTCTCGAGGTTCTTGTCCACCGAGGCCTTGTAGGCGTGCGCGCGGTTGAGCAGGCCCTTGGCCGCGACGCAGGTCAGCAGCCAGGTCAGCTCGGGGATCTCGGGAATGTCGGACTGGCGGTAGAAGGTCACCTTGTCCGGGTCGAGGCCACCGGCCAGCCAGGTGGCGGCGATTTCCAGGCGCGAACGCTGGATGCGCAGTGGGTCGTCGCACTTGATCAAGGCGTGGTAGTCGGCCAGGAAGTAGAACGAATCGGCACCGGGCTGCTGGCTGGCGACGATGGCCGGGCGGATGGCGCCGGCGTAGTTGCCCAGGTGCGGGGTGCCGGTGGTGGTGATACCGGTGAGAATGCGCGTGGTCATGGGTGTTCGCTTATTCAGGCTTGGCTCAATTCGAAAGGCGCGGCAGCAGCAGATCCTTCAGATCGGTCAGCTTGCCATGGAAGAAGTGTCCGCATTCTGCCACTTTCAGCAGCTCATGGGGGCGCGACAGGGCGTCGGACCATTCGTAAACCAGCTGCGGCGCGACGACTTCGTCGGCGTCGGGCTGCACCACAGTGATCGGGCAACGTTGTGGCAGCGGGAACTCTGCGGTCAGGCGCATCACCGCCGGGGCAATCATGAACAGATGTTGCAGCGCGACATCGGCGCTTTCCAGGCGGCCTGCCAGGCTGGTGGCGACGAAACCACCGAACGAGAAGCCCATCAGCACCAGCGGCAACTGCGGGTGCTGTGCGCGCAACCAGGCGGCAGCGGCCTCGGCATCAGCCACCTCGCCGGCGCCCATGTCATGGCTGCCGGCGCTCTGGCCGACACCGCGGTAGTTGAAGCGCAGGGTCACATAGCCTGCGTCGCGGGCCGTGCGCTGCAGGGTCGAGACCACCTTGTTGAGCATGGTGCCGCCCTGGACCGGGTTGGGGTGGCAGAACAGCACCGCGCCGCGGGCGTCGGCCACGTCCAGGTACAAGGCTTCCAGCTGGCCGACGGGGCCATCGATGAACAAGGGGGTTTCGCGGACAAGCAAGGCACTAACTCCGTGACCTCGAAGGGGGTCGATTCGTCTAGGTGAGGAATTCTGTTCTGATTTGCGATCGCTCGCGGTATACAGCGCAGGTCTGAGCCGTTAACGTAAAGCAAAGCCGTTTATAGAGGAAGGACTCGTGGAACTCTCGCTCCTTGTTTGGTTGTTGCCAACCCTGGCCCTGGTCATCGGTGTGGCGGTCGGTTTCATCGTGGCCCGCCTGCTGCCCAATGCGGCGCCCAGCAACACTCAGCGCCAGCTGGATGACATCCAGAAGCGCTTCGACAGCTACCAGAACGAAGTGGTCACCCACTTCAACAGCACCGCCATGCTGGTCAAGAAACTGACCCAAAGCTACCAGGACGTGCAGGATCATCTGGCCGAAGGCGCCAACAGCCTGGCCCTAGATGATGTCACCCGCCAGCGCCTGCTGGCTGCCCTGCACTCCGAAGCAGCCCAGGGCCCACGTGACCGCCTGACGCCACCGCGCGACACTGCCGAAGTGCCACGTGACTACGCGCCGAAAACGCCGAACTCACCAGGTATGCTCGATGAGAGCTACGGGCTCAAGCGTTGAGTTGAAGCTGTGAAAAAGGCCTCGAAAGAGGCCTTTTTATTGGGTGCTTTTTAGTCAAACTACTGCATTGCCTACATTTTGGCTTGAGCTTTTTCCAACGTTTCGATACGCAGGTTAAGCTCACGTATCGACTCGATCAGCGGCGCAACCAGCTTCTGGTAATCAACGGTCAGTTTCTCGTTTTTTTCATGAACCAACTCTGGATAAACGGCCTGCACATCCTGCGCCATCAGGCCGATGTCCTGTTTACCCGTTTCTTTCCAAGTGAACTTCAAACCTTGCAGTTTCAGCAATTGCTCCGTGGAGCCAGAAAGCGCTTGAGGTGAGCTCTTCAAGCGAGAATCGCTGAAGGGGCAACACGGCTGACCGACATCGCTGGCGAGGGCGGCACCAGTTGCTGTAAGTGCAGCGATAGCAAACGTGATGTGTGCAAATATATTTTTGAGTTTCATACTCAGTCCTGTTCAGGGTAATTGGGTGTGCCACGGAAGAATTACCGCTTCCCCACCCAAACTAAGTGACCCTGCCCACAGCCTCTACCCGAAGAATCTGATTATCACGCCGACGTTTGGTGTTGATGAGTAAGACAGGTTCCCTGTGACGTGGCTCACTCAAGTTTGACGCTGCATTTCAGCGCGTCTGGTAACCGGACTTCAGAGCCTGCCCTAAATCCGCAATCAAGTCCTCGACATCCTCCAGCCCCACCGACAACCGCACCAACCCCTCCGAAATCCCATGATGCGCCCGTTCCTCCGGCGTGTAGCTTGAATGAGTCATGCTCGCCGGATGCTGCGCCAGCGATTCGGCATCGCCCAAGCTCACAGCCCGGGCAAACAGCTGCAGCCCATTCATGAACCGGCGCCCCGCCTCTAGCCCCCCCTTGAGCTCGAACGCGATCATCCCGCCCGGTAAACGCATCTGCCGCTGTGCCAGTTCGTACTGTGCGAATGTCGGCAAACCCGGATAGTAGATAAGCTCGACCTGCGGCTGACGCGCCAGGAATTCCGCCACCTGCTGGGCATTGGCGCAATGGCGGTCCATGCGCAAGGCAAGTGTCTTGATACCCCGCATCAACAACGAAGCATCGTGCGGCGACAACACAGCGCCAGTCATGTCCTTGAGGCCTTCCAGGCGAATGCGGTCAACCAGCGCCTTGCGCCCGATCACCAGCCCGGCGGTGATGTCGCCATGGCCGCTGAGGTACTTGGTCGCCGAGTGCACCACCAGGTCCGCTCCCATCTCCAACGGCCGCTGCAGGTAAGGTGTGCAATAGGTGTTGTCGACCACGATCTGCAGGTCATGCCCGCGCGCCGCCTCGGCCACCGCAGCGATATCGACCAGATGCATGTTGGGGTTGGCCGGCGTTTCGAAATAGATCATTCGCGTCTTGCTCGTGATCGCCGCCTTCAGCGCTTCGCTGTCATTAAGGTCGACATGGCGAATCTTTACACCGAATTCACCGATACCGTGGTGCAGGAAGGCGAAGGTACAGCCATACAGCGTGCGCCCGACGATCAACTCGTCACCGGGCCGCAGCAAGGTCCACAAGGTCGAAGTAATGGCGCCCATGCCCGAAGCGAGGGCCAAACCCGCCTCCCCTCCCTCCAGCGACGCCATGCGTTGCTCCAGCAAGGCAAGCGTCGGGTTGGAAATACGGCTGTAGACGTGCCCGCCCTCCTCCCCGGCAAAACACGCCGCACCGTACTCGACAGTGGGAAAAGCATAAGTGGCGGTCTGGTACACCGGCGACACCAAAGCGCCGCCATGGGAAAGCGGATCGTAACCGTGATGGATGGCGCGGGTAGAAAAACCGTTGTTGTTATGGGAGTCGCGCATGGCAACAGCCTCTGGTGGTTTGTTCTAAGCTTATGCCACCGAGCTGCCTGATTTTTTCCAAAGTTGCCCACGCATTCAGGTGTGTATTGGAACAAAAACAACAAAAACGACATCACGAGGGCAAACCATGCCTGCAAGCCTCGACCGCACCGACCGCGCCCTGCTCGCCGCCCTGCAAGACAACGCCCGCCTCACCGTCTCCGAACTCGCCGACCAGGTGGCGCTGACCACCTCGCCCTGCTGGCGGCGGGTCAAATTGCTTGAAGACAACGGCTACATCACAGGCTACCAGGCAATCCTTTCGCCTAAGTCGCTAGGGTTTGGGGTGACTGCTTTCGTCAGCATCATGATGGATTCACATACCAAGGACATGGCCTTGGCGTTTGAAAAACGGTTGATGGAAATTCCCGAAATCGTCGCCTGCCACAATATCTCCGGGCGCTATGACTTTCTGCTGGAAATCCTGGCGCGGGACCTGGAGTCGTTTGGGGAATTTACCCGGGAAGTGCTGCAGCGGTTACCGGGGGTGAAGGAGATTTATTCGAGTTTTTCCTATAAGGCGGTTAAGGAAAAACGCGTGATCCCAGTATCAGAAACACATATTTAGACAGCAAAATAATTCCACTCGCCACCCAACGATCTCCAAGCCACCTCAAGCATAGCCATACAAGTAGCTTGGAGACCAAAAGTGAAGCTACTCCTTATGGGAAGTCATGGGGTATCTCAATAAGAGGCTTAGGAATGGGAGGATAAACGTGTGGGTATATTTTCGGTTTGCGAGGGAGCCGTCCCGGCACATAGCCTTGGCGCGCCCATCGAACCTCCCCATTGCGCCCGTCAAATATCAAAATATTCCCTGTGTCGGTTATTTTCAGATAATTGTTTGTCCAATATGACCTATCCAGCGTTTCCGTGCTCTGAGCAGACCAGATCCGGTCTCGTGATGGATCATATAAAAAGGCTGAGTTACTCACAACAAACTGTAGTGGCTCACGCCCTCGATTACGGAATGTAGAACTGTATGGCTGCGTATGGTCTGCGACCCAAACTACCGCACCACCAGCCTCCAAAACCAGATTGCCGTCGCCTCTCAGACGAAGCACAAACCGTCCATTATCGGACTTTATGAACTGCCCAGCACGCATGGCCTGGTTAGGAGGAAGTAATACACCTCCGGAGAGCTGGAACGGTTGGTACTGTATCCGTTGATACTTACTTTTCCCCATATCGACCGCATTATTTGGATGAAAAAACTCAGCGACCACTCCATCACTGGACAGTACTTATCCTCCATAAACCCCACCCACATTTGCATCTAGAAAAAATTCCCACCCCAAGCAATAGAGAATTCCTACAGACAGACAAGGATTTACTTATGTGCTTTTACCAAAATTCAACTGAAGAAATAAGGCACAATTCTTGGGGCAAAAAAATGCCTGAACGACAATCAGAGTCATAAAAACGACGTTGAACTCATCAATCAAACAGATTAACGGACGCCTTATGCACGCCCCCAAAAAGCATATCAAACAAATTGCCTTAATTATCACCCTCCTCCTCTCCGGGTGCAGCGGCGAGATGCCGCTGCTGCTACCTGACAGACAAGAGCTTAAATTCAAGTGTGACTTGGACCCTTACAAGCAAGGATGCGAAAGAATGATGGATTACCAAGAACATTTCCGCGCGATCAAAAAACCAACGAACTGAGGTTGGGAACTGCACCACTCAAAAGTCATCATCTCGAGATCCCTTCAGAGAGAAATTCTGTTATGGCCCACCACCTCCCACACCACATCATTAAGAAACTATCAGGACGTACCTTCAACCACTTCGACCAGTTCTCCCAAGCCTTCTGATAGCCGCCGAATTCGGGCGGGCTGAGATGGCAGATCTGGTAGGAGCGCAGGCCTTTTGAAAAAAACACAAAATAGAAAAACAATACGGAGTAGTTACTTGAAAGTCATGATCCATGCTTTCACTTGGTGAGACCGTACATTCGGTAGCCATGGTAGGAGCGCAAAAAATGGAGCAACGGTTCCAGATGAATCCTTCGAGAATGTGACGGTGGACAAAGCAAGTACTGCAGCACGTGTCAGTGCTCCTACTCCAAGCGCAGACGCGATCTTGAAAAATCACAGACACAAAAAACCCCGCCGAAGCGGGGTTTTTCATGCAGCAGCCAGCGCTTAGATCGCGCCACGCTGGCGCAGCACATCCAGCACCAACTTCACGCCTTCGTCGACACTGGTGTTCTGCGTATCGATCACCAGGTCAGCATCCAGCGGCACATCGAACGGGAAGCTTTCACCCGGGATGTTGTCGCCACCGGCAGCGTACAAGCCCTGCGGATCACGCTCACGGCAGGCCAGCGGCGAGGCCTGAACGTAAACGGTCACCAGGCGCTCTTTGCCAATCAGTGCCTTGGCCTGTTCGCGGCCTTCGGCATCCGGGGCGACGAACGCAGCCAGGGTCAGCAGGCCGGCTTCGTTGAACTGGCGCGCCACATGAGCGGCGCGGCGCCAGTTCTCGGTGCGGCCGGCGCGGTCTTGCGGCAGGCCTTTGTTCAGGTCGTGGCGCAGGTTCTGGCCGTCCAGCACGTACACTGCACGGCCCATGTCGAACAGCTTGCGCTCGACGGCGTAGGCCAAGGTGCTCTTGCCAGCGCCGGACAGGCCGCTGAACAGCACGGTGGCTGGCTGCTGGCCGAAGCGCAGGGCGCGTTCTTCGGTGGCCACGTGGGCTTGCTTGCCATGCTGGCCGGTGCTGCCATGCGGCAACACTGGCGGGGCGATGATCATGCCGGCGCCGACAGTGCCGTTGGTCAGGCGGTCGATGACAATGAACGCACCGGTGGTGCGGTTGCTGTCGTAGCCATCCAGCGCGATTGCGCTGTCCAGGGACACCTTGACGCGACCGATCTCGTTCAGTTGCAGCGCGCTGGCAGCATCCTTTTCGAGGGTGTTCACATCGACCTTGTGGGTGATGCTGGCGATCGAGCCCGGCACATAGCTGGTGGCGCGCTTGATGTCGTATTTCTTGCCTGGGAGCATCGGCTCTTCGGCCATCCACACCAGCATGGCGTCGAACTGGTCGGTCACCGGCGGGACGTTGTCGGCATGCACCAGCAGGTCGCCACGGGAGATGTCGATCTCATCTTCCATGGTCAGGGTCACGGCCTGGCCAGGGCCTGCGTTTTCCAGCTCACCTTCGTAAGTGACGATGGACTTGACCCGGCTGCTCTTGCCCGAAGGCAGCACGACGATTTCGTCACCCTTGTGCACCACGCCGCTGGCGAGGGTGCCGGCGAAGCCGCGGAAGTTCAGGTTCGGGCGGTTGACGTACTGCACCGGGAAACGCAGGTCGGTGAAGTTGCGGTCGGCCGCCACTTCCACGGTTTCGAGGATTTCCATCAATGCAGGGCCGGTGTACCACGGCGAACGCTCGCTGCGGTTGACCACGTTGTCGCCCTTGAGCGCCGACATCGGCACGAAGTGCAGGCTGCTCGGGGTCAGGTTGATGGCATCGGCGAACTTCAGGTAGTCGGCCTTGATGTCCTCGAAGACGCCTTCATCGAAGCCTTTGAGGTCCATCTTGTTGACCGCGACGACGATGTGCTTGATGCCCAGCAACGAAGCGATGTAGCTGTGGCGACGGGTCTGAGTCTGCACGCCGTAGCGGGCATCGACCAGGATGATCGCCAGGTCGCAGGTGGACGCACCGGTGGCCATGTTACGGGTGTACTGCTCGTGGCCCGGGGTGTCGGCGATGATGAACTTGCGCTTGGCGGTGGAGAAGTAGCGGTAGGCGACATCAATGGTGATGCCCTGCTCACGCTCGGCCTGCAGGCCATCGACCAGCAGCGCCAGGTCGACTTCTTCGCCAGTGGTGCCGGACTTCTTCGAATCACGGGTGATGGCTTCGAGGTGGTCCTCGTAGATCATCTTCGAGTCATGCAGCAGGCGCCCGATCAGGGTGCTCTTGCCGTCATCCACGTTGCCGCAGGTGAGGAAACGCAGCAGTTCTTTACGCTCGTGCTGAGCCAGATAAGCGAGGATGTCTTCGCTGATCAAATCGGATTGGTGCGACATGGAGTAACCCTGAAAATTAGAAGTAGCCCTGACGTTTTTTGTCTTCCATGGAACCGGCGCCATCGTGGTCGATGACTCGGCCCTGGCGCTCGGAAGTGCGCGTCAGGAGCATTTCCTGAATGATGTCGGTCAGCGTCTCGGCTTCCGACTCGACAGCACCCGTCAACGGGTAGCAACCGAGGGTACGGAAACGCACCTTCTTCTTGACGATGCGAGCCTTTTCTTCCTCGGAGAGGTGCTCGAGGATGCGCTCGTCGTCGATCATGATCAGGGTGCCGTTCTTCTCGATGACTTCACGCTCGGCGGCGAAGTACAGCGGCACGATCGGGATGCCTTCGAGGTAGATGTACTGCCAGATGTCCAGCTCGGTCCAGTTCGACAGCGGGAAGACGCGGATCGACTCGCCTTTGTTGACCTTGCCGTTGTACACGTTCCACAGCTCGGGGCGCTGGTTTTTCGGGTCCCAGCGGTGCTTGCTGTCACGGAACGAGTAGACGCGCTCCTTGGCCCGCGACTTCTCTTCGTCGCGGCGGG
>Ga0213827_1000731_pt1 | contig 22740 bp, 19 predicted proteins | sample MC6MC0898MG_FD_180669 | JGI IMG/M metagenome (GOLD analysis project Ga0213827, IMG submission 180669) | Enriched soil aggregate microbial communities from Iowa State University, Ames, United States - MC6-MC0898-MG | ecosystem: Environmental > Terrestrial > Soil > Unclassified | place: USA: Iowa...
ACGGCGCTGAAATCACCCTGCCAGGCATCGGCAAGCTGAAAGTCTCCGAGCGTCCTGCCCGTACCGGCCGCAACCCTTCGACTGGCGCTGCCATCGAAATCGCTGCCAAGAAAGTCGTCAAGTTCGTTCCAGCCAAGTCGCTGACCGACGCCATCAACAAGTAATTTGTTGACGCTTTGACGAAACCGCGCCCGGCTTGCCCGGGCGCGGTTTTTTCATGCCTGCGATTTACGCGAGGTATGCCAGGCCTGGCGTGCGCCAGCGTCATGGAAGCTCCAGGCGACCATGCGGCTTTGTTTCTGCCCCTGGCCCATCTCGATGATGCGTACGGCCTTGGCACCAGCCTTTTTCAGCGCCGCTTCGATGCCGGGCAGGTTGCTGGCCTTGGACACCAGGCTGGTGAACCACAGTACCTGCTGCGCGTACTGCACGCTTTCGCCGACCAGTTGGCTGACGAAGCGGATCTCGCCACCCTCACACCACAGCTCGTTGTTCTGCCCGCCGAAGTTGAGCACGGGCAGCTTGCGCTTGGGGTCCTGTTTGCCGAGGTTCTTCCACTTGCGCTGGCTGCCACGGGTGGCTTCCTCGCGTGAGGCATGGAAGGGCGGGTTGCACAAGGTCAGGTCGAAGCGTTCATCCGCTTGCAGCAAGCCTGCGAGGATGTGCTTGGGATTATCCTGCTGGCGCAGGGCGATACCTTTGCTCAGGCCGTTGGCCTGGACAATGGCCTTCGCCGAGGCCAGTGCCACCGGGTCAATGTCCGAGCCGAGGAAGCGCCAGCGGTAATCGCTGTGGCCCAGCAGCGGGTAGATGCAGTTGGCGCCCACACCGATGTCCAAGGCGCGTATCTGGGCGCCCTTGGGCACCTCGCCAGCGTTGTCCTCGGCCAGCAGGTCGGCGGCCACGTGCAGGTAGTCGGCGCGGCCTGGGATAGGCGGGCACAGGTAGTCGGCGGGGATGTCCCAGTGCTGGATGCCGTACTGCGCCTTGAGCAGCGCACGGTTGAACACCCGCACGGCTTCAGGGTTGGCGAAGTCGATGCTGGGCTTGCCGTGGGGGTTGGTGATGGTGAAGCGGGCCAGGTCAGGGTGGGCCTTGATCAGGCTGGGGAAGTCGTAGCGGCCCTGGTGGCGGTTGCGCGGGTGCAGGGTGGGTTTCTGGGTCATTGTCAGGTCCTGAAAAAGCATCGCCGGCAAACCGGCTCCCACAGGTACGGCGCGGTACCTGTGGGAGCCGGCTCGCCGGCGATTGGGCTGCAGAGCAGCCCGCTATGGCTTCACTTTAGATTACAGCGCGGCAATTCGCGCATGCTGCTCGGTGAAGTTGGCCAGGGCCTGCTCGGACTCAGCCAGCTTGGCGCGCTCCTTCTCGATCACCGCAGGCGGCGCCTTGTCGACGAAGGCTGCGTTGGACAGCTTGCCGCCCACACGTTGCACTTCACCTTGCAGGCGCTGGATTTCCTTGTTCAGGCGAGCCAGCTCGGCGTCCTTGTCGATCAGGCCTGCCATCGGCACCAGCACTTGCAGGTCGCCTACCAGCGCGGTGGCCGACAGCGGGGCTTCGTCGGCATCGCCGAGCACGGTGAACGACTCGACCTTGGCCAGCTTCTTCAGCAGGGCTTCGTTTTCCTGCAGGCGACGCTGGTCGTCGGCGTTGGCGTTTTTCAGGAACAGCGGCAGCGGCTTGCCTGGGCCGATGTTCATCTCGGCGCGGATGTTGCGCAGGCCGACCATCAGCTCCTTGAGCCACTCGATGTCGCCTTCGGCGGCGGCGTCGATGCGGCTGTCGTTAGCCACTGGCCACGGCTGCAGCATGATGGTCTTGCCGTCGATGCCGGCCAGCGGCGCGATGCGCTGCCAGATTTCTTCGGTGATGAACGGCATGAACGGATGGGCCAGGCGCAGCGCCACTTCCAGCACGCGCACCAGGGTGCGACGGGTGCCACGGGCACGCTCGACAGGGGCGTTTTCGTCCCACAGTACCGGCTTGGACAGCTCCAGGTACCAGTCGCAGTACTGGTTCCAGATGAACTCGTACAGGGCCTGGCTGGCCAGGTCGAAGCGGAACTGCTCGAGCTGGCGGGTGACTTCGGCTTCGGTGCGCTGCAGCTGCGAGATGATCCAGCGGTCGGCCAGCGACAGCTCGTAAGCTTCGCCGTTCTGGCCGCAGTCCTCGCCCTTGTCCAGCACGTAGCGGGCGGCGTTCCAGATCTTGTTGCAGAAGTTGCGGTAGCCTTCGACGCGGCCCATGTCGAACTTGATGTCGCGGCCGGTGGAGGCCAGCGAGCAGAAGGTGAAACGCAGGGCGTCAGTGCCGTAGCTGGCAATACCTTCGGGGAACTCGGCCTTGGTCTGCTTGGCGATTTTCTCGGCAAGCTTGGGCTGCATCATGCCGCTGGTGCGTTTTTCCAGCAGGGCGTCCAAGGTGATGCCGTCGACGATGTCCAGCGGGTCCAGGACGTTGCCCTTGGACTTGGACATCTTCTGGCCCTGGCCGTCACGCACCAGGCCGTGCACGTACACGGTCTTGAACGGAACCTGCGGGGTGCCATCCTCGTTCTTGATCAGGTGCATGGTCAGCATGATCATCCGGGCAACCCAGAAGAAAATGATGTCGAAGCCCGTGACCAGCACGTCGGTGGAGTGGAATTTCTTGAGGAATTCGGTCTGCTCAGGCCAGCCGAGGGTGGAGAAGGTCCACAGCCCCGAGCTGAACCAGGTGTCGAGCACGTCGTCGTCCTGGCGCAGTACCACGTCGGCGCCCAGGTTGTGCTTGGCGCGCACGTCCGCTTCATCGCGGCCGACATAGACCTGGCCGGCCTCGTCGTACCACGCCGGGATGCGGTGGCCCCACCACAGCTGACGGCTGATGCACCAGTCCTGGATGTCACGCATCCACGAGAAGTACATGTTTTCGTACTGCTTGGGCACGAACTGGATGCGGCCATCTTCCACGGCGGCAATCGCAGGTTCTGCCAGCGGTTTGGTGGACACGTACCACTGGTCGGTCAGCCACGGCTCGATGATGGTGCCGGAACGGTCGCCCTTCGGCACTTTCAGCGCGTGGTCATCGATGCTGACCAGCAGGCCCTGGGCGTCCAGGTCAGCGACAATCTGCTTGCGCGCGACGAAGCGGTCGAGGCCAGCGTACTGGGCCGGCAGGCTGGTGTCGGCCTGCTCGTTGACGCTGCCGTCGAGGTTGAAAGCCTGGGCTGCAGGCAGCACCAGCGCGTTCTTGTCGAAGATGTTCAGCAGCGGCAGGTTGTGGCGCTTGCCGACTTCATAGTCGTTGAAGTCGTGGGCCGGGGTGATCTTCACGCAGCCGGTGCCAAACTCGGGGTCGCAGTAATCATCGGCGATGATCGGGATGCGACGGCCGACCAGCGGCAGTTCGACGAACTTGCCGATCAGTGCCTGGTAGCGCTCGTCGGTCGGGTTGACGGCGACGGCGGCATCACCCAGCAGGGTTTCCGGACGCGTGGTGGCGACCACCAGGTAATCTTTGCCTTCGGCGGTCTTGGCGCCATCGGCCAGCGGGTAGCGCAGGTTCCACAGGTGGCCCTTCTCGTCGTGGTTTTCCACTTCGAGGTCGGAGATGGCCGTGTGCAGCTTGGTGTCCCAGTTGACCAGGCGCTTGCCGCGGTAAATAAGGCCGTCTTCGTGCAGGCGCACGAAGGCTTCCTTGACCGCTTCGGACAGGCCGTCATCCATGGTGAAGCGTTCGCGGCTCCAGTCTACCGACGAGCCCAAGCGACGGATCTGACGGCTGATGTTGCCGCCGGACTGCTCCTTCCATTCCCAGACCTTGTCCAGGAAGGCTTCACGGCCGAGGTCGTGACGGTTCTGGCCTTTGGCCTCGAGCTGGCGCTCGACCAGCATCTGGGTAGCGATACCGGCGTGATCGGTACCGGGCTGCCACAGGGTGTCGCGGCCTTGCATGCGACGGAAACGGATCAGGGCGTCCATGATCGCGTTGTTGAAACCGTGGCCCATGTGCAGGCTGCCCGTCACGTTCGGTGGCGGGATCATGATGGTGTAGGACTCGCCTGCACCTTGTGGAGCGAAATAGTTCTCGGACTCCCAGGTGTTGTACCAGGAAGTTTCGATGGCGTGCGGCTGGTAGGTCTTATCCATGCGCGGCGGGACCCTGTGCATTTATTCGGGAAAGCCGGGAAGTATAACCAAGGTGGGGGTTTGAGGCGACACGCGGCTGACATCTGTTGGAGCGGCGGTGTGCCCTTCGCGGGTAAACCCGCTCCCACAGGTACGGCACCGTTCACAAGGCGGTGGAGTACCTGTGGGAGCGGGTTTACCCGCGAAGAGGGCGCCGCAAGAAGACTGGCCTACTCGGAACGCTTGATAAGCCGCTCGATACGCGCATCGAGCCGGCGCTTGATCTCGGTCTCGATATGCGGGGTGAAGTCGTTGATCACGTCCTGCATGATCAACTGCGCTGCCGCGCGCAGCTCGGCTTCCAGGTGCAGCAGGGTGTCCTGGCGGCGGGTTTGCGGGTCTTCTTCAGGGGCTGCTTCGGCGGCCACTGCAACCGGTTCCGGCAGGGCATTGCCGGCGGGAGTGTCGAGCAACAGCGGAATCTGCTCCACCGTCTCGGTGAGCAGCGGCGGTTGCAGGTCGGCATCGCCCAACAGCTGGCGAATGGACTCCAGGTCGTCGAGCAGATGGGAGGAATCGGGTAGGGCGGAAGGCTTGTCCATCGTCGTTAAAGTCGCTGTAAGCGGTGGTCTTGCAGAGCATAGCCCTGTTCGCGGTAGAAACGGAATCGTTCGCGGGCGGATTGGCGGATAGTGGCTTCTTCGACAACGATCTCGGCCACCCGCTCGAACTGCCCGACAAAGCCAGGCACATCGGCGCCCAGGTTGATCAGCAGGTCACGGTGTTCACCGGCGCTATCGCCCAGGCCCAAGGCCACCGTCGCATCGGCATGCAACTCGGCCAGGTCATGGGGCACAAAGGCTTCGCCCTTGAAGCGCCACAGGCGCAGGTCCAGCTCGCTGCGCTGTTCGGCGTCCTGGCAGTGCAGGTAGACCCGGTGGCCGAGGCGCCAGGCCTTCTCGCACAGCTTGCAGGCGAAATCCAACCGCGCCGACAGCGAGTCGGTGGGCAGAATGTAGAAATCGACTTTGCTCATGGTTGGCTCTGCCGACCAGTGGCGCCTGGGGCGCCACTGGCCTCATGGCATCACGCGCTGGCGCGGTCGAGCAGGTACTGGGTCAGCAGCGGGACCGGGCGGCCCGTGGCGCCCTTGTCCTTGCCGCCGCTGATCCAGGCAGTGCCGGCGATGTCCAGGTGCGCCCAGTTGTAGGCCTTGGCGAAGCGCGACAGGAAGCAGCCAGCCGTGATGGTGCCGGCTTTCGGGCCACCAATGTTGCCCATGTCGGCGAACGGGCTGTCCAGCTGTTCCTGGTATTCATCGAACAGCGGCAGCTGCCAGGCGCGGTCGTCGGCACGCTTGCCAGCGTCGAGCAGTTGGCTGACCAGGTCATCGTTATTACCCATCAGGCCCGAGGTGTGGCTGCCCAAGGCGACGATGCAGGCGCCGGTCAGGGTGGCGATGTCGATGACTGCCTGCGGCTTGAAGCGCTCGGCGTAGGTCAGGGTGTCGCACAGCACCAGGCGGCCTTCGGCGTCGGTGTTGAGGATCTCGACGGTTTGCCCGCTCATGGTGGTCACGATGTCGCCGGGGCGGGTAGCGCCGCCACTTGGCATGTTTTCGGCGCAGGCCAGCAGGCACACCAGGTTGATCGGCAGCTGCAGTTCGAGCACCGCGCGCAGGGTGCCGAACACGCTGGCGGCGCCGCACATGTCGTACTTCATCTCATCCATGCCGGCGCCTGGCTTGAGGCTGATGCCGCCGGTGTCGAAGGTGATGCCTTTGCCCACCAGCACGAACGGCTTGTCGGCCTTCTTGCCGCCCTGGTAGTTGAGCACGATCAGGCGTGGTGGCTGGTCGCTGCCCTGGCCCACGGCGTAGAACGCGCCCATGCCCAGGTCCTTGATCTTCTTGTCGTCCAGCACCTCGACTTTCAGGCCCTTGTGGGCCTTGCCCAGGTCCTTGGCCTGTTCCGCCAGGAAGCTTGGGTGGCACAGGTTAGGCGGCAGGTTGCCCAGGTCGCGGGTGAAGGCCATGCCGGTGGCAATGGCGCTGGCATGCTTGACCGCACGCTCGACCTCGGCCAGGCCGGCTTTTTCAGCCAGCAGGGTGACCTTTTTCAGGGCGCGTGGCTCGGCCTTCTGGCTCTTGAAACGGTCGAACACATATTCGCTGTCGAGCAGGGTTTCGGCCAGCAGGCGGTATTTGCCGTAATGGGCATCGCGGTTGTTCACGGCGATGTCGTCCAGCGCCAGTACGGCGTCGCCGCCGTTGAGGCCTTTCAGCACGCCAGCCACGCTGACGACCAGTTTGCGCCAGGCGCGGTCACCCAGCGCTTCGTCCTTGCCGCTGCCCACCAGCAACACACGCTCGGCTTTCAGGCCCGGCAGGCTTTGCAGCAGCAGCGTCTGGCCAGGCTTGCCGGCCAGGTCGCCACGCTTGAGCACGGCGCTGATGGCGCCGTCGGTGGCCTGGTCGACGGCTTTGGCAACGGCGCCGAGCTTGCGCCCTTCACCGACCGATACGACCAGAGTGGCGGTTTTTACGGATGCAGCAGCTACGCTTTTTACAACCAGTTCCATGTCAGGGTCCCCGAATGATCTGTGCAGTTGGCGCTTTGAATTCTCGCGCTCTGGGCGGGCCTGGCCGCGTGGTCGCGTACCAGTGGAAAAGCTGCCAGTTTGAGCCTCTGGCAAGCGTGCTGACAACCCCGTTGTCAGCGTTCATGCGTGGCCAAGTGACAGGCGCGGTCAATCACAGGATAATGCGCGCACTTTTCATGGAGGTTCGCCTTTTGCGAACCGGCATTGGTCTTGGCTGTCGTAAGCCTTTGTTAGGCAGTCCGCCCCTGACAACCCAGGAGTGTCTGGTTTGATCGTCTTTCGTTATCTGTCCCGCGAGGTCCTCGTGACCTTGAGCGCCGTCAGCGCTGTGCTGCTGGTGATCATCATGAGTGGGCGCTTCATCAAGTACCTGGCCCAGGCGGCCCAGGGCGTGCTCGACCCGAGCGTGCTGTTCCTGATCATGGGCTTCCGCCTGCCTGGTTTCTTGCAACTGATTCTGCCATTGGGGCTGTTCCTCGGCATTTTGCTGGCCTATGGCCGGCTGTACCTCGAAAGCGAGATGACGGTGCTTTCGGCCACTGGCATGAGCCAGCAACGCCTGCTTGGCATGACCATGGCCCCCGCGGCCCTGGTCGCCCTGCTGGTGGCCTGGCTGAGCCTGAGCCTGGCGCCCTTGGGCGTCGCCCAGGTGCAGAAGATCATTGGCGAGCAGGATGCCCTGACCGAGTTCGACACCCTGGTGCCGGGCCGCTTCCAGACCCTGCGCGACGGCTCGCGGGTGACCTATACCGAGGAGCTGACCGATGACCGCAGCAACCTCACCGGTGTGTTCATCTCTGAAAAGCGCTTCAGCCAGGACAAGACCAAGGACCGTGCACCGTCCGTGCTGGTCGCCGAAAAGGGCCACCAGGAAGTGCAGGCCGACGGCAACCGCTACCTGGTGCTGCAGAATGGTTACCGCTATGACGGCAACCCTGGCGAGGCCGGCTACCGTGCGATCAAGTACGACACCTACGGTGTGCTGCTGCCCAAGCCGGAAGTCAGCGAGGAAGTGACCGAGCGTGAAGCCATCCCCACCTCGCAACTGATTGGCCAGAAAGGCCTGCGCGAACGTGCCGAGCTGCAATGGCGCATCTCGTTGCCGATCCTGGTGTTCATCGTGACCCTGCTGGCGGTACCGCTGGCCAGAGTCAACCCGCGCCAGGGCCGCTTCCTCAAGCTGCTGCCGGCGATTCTTCTGTACATGGCCTACCTGACGATGCTGATTTCCGTACGTGGCGCCCTGGAGAAAGGCAAACTGCCGATCGCCCTGGGCATGTGGTGGGTCCATGGCCTGTTCCTGCTCATCGGCCTTGGGCTGATGTACTGGGAGCCGCTGCGCCTCAAGCGTGCCGCCCGTCGTGCGGAGGTGGCCCATGGTTAAGCTCGACCGCTATATCGGCATGAGTGTGCTGGTGGCCATTCTGGCCGTGCTGGGCATCATTCTCGGGCTGGCTTCGCTGTTCGCCTTCATCGATGAAATGAGCGACCTGAGCGACACTTACACCGTGCTGGATGCCGGCTGGTTCACGCTGCTCACCGCGCCCCGCCGTCTGTATGACATGTTGCCAATGGCGGCCCTTATCGGCTGCCTGATCGGCCTGGGCAGCCTGGCCAGCAACAGCGAACTGACCATCATGCGCGCCGCCGGCGTATCCATTGGCCGCATCGTCTGGGCGGTGATGAAACCAATGCTGGTGCTGATGCTGGTCGGCCTGCTGATCGGTGAGTACGTGGCCCCCGTCAGCGAGAACAAGGCCCAGGCCGACCGTTCCCTGGCCCAGGGCGGCGGTGAAGCGCAAAGCTCCAAGCGCGGCATGTGGCACCGTCAAGGCGATGAGTTCGTGCACATCAACTCGGTGCAGCCTAACGGCCTGCTGCTGGGTGTGACCCGCTACCGCTTCGACGACGAGCGCAAGATCGTCACCTCGAGCTTCGCTCGCCGGGCGCGCTACCAGAACGATCACTGGGTGCTCAGCGATGTCAGCACCACCTACTTCCGTGGCGACCACACTGAAGTGGTGAAAAACCCGGAAGAGCAGTGGGACGTCTCGGTGACCCCGCAGCTTCTCAATACCGTGGTATTGGCGCCGGAGTCGCTGTCGATTACCGGGCTGTGGGACTACATCCACTATCTGTCCGACCAGGGCTTGAACAATGCCCGTTACTGGCTGGCGTTCTGGACCAAGGTGCTGCAGCCGGCAGTCACTGCAGCGCTGGTGCTGATGGCGATTTCCTTCATCTTCGGCCCGCTGCGTTCGGTAACCCTCGGCCAGCGTGTGTTTACCGGCGTACTGGTGGGCTTCGTGTTCCGCATTGCCGGCGACCTGCTCGGCCCATCGAGCCAGGTGTTCGGCTTCCCGCCACTGCTTGCGGTGGTGATCCCGGCAGGTATCTGCGCCCTGGCGGGTATCTGGTTGCTCCGCCGGGCCGGATGACGGCCTGAGCGATACAAGAAAGCCGACCCTGAGGTCGGCTTTTTTGTGCGTGTCATTTCTTCTGCTTCGGCACCCGCACCAGCTGCGTTTCCGAATAGATGTCATGCCAACCGCGCTTGCGCTTGTCGACCAACGACCAGAAGAACCCCAGCCCCAGGCACAGCCACGAAGCGATCGACACCACAAAACGCAACAGCGCCTGCCACAGGCTGATGGCGCTGCCATCGGCATTCTGCACGCGCACGCCCCACACCTGCATGCCCAGGGTCTGCCCGCCGTGGGTCCAGAACTTGGCAAAGAAGCCGAACAGGGCAAACAGCAGAATCGTCGACAGCAGCGGGTCGCCATCCAGTGCGCCCGCGTCGGTCAGCTCACGCATGCGGGCTTCGCCGATGATCGCCATCTGGATCAACTTGTAAGCGCCTGCGGTGACGATAAGCAGCGCCGTGCACAGCAAGAAATCGTAGAACATCGCCGCCAGGCGTCGGCCCAGGCCGGCCGGTGGGAAATCACCCTGGGGTGAGAGCAGGGGCTTGGACATGCAGGACGGCTCCGAATGGCGAAGGCGCTATTCTACGGGCAAAAAAAAGCCCCTGCACAGGGCAGGGGCTTTCTTCGAAGTCGTGCGGCTTAGCCGAGGACTTGAACCTTGTCAGCCTGCAGGCCTTTTTGGCCTTGGACTGCTTCGAAGGTGACCTTCTGGCCTTCTTTCAGGCTCTTGAAGCCGTTGCCTTCGATAGCACGGAAGTGCACGAACAGATCAGCACCGCTTTCTGGGGTGATGAAGCCGTAACCTTTCTCGTCATTGAACCACTTGACGGTACCGTTCTGACGCTCAGCCATTGTCTTATTTCCTATAACACTTAAATTTTAATGACAGTTTCTTTCACAAGGTTAGAAGTGAAAGAGTACTGGGCTGGGTTGCAGGAAAGTAAGTCACGTCGAACGGGTTGTAGCAGATCGCGGCTACTGGCCCAGGTCACGAACTGTTGCGACCCATGCAAACACAGTGCAGAGACTCTACGCCAACTCCCGAGAAAAAAACAAGCCCTTGGTCGGCTGGAAAATCGCGCTTTTTTCGATTACCGAACGAATCGTCGTAAACGGCATGGCGCCTGGCCTGGCGTCATGTTCAAAAGTTATTGGGAAGGTTCGAAAACGAATAAGTCGAACCTGCCCGCAAACCTCATGTTGCGCATTCAACCGCGATAGTAACGTTGTGCCACAAAAGGCATTTTACTGACTTTCAAGGCAACCTTCTTGCCGCGGACGAGTGCAAACAGTGGTGTATCGAGTGCGGCCTGTTCGATATCGACATAACCCATGGCAACTGGCGCGCCAAGTGTCGGGCCAAAGCCACCGCTGCACACTTTGCCTACCGGCTTATCCGACGCGTCGACAATTTCTGCACCTTCGCGTACTGGCGTACGTTCTTGCGGCAGCAGGCCTACTCGCTTGCGTGCCACGCCGGCTTGCTGCTGGGCAAAGATCGCCTCGGCACCGGGGAAGCCGCCCGCGCGGGCTCCGTCTGCACGACGCACCTTGGACACAGCCCAGAGCAGGCTCGCCTCGACCGGCGTGGTCTCGGTGTTCATGTCGTGGCCGTACAGGCACAGGCCAGCTTCCAGGCGCAACGAGTCGCGCGCACCCAGGCCGATCGGCTGTACTTCTGGCTCGGCCAGCAGGCGGCGGGCCAAGGCTTCGGCGGCGCCAACCGGCACCGAGATCTCGTAACCGTCTTCGCCGGTGTAGCCCGAGCGGCTGACGAAGCAGTCTTCACCCAACAGGCTCACAGGGCGGAACTGCATGAAGGTCATGCCGGCCACTTCAGGGGCCAGGCGCTCCAGCACCTTGACTGCGGCCGGGCCTTGCAGGGCGAGCAGGGCGCGCTCCTCGAACAGCGGCTGGATTTCGCAACGGGCACTGATGTGCTGCTGCAGGTGGGCCAGGTCCTGGTCCTTGCAGGCGGCGTTGACCACCAGGAACAGCGTGTCGTCACCCAGGTTGGCGACCATCAGGTCATCAAGGATTCCGCCTTGCTCGTTGGTGAACATGGCATAGCGCTGCATGCCTACCGGCAGGTCGACGATATCCACCGGCACCAGGCTTTCCAGGGCCAGGGCAGCGTCTTTGCCGCGCAGGATGATCTGGCCCATGTGCGAGACATCGAACAACCCGGCCTGCTCACGGGTGTGCAGGTGTTCCTTGAGCACGCCCAGCGGGTACTGCACCGGCATGTCGAAGCCGGCGAATGGCACCATGCGCGCGCCCAGCTCAAGGTGCAGGGCGTGCAGCGGGGTCTTGTGCAGTGTTTCGGACATCGGTGACTCCTCAGGTTTATTGTCGGGTCAACATTCGATGATGTTGACGGCCAGACCGCCGCGGGCGGTCTCCTTGTATTTGCTTTTCATGTCGGCGCCGGTCTGGCGCATGGTGCGGATGACCTTGTCGAGCGACACGAAGTGCTGCCCGTCGCCGCGCAGCGCCATGCGCACCGCATTGATGGCCTTCACCGAGCCCATGGCGTTGCGCTCGATGCAGGGCACCTGGACCAACCCGCCGATCGGGTCGCAGGTCAGGCCCAGGTTGTGTTCCATGCCGATCTCGGCGGCGTTCTCCACCTGTTGCACGCTGCCACCCATCACTTCGCACAAGGCGCCGGCGGCCATCGAGCAGGCCACGCCCACCTCGCCCTGGCAGCCCACCTCGGCCCCGGAGATCGAGGCGTTTTCCTTGTACAAAATGCCGATGGCCGCAGCGGTGAGCAGAAAGCGCACCACGCCATCCTCACTGGCACCCGGGACGAAGCGCATGTAGTAATGCAGCACCGCTGGGACGATGCCTGCCGCGCCATTGGTGGGTGCAGTGACCACACGCCCGCCGTAGGCGTTTTCCTCGTTGACGGCCAGGGCGTAGAGGTTGACCCAGTCGAGCACCGACAGCGCATCGCGCAGGTTGGCTTCCGGGTGCTGGCTGAGCTGGCGGTACAGTGCTGGCGCGCGGCGCTTGACCTTGAGCCCGCCCGGCAGGATGCCTTCATGCCGGTAGCCGGCCTCGACGCAATCCTGCATCACCTGCCAGATCCGCAGCAGGCCGGCGCGGGTTTCGGCCTCCGGGCGCCAAGCCGCTTCGTTGGCCAGCATGACCTGGCTTACCGACAAGTGATGCGCGGAGCAATGCCCGAGCAGTGCCTTGGCGGTCGTGAACGGGTAGGCCAGCACGGTGCTGTCTTCGACGATGCGGTCCTTGCCGGCCGCATCTTCGTCGACCACGAAACCGCCGCCTACCGAGTAGTACTCGCGGCTGCGTATTTGCAACCCGGCAGCATCGAAGGCGCGGAAGATCATGCCGTTGGGGTGATAGGCCAGCGGCTTGCGGATCATCGCCAGGTGCTGCTTTTCCACGAAGGCGATGTCGTGTTCGCCGAGCAAGCGCAGGTGGCCGCTGTCGCGGATTGCCTGCAGGCGGGCGGGGATGGCTTCGGTGTCGACGGTGTCGGGGTGCTCGCCTTCCAGGCCGAGCAACACCGCCTTGTCGCTGCCATGGCCCTTGCCGGTGGCGCCAAGTGAGCCATACAGCTCGGCTTTGACGCTGACAGTGCTGCCCAGCAGGCCATCGCGGCGCAGGCCTTCGGCGAAGCGTGCGGCGGCGCGCATCGGGCCGACCGTATGGGAACTGGAGGGGCCGATGCCGATCTTGAACAGGTCGAAGACGCTCAGGGACATGGTGACCTCCTGCCGATACAGTCGGGTGGGCGATGAACCTGTGGGAGCGGGTTCACCCGCGAATGCGTCGGTGAAACCACTACCGTATTCGCGGGTAAACCCGCTCCCACAGGGGCCATGGTCGGCCGTAAGGGCTATCAGACGTCCTGGTAGCTCTCGATCGACGGGCAGGCGCAGACCAGGTTACGGTCGCCAAACACGTTGTCGACCCGGCCCACCGGCGGCCAGTATTTGCTTTCCACCAGGCTCGGCAGCGGGTACACCGCTTGCTCGCGGCTGTAGCCATGGGCCCACTCGCCAACCAGCTCGGCCGCAGTGTGCGGGGCGTTTTTCAGCGGGTTGTCGTCCTTGTCCAGGCTGCCATTCTCCACAGCGCGAATTTCTTCGCGGATCTGGATCATCGCGTCGCAGAAGCGGTCCAGCTCTTCCTTGGCCTCGCTCTCGGTCGGTTCGATCATCAGTGTGCCGGCCACCGGGAAGGACATGGTCGGGGCGTGGAAGCCGAAGTCGATCAGGCGCTTGGCCACGTCGTCGACGCTGATGCCACTGGTGTCCTTCAGCGGGCGCAGGTCGAGGATGCACTCGTGAGCGACCAGGCCATTGCCGCCGGTATACAGAACAGGATAGTGCTCTTCCAGGCGACGGGCGATGTAGTTGGCGTTGAGGATCGCCATCTGCGACGCGCGCTTGAGGCCGGCACCGCCCATCATGCGGATGTACATCCAGGTGATCGGCAGGATGCTGGCGCTGCCGAACGGCGCGGCGCACACGGCACCTTCGCGGTTTTCCAGCTGGGCGTGGCCCGGCAGGAACGGCGCCAGGTGCGATTTGACGCCAATCGGGCCAACGCCTGGGCCGCCACCGCCGTGCGGGATGCAGAAGGTCTTGTGCAGGTTCAGGTGCGAAACGTCGCCGCCGAACTTGCCTGGGGCGCACAGGCCGACCATGGCATTCATGTTGGCGCCGTCGATGTACACCTGGCCGCCGTTGTCATGGATGATCGCGCAGATTTCGCCGATCGCCTCCTCGAACACGCCGTGGGTCGACGGGTAGGTGATCATGATCGCGGCCAGGCGCTCGCGGTGCTCGATGGCTTTGGCGCGCAGGTCCTCGACATCGACGTTGCCACGTGCGTCACAGGCAGTGACCACTACGCGCATGCCCGCCATGTGGGCGGTCGCCGGGTTGGTGCCGTGGGCCGAGGAGGGGATCAGGCAGATGTCGCGATGGCCTTCGCCACGGCTGCGGTGGTAAGCGCGGATGGCCAGCAGGCCGGCGTACTCGCCCTGGGAACCGGCGTTGGGCTGCAGCGACACGGCGTCGTAGCCGGTGGCGGCGCAGAGCATGGCTTCCAGCTCGGTGGTCAGCTGCTGGTAGCCCTGGCTTTGCTCGGCCGGGGCAAACGGGTGCAGGTTGCCGAATTCGGCCCAGGTTACCGGGATCATTTCGCTGGCGGCGTTGAGCTTCATGGTGCACGAGCCCAGCGGGATCATGCTGCGGTCCAGCGCCAGGTCCTTGTCAGCCAGGCGGCGCAGGTAGCGCATCAGCTCGGTTTCGCTGTGGTAGCGGTTGAACACCGGGTGTTCGAGGATGGCCGACTGGCGCAGCAGGGCGGCTGGCAGGCGCGAACCCGTGCTGGCGGCCAGGGCGACGAAGTCCGGCTGCGCTTGTTCGCCAGCGAACAGCTGCCACAGCGCCTCGACGTCAGCCTGGGTGCTGGTCTCGTCGAGCGAAAGGCCCAGGTGGCCGGCATCGATCTGGCGCAGGTTGATGCGCTGTGCGCGAGCTTTGTCGTGCAGGGCGGCAGTGGCGCTACCGGTGGCCAAGGTCAGGGTGTCAAAGGCGGTCTCGCCAACCACTTCCAGGCCCAGGGCCTTCAGGCCGGCGGCGAGAATCGCGGTCAGCGCGTGGGTGCGCTCGGCGATGCGCTTGAGGCCGGCAGGGCCGTGGTACACGGCGAACATGCTGGCGATGTTGGCCAGCAGCACCTGGGCGGTGCAGATGTTGCTGGTGGCCTTCTCGCGGCGGATGTGCTGCTCGCGGGTTTGCATGGCCAGGCGCAGGGCGGTCTTGCCGAAGCGGTCGATCGACACACCGACCAGGCGCCCCGGCATGTCGCGCTTGAACGCATCACGGGTGGCGAAGTAGGCCGCGTGCGGGCCGCCAAAGCCCAGTGGCACGCCGAAGCGCTGGGCGCTGCCGATGGCCACGTCGGCTTCGAACTCGCCCGGTGGGGTCAGCAGGGTCAGGGCCAGCAGGTCGGCGGCGACGGCAACCAGGGCATTGGCGACGTGGAAGCGCTGCACCAGGTCACGGTAGTCGAACACCTCGCCATTGCTGGCCGGGTACTGCAGCAGCGCGCCAAAGAAGGCGCTGACGTCGCCCAGTTCACGCTCGTCGCCGACCACGATCTCGATGCCCAGAGGCTCGGCACGGGTGCGCAATACGTCGAGGGTTTGCGGGTGGCAGTGCACGGAGGCGAAGAAGGCATGGCTGGCCTTGTTCTTCGACAGGCGCTTGCAGAAGGTCATGGCCTCGGCCGCGGCAGTGGCTTCGTCGAGCAGGGAGGCGTTGGCGATTGGCAGGCCGGTCAGGTCGCTGATCAGGGTCTGAAAGTTCAGCAGGGCTTCCAGGCGGCCTTGGGAAATTTCTGGCTGGTAAGGGGTGTAGGCGGTGTACCAGGCCGGGTTTTCCAGCAGGTTGCGCAGGATCGGTGCCGGGGTGTGGGTGTTGTAGTAACCCTGGCCGATGAAGTTCTTGAACAGCTGGTTATTGCTGGCGATGGCCTTCAGCGCGGCGAGGGCATCGGCTTCACTCTGGCCGTCTTCCGAGCCCAGTACGCTGGTGCCCTTGATGGTGTCGGGGATGACAGCGGCGGTCATCGCCTCCAGCGAGTCGAAGCCCAGGGTGGCCAGCATGGCCTGTTCGTCAGCGGCACGTGGGCCGATGTGACGGGCGATGAATTCGTTGGCGGTGCCGAGGTTGATGGTCATGGTCGGGTTCCTCAGGCGTCGTCGTTGGCTTTGATCAGGCGGTCGTAGGCGTCCTGGTCGAGCAGCGCGGCTACTTCGTTCATGTCCGCCGGGATGAAGCGGAAGAACCAGCCTTCGCCCAGCGGGTCTTCGTTGACCAGCTCTGGGCTGTCGTTGAGCCCATCGTTGACGGCGACCACTTCACCGGTCAGCGGCATGTACACGCCGCTGGCGGCCTTGACCGATTCGACGGTGGACGCTTCTGCACCTTTTTCGTACTGCTGCAGCTCCGGCAGTTGCACGTAGACCACATCGCCAAGGGCGTTCTGGGCGTAGGCGGTGATGCCTACGGTGACGCTACCGTCGGCTTCGACGCGCAGCCATTCGTGATCTTCGGTGAAACGCAACTCGCTCATGGGGAATCCTCGGGAAGCAGGGCGTTGGGCGCGGTGCGTCCGCGCTCTTGGGTTGGCTTTCCCTAAGCAAAAATGCGGCCAGTAACAAAAAAGTCTTATAAATCAATGCTTTGAAATATATCTGTAGTGTTTTCTTCATTGTTCTGGAATGAAAACGCTACAGATAGATAGGTGGCGAAAAGGTTTGAAGGATCAAACCCTTGCCTACGGTGACTTGAGTACGAGTGTATTAATTTCGATACGGCGTATCGTTTTCGGTACATGCCCTGCTGCGCAATCCTTCGCAGCAGGGTTTGAACACTGAAGACGGGCCGTCAAAGGGCGACGAAGAAAGGTAGCGCCAGGTACAACTTGATCACGATGACATTGACGATATCGATAAAGAACGCCCCAACCATAGGGACCACCAGGAAGGCGATCTGCGACGGCCCGAAGCGCTGTGTCACAGCCTGCATGTTGGCAATGGCAGTAGGTGTAGCACCCAGCCCGAAACCACAATGCCCTGCAGCCAGCACCGCGGCATCGTAGTTGCTGCCCATGATTCTGAAGGTCACGAAAATCGCGAACAGGGCCATCACCAAAGTTTGCGCAGCCAGCAGAATGAAGAATGGCAAAGCCAGTGCCGCCAGGTCCCACAACTTGAGCGACATCAGCGCAATCGCCAGGTAGAGGGACAAGCTGACATTGCCCAGCACAGAAACTTCACGCTCGAAGACTTGATACACGCCCAGCAACGAGAGCCCGTTGCGTAGCAAAGCGTTAATAGCCTGTAAACCTGAATCCCGGCAGATTCAGGTTTTGTTTGGAATCCCATATTTGCGCAAGCGTTGGGCAATTGCGGTATGCGAAGTCTGCAACCTTCCCGCCAGCTGCCGTGTGGACGGGTAACTGGCGTACAGGCGCTGCAGCAGCTCCCGCTCGAAATCACCCACCGCTTGCTCCAGGCTCGCCACCTCACCATCCTGGCCGCGGGCCACCGAGGTGCCGGCGATGTCCAGGTCGCCGATGTCCACCAGGTTGCTTTCACAAATGGCCGCAGCGCGGAAAATCACGTTCTGCAGCTGGCGCACGTTGCCCGGCCAGGGGTTGGCCAACAATGCCGAGTGGGTGGCCGGGGTCAGGCGGCAGGCTGGGCGCTGGATCTGCGTGCAGGCCTGCTGCATGAAGTAGTGCGCGAGCATGAGGATGTCCTGGCCGCGGTCACGCAGTGGCGGTACCTGCAGGTTGAGCACGTTGAGGCGGTAGAACAGGTCTTCGCGGAAGGTGCCCTCGGCGACCATGCGCTCCAGGTCGCGGTGCGTGGCGCTGATGATGCGTACATCGACTTTCACCTCGCGGTCGCCGCCCACGCGGCGGAAGCTGCCGTCACTGAGAAAACGCAACAGTTTGGCCTGAAGGTACGGCGACATCTCGCCGATTTCGTCGAGAAATACCGTGCCCTGGTTGGCCAGCTCCATCAGCCCGGGCTTGCCACCGCGCTGTGCGCCGGTGAAGGCGCCAGGGGCGTAGCCGAACAGTTCGCTTTCGGCCAGGCTCTCGGGCAGGGCGGCGCAGTTGAGGGCGAGAAACGGCGCGGCGTGGCGGCTGCTGATGGCATGGCAGGCGCGGGCCACCAGCTCTTTGCCGGTGCCGGTCTCGCCATGCACCAGCAGTGGCGCGTCGAGGGCCGCCACGCGCAGGGCACGGGCCTTGAGGGTGCGGATTGCAGGGGACTCGCCCAGCAGTGCATCGAAGCCCTCTGCATGGTCGTGGTGCAAGGCAGACAGGCGTTCGCCCATGCGGTTGGGCGGGTAGAGGGTCAGCAGCCCGCCGGCGTTGGTGATGGGCGTTGCATCCAGCAGCAGGCTTTGGCCATTGAGCTGCATCTCGCGCATCGGCAAGTGGAAGTTGTTGTCCAGCAGGGCTTGCAGCAGCGCGGGGTCAGCGAACAGCTCGCCCACCGAGCGGCCAGCCGATTCACGGCCGCACAGGGCGATCAACGCGGGGTTGGCCAGCAGCACCTGGCCGGCGCTGTCCACGGCCAGCACCGGGTCGCTCATGGCGGCCAGCAGGGCATCGAGCTGCAGGTGGCGGCGCTGGCCGGGGAGGATGTCGACCACGTCCACCGACTGCACGCCGCGCACTTCGAACAGTGCGTCGTGCAACTCTTCGAGCACGGCGGGGCTCAGGGTTGGGGCGTCGATGTAGACGTTCGGCGGGACCATCTCCACGGCGTCCAGGTTGAGGTTGCGGGCACCGAGCAGGGCGAGGACTTCCTGGGTGATGCCGACGCGGTCGATGAAGCTGACGTGGATGCGCATGGGATAAATGAATTGAGCGAGGGGAGGCGCCAGTATGCCTTGTGTCGGCATTCAAACCCAATGTCGGCGGCGGCCCATTCGCGGGCAAGCCCGCTCCCACAGGTTGGTGGAGCACTCAAGGGCAGCGCCATGCCTGTGGGAGCGGGCTTGCCCGCGAAGAGGTCACTCCAGATGTTCAGGCTTGATCGAGTCGCCCGACTTCACATCCAGCTTGGCGCGGATGTCTTCGAACATCGCGTCGTAAATTTTGTGCGGCGAGCTGAGGGTTTCGAATTTCTTGGGTGGGGCAAGATGAGCCTGAGCCTTGCGGCTCAGCAGCATCAAGAAACTGGGCAGTACCTGGTCCTTGGGCAGAAAGAACTTTTCATCGACCGGCTTGCCCTCGATGCTGCCATGCATGTGGAACTGTATGCCGCGGCCTTCCTTGGGGTCCAGCGTCGTCGCCTCGTACTCGATGTTGAGGTCGTAACTATGGTCGGCGCTGTTCAGCGCAGTGCGCTCGATATGCACGTGACCGGGTTGAAACTGAGCCATGGCGAAATCCTCCGGAAGGTCGAAAATGGCGGGCGGCCTGCGCCCGCCTACTGCATTCAACGGTAGCTGAGACCTGGCTTGGCCGTGGAAACGCGAGTGCCGGCAGTGCCTTTGACGATGTCCTCGATGTTCTCCAGCGAGCTGATCACCGCCACTTTGCCGGTCGCGCGGGCAAAGTCACTGGCAGCCTGCACCTTCGGCCCCATGGAGCCGGCGGCGAAGCCTAAGCGTTCGAGTTCGTCGGGGTGGGCCTGTGCGATAGCCTTTTGTGTGGGCTTGCCCCAGTCAATGTAGGCCGCATCGACGTCGGTGGCGATAATCAGAAGGTCGGCTTCCAATTGCTCGGCCAGCAGCGCAGAGCACAGGTCCTTGTCGATGACCGCTTCGATGCCTTTGAGCTTGCGGTTTTCATCGTACATGGTGGGGATGCCGCCACCGCCTGCGCAGATCACGATGCTGTTTTTTTCCAGCAGCCACTTGATCGGGCGGATCTCGAAGATGCGCTTGGGTTTGGGGCTGGCCACCACGCGGCGGTACTTGTCGCCGTCGGGCTTGACCACCCAGCCCTTTTCCTTAGCCAGGCGCTCGGCTTCTTCCTTGCTGTAGACCGGGCCGATGAATTTGGTTGGGTCCTTGAAGGCCGGGTCGTTGGCGTCCACTTCAACCTGGGTGAGCAGGGTGGCGAACGGCACTTCGAACGCCAGCAGGTTGCCCAGCTCCTGTTCGATCATGTAGCCGATCATGCCTTCGGTCTCGGCACCCAGCACATCCAGCGGGTATGCCTCATCCGGTTTGTAGGACAGCGCCTGAAGCGACAGCAGGCCGACCTGTGGGCCGTTGCCGTGGGCGATGACCAGTTCGTTGCCGGGGTGAATCTTGGCGATCTGCTCGGTGGCGGTGCGGATATTGGCGCGCTGGTTGTCAGCGGTCATGGGCTCGCCGCGGCGCAGCAGGGCGTTGCCGCCCAATGCAACAACGATACGCATGGAGAATGTCCTTTAACGAAATGTGATGGTCGACATCGACCCTGTGGGAGCGGGCTTGCCCGCGAAGGCGTCAGCTCAGGCAACGAGGGTGTTGCGGCTGGCCTTTTCGCGGGCAAGCCCGCTCCCACAGGGATCAGATGTGGCCTTTAGAGGTCAGCCAGGGTCGAAACCAGGATCGCCTTGATGGTGTGCATGCGGTTTTCCGCTTGCTCGAAGGCGATGCAGGCTGGCGACTCGAACACGTCGTCGGTCACTTCGATGCCGTTGGCCATGTCCGGATACTGCTCGGCGATCTGCTTGCCGACCTTGGTCTCGGAGTTGTGGAACGCCGGCAGGCAGTGCATGAACTTGGTCCGTGGGTTGCCGGTGGCCTTCATCATCTCGGCATTCACCTGGTAAGGCTTGAGCTGCTTGATGCGCTCGCCCCAGGCTTCGATCGGCTCACCCATCGACACCCAGACGTCGGTGTGCACGAAGTCCACGCCCTTGACCGCCGCTTTCGGGTCTTCGGTGAGGGTGATGCGTGCACCGCTTTCTTCAGCGTATTTCTTGCAGCGTTCGACCAGGTCGTCATGCGGCCACAGCGCTTTAGGCGCGGCGATGCGTACGTCCATGCCGAGCTTGGCACCGATCAGCAGCAGCGAGTTGCCCATGTTGTTGCGGGCGTCACCCAGGTAGGCGTAGCTGATGTCGTGCAGCGGTTTGTCGCTGTTCTCACGCATGGTCAGCACGTCGGCGATCATCTGGGTGGGGTGGTATTCGTCGGTCAGGCCGTTGAACACCGGGACGCCGGCAAACTTGGCCAGCTCTTCGACGATTTCCTGCTTGAAGCCACGGTACTCGATGGCATCGTACATGCGCCCGAGCACGCGGGCGGTGTCCTTCATGCTCTCTTTGTGGCCGATCTGCGAGGAATTGGGGTCGATGTAGGTGACGTTGGCGCCCTGGTCATAGGCGGCGACTTCGAAGGCGCAGCGGGTGCGGGTCGAGGTTTTTTCGAAGATCAGGGCGATGTTGTTGCCCTTCAGGTGCTGCTGCTCGGTGCCGGTGTACTTGGCGCGCTTGAGGTCGCGGGACAGGTCCAGCAGGTACCTCAGCTCGCGGGTGGTGTGGTGTTCGAGGCTGAGCAGGTTGCGGTTGTGGATGTTGAACGCCATGACAGTATCTCCTTGAATTCGGTGAGGGTCCCGGCCGCTGCTTCGTGGGCGCGGCCGGGCGTATGGTCGTTAGTAGTCGATTGGGTCGCGTACGATCGGGCAGGTCATGCAGTGGCCGCCGCCACGGCCCCGGCCAAGCTCGCCGGCGCTGATGGTGATGACCTCGATCCCGGCCTTGCGCAGCAGGGTGTTGGTGTAGGTGTTGCGGTCGTAGCCGATGACCACGCCTGGCTCCATCGCCACCACGTTGTTGCCGTCATCCCACTGTTCGCGCTCGGCGGCGAAGCTGTTGCCGCCGGTCTCGACCACGCGCAGCTTGACGCCCAATTGCTCGCCGACCACTTCGATGAACGACTTGTTCACGCGGCGCACGTCCATGCCGTACGGTTTGCTTTCGTCCGGGCGGATGATGAACGGCACGATCTCGTTGACCACTTCCGGGAAGACCGTGACCAGGTCGCGGTCGCAGAAGCTGAACACGGTGTCCAGGTGCATGGCTGCACGCGACTTCGGCAGGCCGGCGACGATGACTTCCGTAACCGCACCCTTGGCGAACAGGTTCTGCGCCAGTTGGCCGATGGCCTGGCGCGAGGTGCGCTCGCCCATGCCGATGAGCACGATGCCTTTGCCGATCGGCATCACGTCACCGCCTTCGAGGGTGGCATTGCCGTGCTCTTTGTCCGGGTCGCCGTACCAGACCTGGAAGTCGGCGTTAGTGAATTCCTTGTGGAACTTGTAGATGGCAGTGGTCAGCAGTGTTTCCTGACGTCGGGCCGGCCAGTACATCGGGTTGAGGGTGACGCCGCCGTAGATCCAGCAAGTGGTGTCACGGGTGAACTGGGTGTTGGGCAGTGGCGGCAGGATGAAGCTGGAGTGGCCCAGGTAGTCGTTGTACATCTTGACCACGTCGGCGCCTTCGCTTTGTGGCAGGTCCTGGCCGGCCACGCCGCCGATCAGAAACTCTGCCAGGTGGCGAGGCTCGAGGCCTTCGAGCCAGCTGCGCACTTCATTGGTCAGGCCCACACCAACGGTGTCAGGGGTGATCTTGCGGTCGAGGATCCACTTCAGTGCTTCCTTGTTCTGCACGATGTCGGTCAGCAGGTTGTGCATCTCCAGCACATCCACGCCGCGCTCGCGCATCTTGGTGACGAAGTCGAAATGGTCACGCTTGGCCTGGTCGACCCAGATCACGTCATCGAACAGCAGCTCGTCGCAGTTGCTCGGCGTCAGGCGCTTGTGCGCCAGGCCCGGGGAGCAGACCATCACTTTGCGCAGCTTGCCGGCTTCGGAATGGACACCGTACTTCTGTTTTTCAGCGGACATTGTTCAATCCTCCATTTAGTGCAATGACGTGGGTCACAGGGTCAGGAAGCCGTCGTACAGACCATAGGCCGCCACCAGGGCGCCGATGACCACGGCTGCGAAGATCAGTTTTTCCACGTTGGTAAAGATCGGTTGGCCGATTTCATGCTTGGCCTTGGCGAACAGGATCACGCCAG
>Ga0213827_1000732_pt1 | contig 22647 bp, 26 predicted proteins | sample MC6MC0898MG_FD_180669 | JGI IMG/M metagenome (GOLD analysis project Ga0213827, IMG submission 180669) | Enriched soil aggregate microbial communities from Iowa State University, Ames, United States - MC6-MC0898-MG | ecosystem: Environmental > Terrestrial > Soil > Unclassified | place: USA: Iowa...
ATTATTAATAAGCCCCTTCCTGCAATGCTGTGGAGTTAGCATTATCCACACGCAATGCTATCTGGACTTTTAGTAGCACCCCACTTCAATGCCTCCGAGATGTTAAGAGCATAGACCTCCTCAATATTGTAACTTACTATATCCGCATAGGCATTTTTTTAAAAATACTCCAATTTACACCAATATTTGCGCCATCGCCATTGGCAATCTCTTCTACGCAAATATAATATTTAATTTTCTCTCTGGCAAAGGACATACTAACAATTACAGATTTATCACAAATGAACATTCCAAAAAGTATATAATATGAATAGAACTTGATATAGTATGTTCTTTAGGAAAAAATCAATTTTTTATGGTGGTGTGTGTATGAAGAAATACATTATGGATATTTTAATGATTATGGTTGGGTCGCTGCTTTTTGCGCTGGCTGTAAACTTATTTGTTATTCCTAATGATCTAGGTGAAGGTGGCGTAACAGGTATAACAATTATCGCGTATTATCTGTTTGGTTGGTCGCCAAGTATTGTAAGCTTTTTGCTAAACGCAGTTTTATTAGTGATTGGTTATAGATTCTTAAGTAGACAAACGACGATTTATACGATTATTGCCGTATCCTTCCATTCACTCTTTTTACATTTGACAGAATCATGGTCTATTTCTTCAAATGAAATTATTGTGAATACTATTTTTGGCGGGGTTTTTGCTGGCGTTGGTATAGGCTTAATTATAAGAGTTGGCGGAACAACAGCAGGTTCAACAATCTTAGCTAGAATGACGAACAAATATCTAGGCTGGAGTGTAAGTTACGGCTTATTATTCTTTGATTTAATTGTTGCTTTTTCATCTTATTTTATTATTGGGGCAGAAGCATTAATGCTCACTATTATTATGCTATATGTCGGAACGAAGGTAATGGAATTTGTGATTGAAGGGGTGAACCCTAAAAAGGCAGTTACGATCATTTCGAAAAAGCCCGAAGAGATTGCCAGCCATGTGAGTGGTTTTATGAATCGAGGCGTCACAGTCCTATCAGGTCATGGCTATTATACGAAAGAGCAAAAAGAAATTCTTTATATTGTCATTAGTAAACAGGAAGTTGTAAAGCTAAAGAAAATCGTTAAAGAAATAGACAAAGATGCTTTTATCGCCATTCACGATGTAAGAGATGTGTTTGGACAAGGATTTATTGAATTATCGAAAGCTTAGTTTATAAGAACTGAATTTGAAAAACACCTTTTGTTGAAAATGCGTTTAATCCCTTATCAACATAAAGGTGTTTTTTCCATTGGAACTATTATCTACTCATACTTACCCATTTTGGATTATAACCATAACGTGTGGTTGATTTCCGTTCCGACTGGGCGCTTTCCTGGGGGCGTCCGATGAGCCGCTTCGCTTCGCTGCAGGGTCTCATCTGTGACGCTAATCCCCAAGGAGTCGCCCAGTCTCCACTCCAATCAACTTATATACGGTATACGTTCTACAAATGTCATCATCTTAAATTTTATCAATGTTCCCCATTTCCCCTAACCTGTAAGGAAATTTCGATAATCGTATCTAGAAGTTGCGTATAGGTAATTCCTGCCAAGGATGCGCTTTTTGGCAGTAAGCTGTTTTTTGTCATCCCTGGCAATGTATTGACCTCCATGACATACGGGATTCCATCCTTCACCATCAAGTCAACTCTAGCATAAACACTGCATTTTAATACGTTATAGCAGGCTTTTGCGGCTTTAGCAACACGTTCATGGGTTGCAGGCGGTAACTCAATAACCTCTTCAATCGTTGCTGCATCATCATACTTCGCCTTATAGTCAAAAAACGCTGCTGTATGTCTGATTGAGATGATAGGTAAAAGCTCGCCACCAATAATGGCGCATGTTATTTCATCGCCCTTAATATACTTTTCAATAATAATTTCAGAGCCCCATTTGAATACTTCAGCAACAGAGGCTAGTAAAGATTCACTATCATGTACTATTTGTACGCCTACGCTAGAGCCACCCGAATTTGGTTTTACGACTAGAGGATAGCCCATTTTTTCTACTTGATCTAACTGAAGCTCTTCTCTATTTGAAAAATGAAGCCAGTCCGGTGTTTCAACGCCCTCATAACGAAGAATTTTTTTTGATATATTTTTATCCATACAAATACTGCTTGATAGTATCCCACTTCCTGTATATGGAACACCCAACGTTTCTAGGGCACCTTGAATCGTTCCATCTTCTCCAAATTCACCGTGAAGCGCTAACAAGGCTATATCCAGGTTTTTTACCTTTTCTATAAGCTCTTTTTTGTCATGTAGTTCAATTGCTACAACTTCATATTTACTCTGATCTAAATGAGCAATCATTTCTTGCCCTGTCATAATTGAGACTTGTTTTTCTGAGGATACCCCTCCCATAACAACGCCAACTCTCATTTTTTCAACTCCCCATGTCATTTTTTAAAGTATCACCAATGATTTGAATACCACGGACAATATCCTCGTCCTGTAACCGAGAAAATCCTAATCGAAATGTGTTACTTCCCCCACCATTCGTGTAAAAAACATCTCCAGGATAAAAAACAACTCCCTTTTTATAGCACTTTTCTAATAAGATCCGAGCGTTTATTCCTTCCTCTAACTCAATAAAGAGATGAAGTCCACCATCTCCAGTCATTCTTTTAAAAGGAATGTATTGCTTGCAAGCTTGACGGGCTAGTTCATATTTTTTCTTATAGACTGATCTGGCCTTTTTTAAGTATTTTTCAAAATAGCCGTCCAGAAAATATTGGTAAAGGACAGCCTGATCCAGTGTTGATGTATGAATAGTCCGCGCTCTTTTCATACTTTCTAAACAGTGGATGAGTTGCTTATCTGCTAAAATCCAACCAACACGTAAGCCTGGGAATAAAATTTTTGAAAAGCTACTAATATAGACAATACTGTTACCCGCTCCAATGAAAGTCATAAGCGGCGCTAAATGGGAGCCTGAATAACGTAATTCCTCATTAAAGCCGTCCTCTACAATAGGGATTTGGTGTTTCGAAAAAAGTTGAATGATTGCATTCCTTTTTTCAGAGGAGGTAACGATCCCTGTCGGATTATGATAGGACGGAATTAAATATGCAAAATCAAAATCCTTTTCTAATAAGCTTTTCTCTACTTGATCAATATCGATGCCATCATCCTGCATGTCAATTCCGTGTATTTCAAGTCCATGTAAGCGAAAAAGCTTTAATGCAGCATGGTGTGTAGGGTTTTCACAAAGCACTCGGCCGGATTTTTTAGCTAAGGAGGATATTAAAATATCCAGTCCCTCCGTAAAACCATTCGTAATCAAAATGTCTTTATTGGAAATATCGACGCCCTTTATTTCCATATAGTGCAGCAGGTACTCGATTAGAGGTTTATAGCCCTTCGCATAGCCATAATTCAAAACGATATCCCCTTCCATGGACATACGCGTCAAAAAAGCCCTCTTAAAATTTTCAACGTCAAATAGCTTTTCTTCCGGAGCAACACTATTGAATGAAATCATCCCTTTTTTCCAATGAATATCTTGCCTTATTAAATCTAATTCATCGGCTAACAAGGTAGCCTTATTAAGTCTTTCCTTCCAGTTCAATTCAATGGATGGTGTTTTCAATGTTGTGACCTTTCCTACAAAATTGCCTTTTCCCTTCACCGCATAGATGATGCCCTCTTGCTCTAAATCTGCATATGCATTCAGTACCGTATTTCTACTGACTGATAATAATTTACTTAGTTCACGGGTAGAAGGAAGCTTCTGATGCTCCAGCAGATGTCCCTTCATAATCATTTCCTTTAAATAATCCTTTAATTGCACATATACCGGACGATCATCTACAAGCTTAAAATCATTAAACACTCCCTTGACCCCCTTGCTTCATTTTTGCATAACTACATTTAACCTAAAAGGTCCACACCATATGTATTTTTCTTTCGTAGTGGTTGCTCAAAGAAACCACATTATTGCAAGCGTTGTGTTTATAATAAAAGAAAAACTCCCATTTTGAAAAATAATAGATCAAAATGGAAGTTATATTCATTCACAGGTGTATTGATTAATCATTTTTATCCACCTTTATTGATTTGAAGGCTCTGATTTCCGCTACGGGCTACTCGCTTTGTCGCTGACGCTTCGCTTTCGCGCAGAGCAAGGCTTCCTGCGGGCGAGCGTCGAGCCGCTTCCTCCGCTAGTGTTGTTGCTGTCGTTGCACTTTCGCACAGATAAAACATTGCTGCCGCTACGTTAGCACTCACGCTTTCGCACAGAAAACATCCGCTCCGTGCAGGGTCTCGTCTGTCTCGCTTTCCCGCGGGAGTCGAGTAGCCCTACGCTACAATCAGTTAAAATGGAAATATAGTAGCAAAATAGCAACAAAAAATCCTTTTATCGCTCAATAATAAACCTATTTTTTCCTAATCAACACGCCTGATTCATTTATATAGCTATTTTAAAATAACAAACTTCTATTTAATTTTATTATGATTCCATTACATAAGATTGAGTGTCCTCTCTATCAGGACACAATAGCCCCTTATCGATGTACTTCCAATATGCTCAATACCAACTACTTTATTACCTAAAGCATCTACAATTCTGTTTTTCTCATATACAAATTGTTCTTCCCAATATGGATTATACTCGGACAGTTCAATTTTTATTTTCTTCATCTGCTTATTTCTTTTTAAATAAACCTACTATAAATCCTTCTAAACCGAAATATGGCTCTTCATTAGACATGGCTATCATTTCTCGTATTTCAAGTGCTTCTAATGACTGAAATATTTCTCTTAGCTGATTTTTTGTATACCCTAATCCACCTTCTAAACTACGTTTAATATAAACTTCTTCATCTGAGATGGTAGAACCACCATATACACCTTGTTCTTCAAACGAGCATAAAGCGAAGTATCCATTAGGTTTTAATAATGTATGAATCAATTCAATATACGTCACACGTCGGTGAGGGGCTATGTGATGGAAACAGCCTGAATCATAAATAAAATCAAAACTCTCCTCTTGTAGATCCAGCTCAAAGATATTGGAACCAATTAACTCTACATTTATGTTAGCTTCATCAACCCTTTCTTGCGCCAATTGTAATGCTCTATCCGATACATCAACACCAACAACTGAACAACTTTGCTTCGCTAAGTAAATGGCATTTCGTCCTGCACCACAGCCTAGCTCTAAAACTTTACTAGGCTGAATCATCTTTTTTTCTAAATAACTGACTAGATTTTCATCAGGTTTATTAACAAAGAAAGGTATCTTTTTAAATGTTTTATCATAAAATTCATTCCAAAAATTTTGTGGTTCACGCAATAAATTATCCAGTAAAACAAGCAATTGTTCATTCGACTTAATTAGCATTTTACGCCTCCATTTATTACTTATTTATCCCATTCGAAATTATAAAATTGTACCCGACTGGGAATGAACTAGTTTCATTTTATCACAAGGATTATTGTCCCTTTTATATGCTACACTATATTTATGGATATATTTACTAAATGATCCACACTTAACATAAGATACACAGAAAGGAGCTGCAAAATGGAAGAAATCTTGACGATTACCAATTTAACAAAGAGCTATGGCAGTAAGGAAATATTAAAAGGAATCGACTTGCACGTTTCAAGAGGTGAGATTATTGGCTATATCGGTCCGAACGGCGCTGGTAAAAGTACGACTGTCAAAATCATTTTGGGAATTGAAGGCGAATACGGTGGAGAAATTAAGCTTTTTGGAGAGAATATTGGGCAAGATCGCGTTGACTATAAACGAAGAATTGGCTATGTACCGGAAATAGCCGATGTGTATGATAATTTAACGGGCTATGAGTATTTAACCTTCATCGGCCAGTTGTATGGGCTAGAATTAGAGATTGCTGCCGATAAATCAAAAACCTTAATGGAATTGTTTGGTGTTGGAGAAGCGTATCATGCTAGAATCTCTTCTTATTCAAAAGGGATGCGGCAAAAGCTATTAATTATTGCTAGCCTGATACATAATCCTGATCTACTATTTTTAGATGAACCCATAAATGGATTAGATGCAAATAGTGTCATGATTTTCAAGGAGATTTTGACTCAACTAGCTGCCCAAGGAAAAACTATATTCTACTCATCACATATTATGGATGTGGTTGAAAAAATCAGTAGCCGTATCATCCTGTTGTATGATGGAAAAATCGCAGCCGATGGAACATTCGCCGAGTTACAAGCGGAAAATACCGAGGGAACTCTGGAAAAGATTTTCAACCAATTGACAGGCTTCCATGATCATAAGGAAATTGGTGAGAAATTCGTTTCTATTGTACAAGAGGTACGATGATGACAGACTTCAAAACCTTACAACTGCTTGATAAATTTCGAATTGTATTTGTCAAAATGGGCATCGATTATGAAATGATGAGAAAAATCCTCCATATTAAATTAACAATGGATGAACGCAAAGTACCGACATTATTTAACCAAGCAAGAAAAAAGGACGATCAAAAATATGGCTATATTAAATCTTTATGGATTTATACTTTATTCGGACTCGTGCTTATTCCGTTTATGGGCTTTGGCCAAAACTTTCTGTTCCAAATGAGCATTTCATTTGCGATGATAATTTTTTTAATTATGACATCCTTGATTTCTGATTTTTCTTCCGTTCTGTTGGATGTTAGGGATAGAAGCATCCTTTCTACTAAGCCTATCGCTGCTAGAACGATTAATGCGGCAAAATTTATGCATATTTTTATCTATCTGACGTATTTAACCATTGCACTAACAGCAATCCCACTTTTAGTCGGCTTGTTCAATCAAGGAATTGCATTCTTTATTTTAACGGTGCTTGAGCTAATCTTGATCAATCTATTTATTGTTGCTCTTACCGCCATTTTATATATTGTTATTTTACGATTCTTTGACGGAGAAAAGCTGAAAGATGTTATTAATTATGTACAAATCGGCCTATCATTAATGCTAATGATTGGCTATCAAGTCCTTATCAGATCCTTTGAATTTGTTAATTTTGATATGGTCGTAGCGTTTCATTGGTGGAGCATTTTTCTCATCCCGATGTGGTTTGCCGCTCCTTATGAGCTATTGCTAAATGGCGATAAATCTTTATTTACAGTGCTTTACTGCATTTTTGCAATTGTCATACCACTACTATCAATATGGCTTTATGTAAAACTGATTCCAACCTTTGAACGTAATCTGCAAAAACTATTAAACACAAGTAAATCGAAAAAAGAAAAGAACAATCGACTAAGGGCACTTTTATTAAAAATCATTTGTAGAACGAATGAAGAAAGAGCTTTCTACCGTTTCGCCTCCCTTATGATGAAACAAGAGCGAGAGTTTAAACTGAAAGTATATCCATCTTTAGGCTTTTCTTTTATCATTCCATTTATTTTTATGTTTACTTTTTCAAGGCACGAAGATGTTGATTATTCCGTTAGCATGGGCTATTTAAATATATATTTCAGCATGCTCATTATTCCGTCAGCTGTGCTTATGCTTGGACATTCAGAAAAGTATAAAGCAGCTTGGATCTATAAAGTTTTTCCACTCAAAGATTATACGGAATTGAAAAAAGGTAGCCTAAAAGCATTTTTGATTAAGTTGTATATTCCATTGTATATTTTTCTAAGTATCATTTTCTGCTTTATTTATGGTACGAGAATTATTCCAGATTTATTAACTGTTTTAGTAGCAAGCTGTATATACACTGTGATTTGTTATATAAGCATTGGAAGCAAGATTCCTTTCACAAAGCCCTATAATGAAATTGGCGATGCCCAGGGCTGGAAAGCGCTTTTGTTGTTCATTCCATTAGGGATGCTTGCGGGGTTACACTTTTTAATAGCTCAGATTTTCTTTGGGTCAATTATTTATCTAATCGCCCTTATAATTATGAACTACATTCTATGGAAACTAGTATTTAAGCGCACACAGTAAAAATCAAAAACAGCTTCAATCCCATATTTTAATGAGATTAGGCTGTTTTTGATTGAAGCGTTTTATTAAAGAGGTGCAACTCCATTTATTATGTATAAATAACTTGGTCTAACCGGATCAAGTTATTTTTCATTTACTTTATTAACTTTATTACTAGCTAAAACGAAAATCAAATATAATACAGAGATCATTACAGCAATACTCGCACCAATATTATAAACTTCTATATTGTATAAATTTATAAATGTGATGCCTACATTATCTAAAGTTCCAGATAGATTGTCAGTTCCCCTTACGTCAACCTCGATTTTATCTAATAACCCAAAAACAAGAAAAATCCCCAGTAAGGTTACTAACGTAGAAATAAGAGCTTTAGATTTATCCATAATTACCCTCCTTTAAACTACATCCCTAAAAAGCTTTTCTCTCATATATACGAATAGACAGTAGCCACGATCCAATATATAAAATAACCGTTATAAGGATAGCTACGAAATACATTTGCGTTTCTTGTAAAGCCAGGAAGTTCTGAACAAACCCTCTTAATATATCATGGAGATTAGGAATTAAAAGAGTAATTGTTACTAGATAGATACCAACTAAACCAACTAAAATCATCACTAAATGTTTGCTTTTGAATTTATAAGAGATTGGCAGTATAAAAGATATTGTAACCATAACAAGCCCAATAATAAGCAGTATTTCTCTCCATAAAAACACTTCTCCCTTTCCATTCAAGAAGAAATCGCCAAGATAAATGATAAAAATAATAACGGATGTAAATATTAATGCACCCATATATTTAGAACTGACAACTTCCTTTCTTGTATATGGAAGTGAATTTAGAAGAATATTCGCGTTACCTTTATCATCCGTAGAAAAAGCAGTCATGATAAATACGACACTATATAAAACTCCTAAGAAGATTGGCGAAACCTCTACCAACAAATAGAGTATAATCGTAGCAATGTAGATTATTATCGTATTCTTTTGTATTATAATATCCTTAAGTATAAGGTTAACCATACAATTACCGTCCTTTTTTCGTATAATACATAATATCTTCAAGCGTTGGCTTTTCCACAATAACAGTATCTCCAAATATGTTTATCACACGATTCTTATCCGCTGTTAATGCCTCAAAGCCTGTGTTCGTTTTTCGGATTGAAATAAACTCTTGTTCCGTTTCACGATCCAATAAATCCAATGTCCCTTTTACAATGGCATATTCTTCTTCAATTTTATAAAATTCTTTCGTGAAAATATGTTCCCCATTATGAACAAAGGTAATATAGTCCGCAATGCGATCTAAATCTGTTGTTATATGCGTCGAGAAGAAAATCGTTCTATCTTCATCCTGCATTAGTTCATGTAGAATATTTAGTAACTCTCTACGAAAGATTGGATCAAGCCCGGCAGTTGGCTCATCCATAATAATTAATTCTGCATGATGAGCTAGTGCAATCGCTAACGAAGCTTTCATCTTCATTCCCTTTGAAAATGTTTTCATACTTTTGTTTAGGGGCAGTTCGAATTCGTTAACATAGCGTTGAAAAGCGTTATCATCCCAGTTTTTATAGGCTGGTTTAATAATCCTTTTCATATCCTTTAACGTTAAATTTTCATAAAAGATATTTTCATCATAGACAAAACCAATACGTTCCTTTATTTCTTTTTCATGCTTCTTATAATCCATGCCAAACACTGAAACAGTACCACTATCTTGCTTAAGTAAGTTCATAATCAACTTGATCGTCGTTGATTTACCTGCACCATTTCCTCCGATAAATCCAGTAACAAAGCCTTTTTTCACATTAATAGAAAAATCCTTTATCTCAAATCCTTTAAAAGATTTATGAATATGCTGTAATTCAATAACATTTTCCATCATGCATCCTCCGTATACAATAATGTAAGCATTTCCTTAAGCTCTGCTAAGCTCAGGTTCATCTCTTTTGCGTTTTGAATAGCAATCAACAAATTCTCTTCGATTACCTTTATTTTTCTTTCTCTCATCATTTCCTTATTTTGTTCGGCGATGAATGAACCTTTTCCAACAATCGAATAAATAAATCCGTTTTTTTCAAGCTCTTCATAAGCTCGTTTAGTTGTAATAACGCTAATTTCTAAATCCTTTGCAAGCTGTCGCATAGACGGCAATGCCTGCCCTTCTTGTAATTCACCTGTTAAAATAAGCTTTTTGATTTGAGCATAAATTTGCTCATAAATAGGCTCTTTTGAGCTGTTTGAAATTATAATTTGCATGCAAATACCTCTTCGTAGAATATTGTATATATACTTTATATACAATATATCTACATTTTTATTATTTTGCAAGTAAAATTAGTATTGAACACAAAAAAGAAAACATGAGATTGTAAAAAACAAACCTCATGTTTTCTGTATTTAAATATGTTGTTAACCTTGCCTATTCATCATCACAACTCGTTGAAAAATTTGAATCACAAACCGCATAGTCATAAATTTGACAGACGGCTAATGATTAGAATCTTTCTTCCAAAGGTAATGTATAAACTGCAATATTTGACCATTCATTTCGAACATATCATCACTTATACAGATTTGTTTAAAGCCACTTTTTTCAAGAACCTTCTGAGATGCAATATTATTTGTTGTTGTTTTTGCCTTAATCTTTTGTACACTGATCTCTGTTTCTAATAGTAGCTTTAAGGCTTTAGCCCCTAGTCCTTATTGATATAAGTGAAATAATCCAGATCAATACTCGTCATTCTTCTTCAAAAACTCTGTATGCAATAAACTATAGCTCAACATATCTTTACATTCTCCCGTAACACTATGGCATTCAAATTGTCTTAAGCAGCCTTCTTCCTTAAAGTTGAATTTCGTCAATAACTTCTTTGAAGCTATATTTTCTTCTGTAACAATTGCCTGTATTCTTACTAAACCTAACTGATTAAATCCTATTGATAATACTTCTTTAACAGCTTCCGACATAATACCACGATGCCAATATTCTTCAGATAATTCATAGCCAATTTCAGCTCGTTTGCCTGCAAATTCACTCAAGAAAATGGTACCCATAATTTCATCAGTTACTTTGTTGGCAATAGCAAAACGTAAAATCCAACCTTCATCATAGCCTTCGTTCCAAGCATTAATTACTTCATAACTTCTTTCTAAACTTTCTGGTCCATTCCAATCGAGATGACGATATACATCTTCATTTGAATAATAATTGAATAATGTAGGGGCATCCTCCAATCTCAACTTTCTTAATTTAATTTGTTCAGTTTGTACTGTTGGAAAAGGGGTTCCTAATAATTTGGAAAAGTTCATTTTTTTCTCTCCTATTTTTTGAATAGAAATCAAAAGAAGCTGATTAGATTATAGCTGACCTATATTACTAGAAAAAACCTTATACATATTTCATAAAAGAGAATAAGCCATTGCGGTCAAAAACCACACTGGCTTATTCTATTCTTCTTCTTTTCTCTTTTAATACAATTCTTTGAATACTCTTTGAGGACAAATAGTATTTTTCACCTAAAGTAGCCGTATCCACTCCCGATAGATAATCGTTATAAATAGTAGAATTTCTTACTTCCAATTCTTTTCTTGTTGCAGTACTGGATCCCCAGGTCTTTTTATGTTCTGTTCTTCGCGGTATATAAATATATTCACCATCAACATATTCTTGTATCAACTCAAGTAACTCCACTGGTAGAATATGCTTTGCTTTTTTATAGCTCATATTGCACTCCTAAACATTAATATTTTTTTAGGAAGAGCAAAGGCCATTTTAATTTATCTTATATTGCAATAGCCTTTGCTATGCAGAAATAGTATACCTTCTCATCAAACAATCCCCCTTGTATTTCTGTAAGTTATAACCATATTATACCATATAATTAAAAGTATAGGCTCATCACCATAACGTGTGGTTGACTTCCGCTTTACCAACTTACTATATATTTTAAACAGGAATTTTCGACCTATTCAAAACTTCAAAACTCATTAAACAACAAAGGGACTTTTACACCTCAATTCCTTATTCATTAAGCAATAAGTCTTATATAATCCGTTATTGACAATTCGTCTTTTTTGCATAATACTAAAGTTGAAAATTATGCATTTATTGAGTTTTTATAGGCATAAAGAACCTCAATAACTGAATTTACATATAGATTATTTAAAAGGGGGAAACTATTTGAAAAGCAAAAGTATTAAGCGTCGATTATTGTTATTTACATTAGGTTTACTGTTATTGTCATCTGTGGTCAATTCTTTATTTGGAGTATGGTTTGTTGGAAAAAACAGCAAAGAAGTTTTAATTGAAAAAGCCAACGAACAGGTCTTTGAAATGGCAAAACAAGCGGAGACTATCTTAAATTCAGAAAGTGACCCCATTCCATCTTTACAAGATTTTGTGGAAACAAAGGCAAAACAAGATAATGTGACTTATGCTGTTGTCATTGATACAAACGTTCAAGCGGTGGCACATAGTGATAAAAATAAATTAGGAAAAGTGTATGAAGACGAATACACGATTGATGGAGCTAAAAACGGGAAAAACCAATTTATGAGATGGTACGCTGAAGTTCAAGGTATATGGACATATGACATCATGGAGCCTATATATAAAGATGGCAAGCTTTATGGCGTGCTCGACATTGGGGTGCCTGAAAGCGGCATTCAATCAATTACAAACTCTGTACTAAGCTATCAGATTATTACAGGCGTAATAGGCTTTTTAGTTATAGGAGCTTTAATGTGGTGGATTATTGGTCGCATTGTTACTGCTATTAAAAATCTTGAAAACGTCATTCATCAAACAGCAAGTTTAGACTTTACAGAAAACCCAGAATTAGAGAAGTTATTAAATCATCAAGATGAAATTGGTCTTATGGCAAAAGGAATCTCTGGCATGCGGTCGGCATTAAAGGATGTTACCGTCAATATACATAAAACCAGTTCCGAGTTATCAGATTCCTCTAAGATTCTATTGCAAATTTCTGAGGATTCAGTACGTACAACTGATGAAATTAGCTTAGCCATTAATGAAATAGCAAAAGCTACCGAAGAACAGGCTCATGATACAGAAAAAAGTGCTGAACAATTAAATCAGCTTTCTGTAAATATTGACAGCGTTATGGAGCGTACAGAGAAGATTGCTTCCATGACAGAGGATATTGATCATTTAAGTACTCAAGGTGTGGAAACCGTCAACCAACTTTCTATTTGGTCAGAGAAGAATCGCATGTCTTCACAACAGGTAAGTAGCATCGTTCAAGAAGTAGATAAAACATCTTCTGATATATCAAGTATTGTCAATACCATTACAGATATCGCAAATCAAACGAATTTATTAGCTCTAAATGCTTCCATAGAGTCAGCTCGTGTAGGCGAAGCAGGAAAAGGTTTCGCAGTTGTTGCTGATGAAATTCGAAAATTATCAGAACAGACATCTAAAGCAACTGAAGTTATTAAAAACAAAATCACAGCAATTCAGGATATTTCTAAAAGTGCTGTACAGGAAATTAGTACGAGCCTTAGCATTGTTGAACAAAATGCAAAAGCTACAGAGGATACGAGTGAGATCTTTAATACAATAAAGGCAGCTCTAGATCAAACAAGTGAAGTAGCACAAGAGGTGAAACATTTATCTCATGAGATGAATGAGCGCAAGGAGCAAATCATTGGTGTGGTTCAAAACATATCTGCTTCTGCAGTCGAAACCTCTGCAGGGACAGAACAAGTTTCTGCTTCCGCAAATGAACAAATTAACAGCATCGAGATCGTTTCAGAAAAAGCTAAGGACCTGAATGCTATTGCTGATGCTTTACGAGGAGAAATGAAAAAATTCACTATTTAATATCAAGCCCAAAAGCGTAACAGGATAATAGAGTTCTATAGTAACAAAGCTGATTCATACATGAATCAGCTTTTTCTATGGATGTATGATAGATCAACTTTTTTAAATATAGTTTGATTACAAACACTTCGTAAAAAAGAATCTATCTATGCTATTGAATTAATGGTTTTTCCAATCTTTTGTTTATTTATTTTAAATCGTTTTTCAATACCAAGGTAACGGTCTAAGCTTAAAACATAGCTACGATTTAAAAATAGCAATATACAAAATGCACTAGTATATAGAGTTAAACTAATTAAATTCATATTTCCGGAAAGAATAAAATTAATATGCATAAGAAGGCAAATAATAACTGAAGGAATAATCATTAATCCCATTATTAAAACAATACCAATTATAATCTGAACAATTGGAATGGTGTAATTAAAAAACATAATATGTTTTAATGCGAAATGTGCAATGAAGTACTTATAAAATTCTGGCACATTTGGTTTATCAAGTGCCATTATTAAATAGTTTTTAATAAATACTCCAGGTTCACTAAACCAATTTTTCTCCGTAATTTTTGTTATACCAGCAAAAAGCCACCCAAATCCAAAAAGAAGACGCATTAAAGTAACTAGCAATTGAAAGACTTGTTCTCCGAATCGTTTCGATAATAATGTCATAAGCTTAACTATCCCCAATTATTAAAATTCTAACTTACTATTTTTATAGACCTATCACACTTAATTTATTGGTTCATAGAACTCTTCCACCTTTTCAACGTGACGAGCTCTGTCATCTTCCCTCTTTTCCTTTAAGGGTATATAAACAGCTTTAATCTCCATTCCATTTTCAGTCCTATGAATTATCATTACATCCCCATCCATTCCTTCGTGGTGTTTAGCAACCGATACTATTAAGATCGTATTTAGTGCAAAATTGTCATGATTTTTTCAATGGATTTACCTTTTTTAATTGATAATGATAATCATTACTGAAAGATAATATCAATATTAATTATCATCGTCAATGGTATATTTAGGAGAGATTTATAAGGTTTACTAGTTATAATAACGAATTCAAATCTCCATAAAAAAATGGAGTGGTTGCAACGGAAAGTTGACCACTCCTCTTACCCCTTATTTTAAAAATCTTATAAATCGTTTCTTCCCTATTTGTAAAACCTCCCCATTCATTAAAATTTGGTCAGTGTCATCTACTGTAATTTTTTCACCATTTAAAGAAACACCATTTTGTTTAATTAATCGCATAAATTCACTTTTACTTTTAATATAGTTTCTTCGGCTACGTTTAGAAACAGATCGCCGATTTTGTCACCCAAAATTTTGTCGATGAGTATTCTTTTGAACTTATCAATTTTTGTTCTATTTACTACAAAAATTGATAAAAAGCAAAGAAGGCGGAAAACATGATTTAAATTGGGAACTATTTTCATGTAGATATGAACACAAAATATTGATTAAGTGAAAGATAGTAACTTATTACACTATAAAAACAAGCAAAATTAAAACAAATTTCTCGGAAGTAATAGATAATTTACTTACTTTTCTAAATTTTTGTTCAATTATCAACAAAACTTGATTTCTTAAATATTCATAACTAATGATATGTTATTAACATACCGGGGAAAAGTTAAAAAAAGAGGAACATGAAAAGGAGATTGATAGCAATGAACAAAAGAATGTTCGGAAAAATTTTTCTATCTGTTTTACTAATCGCCACTTTATTTGTTACTACAGCAATTACTCCTTTAACTCTAGCACAGACATCAATACCCGAAGAATACAATGGTTTAGCTGAAACTTTTAAGGATTTTAATAAAAATTATTCCGAAATGCCTGAAGAAAAAACAAACGATTTAAAGAAAGAATTACTTACATTAATTGAACAAGGAACTATTAAATTACAGTCAAATGGTGAACTAGATTTCAAAGACATACAATCAAAGCAAAATGGCGAGAATAATGTGCTATATATGCCTATAGAATACAAAAACATAGAATCTACGCTAAACATTTCGGCCCTTACAGTTATCTTTGATAACAAAGGAGAACTTGTTAATTATGACGAAAGAAAAATTGTAGCAGATGATAAAAATTATACTTCTCAAATAGAAATCTATACTGATGGAGTATTAACTAAATCAGAAAATGTACAATTAACAAAAGAAGATTTTATGATTACACCAGAGAAAGAAAAAAATTCAGATTCAATCTTATCATTTTTAAAACCTGATACTGCAGAAGCTGCAAGTTGGGCATCCAAATTTTTTAATTGTTTAGATGATCAAGGTGTTCCAGGTTGGGTTTATAAAACACTATCAGTAGTTTGTGGAATTGCTTGTGCTACAGCAGTACTTTGTGTCCCATGTGCTGTAGGAGCTGCATTAGTATTTGAAGCAGATATTATGTATTGCGTAGGTAAAGCAAACGGAAACTACTAACGAAAGGAACGATAAATTATGCTTAAAAAAATAAGACTAATGTTATCAGGAGTTTTAGGCATAATGGCTTTTTTTTCGCTTCTAACCTTTTTAAAAATAATTGATATCCCTGATTTTATTTCAAATATCCCTTATTCTATTCCCTTTGTTTTTATTATCGTTTTATTATTAATTGTTTCATTATTGGAAAAAAAAAATCTTAATAAAAATATGTAATTCTAACAGTTCTCTTCGCAACAAAGCAATATAGTCTTGTTCTTCTGGTGACCGCTGGGCCTCTCACACCATCTTACTTACGGCTCCGTATACGGCGGTTCAATCTCTTAAGTATCGGAGCTCATAAAGTTTGGTTAGGTCTTTCAATCCCCACTTTGTGAGCTTTTCATTTGTTAAAGCTCGATGTATGATCTCGCTTCTCGATAGTCGCCAATACCCTTTCCTTGAATGTGCTGTTTTCATCGCATCATCATGGTCGATTCCGTACTGACGTAGTTTCGTATACCTTGTTTTCGGTTGCTTCCATCGTTTCCAAATCAATTGACGCAAACAATGATTTAACCAACCTTGTATTTCTTTTATGAAAGCTTTCATATTGGCAATGCCGTAGTAGTTAATCCAACCAACTGTCGTTTGATTAATTCTTTTCACAATTTCTTCAAACGTACCTGCTCTTTTCCGACTCGTTAACTTTCTTATTTTATCTTTGAATCGTTGTTTAGCAGCTTTACTTGGCCGGCATCCAACTTTCCCATTAAGTTTTGTATATTGAACCCTAGAAATGTGGCGCTTGTTGCACCACACACTTTACTTTACTTTTCTTTTCGTTAATCGTTAACCCTAAATCTTCTTCGATATATTTCTTCACACTCGCCATGACACGTTCACCCGCTCTAGGCGTTTTCACGTAAATCACAAAATCATCCGCATATCGAATAAAGCGATGTCCTCGTTTTTCTAGTTCTCTATCTAGCCTATTTAAATAAACATTTGCTAGAATAGGAGATAGTGGTCCTCCTTGTGGTGCGCCTTCTGTTGTTTCCACATAAGTATCTTTATCGAGAATACTGAGCGTAAGAATTTCCAAATGAGTTTGAGGACAATCTTATCCGTTATAAATTCTTCTAGATACGCTCTTAATCGTTGGTGATGAATTGTATCAAAGTAGCTCTTTAAATCACAATCTACCACTGTTTGATATCCTTCTTCATAATATTGTTCTGCGAGTTTAATGGCTTGGTGGGCGTTTTTATCCTTCCGAAAACCAAAGCTTCGATTTGAGAAATGTGGGTCGATTATTGGGTCAATTATTTACCGGTTGCGGTTGGTAAGTTTCATCCTTTAGCTTCATTTTGAGTGGTTCAAAATATTTTCGCATGTGGGATTTTAGTTCGTGAACTGTTATTCCATCCACACCTGGAGCCCCTCCGTTTTCTTTCACCTTTTGATAAGCTCTCCATAAATTTCGGTTGGTAACGATTCTATCGATTATATTGATACCATCTTGTTTCTTCATCTTCATGTTTACATCCCTACACGCTCTTATATACTCTTTCGTTTCCAACTTATCCATCTATAAGTAGCCATCTATTTGGTCTTTACCTTGATGTTTTCTGTGCTTTGATGGGATGTCTCCACCCCCTTGTTCTTTCAAGATTTAAGATTGTTTGGTCCTTTACTTTCATTAGAAAGCTACTATGACCTCTGCTGACTTCTCTTGATTCATCTGACTATCACTAATCCGATTGTTAATCCAATAACCCTCAAGAGACCTCCCCGGGTAAGTGCAAGCACTTTCCCCTCATGTAACTGCCAGATTTACTGTGTGGGACTCGGGCAGTATTGGACTTTGTTTTGTTTAGCAAACTCGTCCGTCCCGACTCAGCCTTATATCTGATTTCTGTTCGTCAGTTCGAGATTTTGCGTCCGACTTCCTTCAGATTCCACGTCACCATGGACACCCTTGTCTTTCGCTAACAGTTCCTACTGCCAAGCCTGTAGTGGACTTTCACCACCGAGTTATTGCACATGCCGGGCGCACTAAAAAATCGTATTTAAGGTAATAATTACCTTAAATACGATTATAAACAAATAACTTCAATAGTATACAACTTTATTATTCAGTTCACGACTTTATTATTTAGTTCACAACTTTATTATTTAGTTTAGAACTTTATTATATTTTAACAATAGTAGCGAACTCTAAGTAACCAATTACTCAACAGTTACCGATTTAGCTAAGTTACGTGGTTTATCTACATCACAGCGGCGATGTAAGGCAGCATAATAGCTAATTAATTGTAATGGCACTACCGATACAAGAGGTGTTAGTAATTCATGCACATGAGGGATTACTAAACGGTCACCATCTTCATCTACGCCAGCCATTGCAATAATGCATGGGTATGCTCCACGTGCAGCTACCTCTTTAACGTTACCACGGATATTTAATGCTACTGCTTCTTGTGTTACAAGGGCAAACACTGGTGTACCTTCTTCGATCAAGGCAATCGTACCGTGTTTTAGCTCGCCACCTGCAAAACCTTCTGCTTGGATGTAAGAGATTTCTTTTAGCTTTAAGGCACCTTCAAGACTTACATAGAAGTCGATGTTACGGCCGATGAAGAATGCGTTGCGTGCAATCTTTAAGTAGTCCTCTGCAATATCCTCTAACACATCTTTTGAATCGATAATTGTTTGGATACCGTTTGCTGCAATCGCAAGCTCTTGTTTTAAATCGAATTCTAAGCCTTTGCCATTAGCTTTTGCAGTTACGTATGCTGCTAAAGCAAGTACAGCTACTTGTGCTACATACGCTTTTGTTGAAGCTACTGCAATTTCTGGACCTGCATGTAATAAAAGCGTATGATCCGCTTCACGTGATAGCGTAGAGCCTGGTACGTTTGTGATTGTTAACGTTGGGTAGCCTAGCTCTTTAATTTTCACTAGTACTTGACGGCTATCTGCTGTTTCACCTGATTGTGTAATAAAGATGAACAATGGTTTTTCTGATAGTAATGGCATATTGTAGCCGAATTCACTTGAAATATGAACTTCCACTGGAATACCAGCCATTTTTTCAAAATATTGCTTACCGATTAAGCCCGCGTGATAGCTTGTGCCGGCTGCAATAATGTATAGACGATCTGCTGCTCGTAATGCTTCTAAAATATCAGCGTCGATTGTTAATTCGCCATTTTCGCCTTCGTATGCTTGAATAATTTTACGCATAACTGTTGGCTGTTCATCCATTTCTTTTAGCATATAGTGAGGGTAAGTACCTTTTTCAATGTCGCTCATATCAAGCTCTGCTGTATATGGTGCACGCTCTACTACTGTACCGTCTAATGTCGTAATTTCAACGCCAGCTTTGTGTACGATTACGACTTCTTTATCGTGTAGCTCCACATATTGATCTGTTACTTGTAGCATCGCCATCGCATCTGAAGCTACAACATTGAAGCCTTCACCAACACCTACTAAAAGTGGAGATTTGTTTTTCGCAACGAAAATTGTATCAGCTGATTCTGCATCTAAAAGAGCTAATGCATAAGAGCCGTGTAATAAAGATAAAGTTTTGCGGAACGCCTCAGTCGTGCTCAGACCTTCTTTCACAAATAACTCTACTAATTGCACGATGACCTCTGTATCTGTATCAGATTTCATCGGAATGCCTTTTAAATAAGTTTTTTGTAATAAATGATAGTTTTCAATCACACCATTGTGTACTAGCGTAAAGCGTCCTGATACACTTTGATGAGGGTGCGCGTTTAAACGGTTCGGCACACCGTGAGTTGCCCAACGTGTATGACCAATACCTACTTTAGCGGCAACGTCTTCGTCTACAGCTTCACGTAAATCTGCAATACGTCCTTTTTCTTTGAAGACTGTTACACCATCTTCATTGCGTACTGCAATACCCGCTGAGTCATAACCACGGTATTCTAGTTTCTCTAAACCTTTTAATAAAATTTCCTTTGCATCTGATTCACCAATATATCCTACAATTCCACACATAAATTTCTTGTCCTCCGATATTGTCAATTTGACGCAATGACAAATTTGACCTCAGCCTATCGAATTTTTTTATGAACGTAAAAGCTATGCTTATTTATCATTTTGCCTCGGCATAATTGCGTCCGATTTAGCAAGTGTTTGGACACCCACTAAAAGAAAATAAACATACAAATACATACATATTATCAACACTCATTCAGCCGTCTGAAGAGTTATCATTCGATACGAGAGGTTCTCTATTTATCTATTGCTTTAACTATACCTTCTCCATTTTCTGTACATTCAATCACTCAAATGCTTTCAAAATGAAAAGTGACAATCGGGTATGTCGATCGGGAGGCATCCGCCGAATTTTCGATAAACCTCCACCTCGTCTGCTGAAGATACTTTCGTCCAATTTCTTCAGCTCAGGCGCTATAATTGTTTTCCGCTTTTGCGCTTCCTTCCCTCCTTATGCGATCGTTAAATGATAAGGTCGGACCTCATCTTCAACTTCACTATCATACTCAATCATATGCTGTACGTCAAATTTTCGTTATAAAAAACACCTACTTACCCTTCTTTTTAGTGACAAAATGTAGACAAACATCTGCTATGAAACAATAACTGGAAATTCTATTAGAGATATGATGCTAATTCTTGTTATTGTAACTTCTTACTACAGGGGCTTCGTGTCAAGGTGAAGCACAAAATGAAGCTTCCCCAAACGTTCTGGCGACTTATAAAGTTCTATCCGTCACCCTTGTTTCTACAGGTACAATAGGAAACTTGCACCCTGTTTTTCAGCAAAAATAACGGAGCATTCATAACCGCCTTTAATTGTACAGATACTCCAGCCAATATTATGGAACCTAAAAAAAACTCGACCTCCTTGTTTAAGGAAATCGAGTTATAGACTGTTTATTCTGTTAAGCCCATTTCAGCACGGACAACATCTGCAATACGCTCTACGTAACGTTCACAGTCTACCTCTGTAGCCGCTTCCACCATTACTCGTACAAGTGGCTCTGTACCAGAAGGACGCACTAAAACGCGACCGTTTCCAGCCATCTCTGCTTCTACCTCAGCAATCACTGCAGCAACCTTTGCATTCTCCGTCACAGCATGCTTGTCTGTTACACGTACGTTGACTAAACGCTGTGGGAAAATTTTCATTTCAGAAGCAAGCTCTGACAGTTTTTTACCTGTAGCTTTCATGATGTTGACAAGCTGAATACCTGTTAATAAGCCGTCACCAGTTGTATTAAAGTCTAGGAAAACAATATGACCAGATTGCTCGCCACCTAAATTATAATCATTGGCACGCATCTCTTCTACGACATAACGATCACCTACAGCTGTTTGTACACTTTGCATATCATGATCTTCAACAGCTTTGTAGAAGCCCATATTACTCATAACCGTCGAAACAATTGTTTGCTTTTTCAAACGACCAACTGTATTCAAGTGCTTCCCAATGATGAACATAATTTGGTCACCATCAACAATATTACCTTTTTCATCTACTGCGATTAAACGGTCACCATCGCCATCGAATGCTAGACCAACATGAGCACCCTTTTCAGTAACGAATTTAGCTAAGCCCTCTGGATGTGTTGAGCCAACACCGTCATTAATGTTTAAACCTGTTGGTGAGGCACCCATCGTTGAAATATCAGCTTCTAAATCTGCAAATAGGTGTGTAGCTAGTGAAGACGTAGCACCATGCGCACAGTCTAATGCTACATGGATACCATCAAATTCTTCATCCACTGTTTGTTTTAAGTATTGAATATATTTTTGTCCACCCTCGAAGTAGTCGCTTACAGAGCCTAAATCTGCTCCGATTGGACGTGGCAATGTATCCTCTGGTGCATCTAGTATCGCTTCGATTTCGGCTTCTTGCGCATCTGTTAGCTTAAAGCCATCAGGACCGAAAAATTTAATACCATTGTCTGCAACTGGGTTATGTGAAGCTGAAATCATGACGCCTGCATCTGCGCTCATAATTCGAGTAAGATAAGCCACACCTGGTGTAGAAATAACACCAAGACGCATTACCTCTACGCCGATTGATAAAAGACCCGCTACAAGTGCACCTTCAAGCATTTCACCTGAAATACGTGTGTCACGACCGATTAGAACCTTTGGACGATCAGTTGCATCCTTTGTTAAAACATAGCCACCTACGCGACCAAGCTTAAATGCAAATTCCGGTGTTAATTCACTATTCGCGACGCCACGGACGCCATCTGTTCCAAAATATTTACCCATTTTGATTATTCTCTCCTTCAATGCAAGACGGTGGTTACGCTTGTCTACCTGACAACTAAACCACTCGTCTGCTTACTTTTGGAAAAGTCTATTTTCGTTCATTCA
>Ga0213827_1000734_pt1 | contig 22591 bp, 24 predicted proteins | sample MC6MC0898MG_FD_180669 | JGI IMG/M metagenome (GOLD analysis project Ga0213827, IMG submission 180669) | Enriched soil aggregate microbial communities from Iowa State University, Ames, United States - MC6-MC0898-MG | ecosystem: Environmental > Terrestrial > Soil > Unclassified | place: USA: Iowa...
CTTGCCGGTGACGGTGGTGTCGGCCGGCAGCGCGACCTTGGCCTGGCCGGCGACGAACTTCAGGGCGCCCAGGAAGCAGGCCGAATAGCCAGCGGCGAACAGCTGTTCCGGGTTGGTGCCCGGGCCGCCAGCGCCGCCCAGCTCGCGGGGGGTCGAGAGCTGGATGTCCAGCACGTTGTCGGACGAGACGGAACGGCCTTCACGGCCGCCGGTGGAGGTGGCCTGGGCGGTGTACAGAACCTTTTCGATGGACATCGGGATGCTCCTGGTCAGTGGGTGGGTGGTGCGTTGGAGCCTACTTTGCCCGGATTCTGCACACCGTTGGTTGCAATAAATCCGAAAAATTTGATTGAACGTCCTGCCGGCCTAGATCGTCCATTCCCGGTCGGTGGTGAACATGATGGTCAGCCAGCGGTCCGGCGACGATTCGCCCAGCGCATCGCCGATCTCGTCACGCAGGTGATCCCACTCCAGCAGGGGCCGCGGCGGATCGTCCTCACGCACCACGAAGAACAGCTCGATCTGCTCGCCACGGCCCACCTGCGCCACGTAACTGCGGTGCTCGACGAAACCGTGCTTTGCAACAATCGCCCGCGCCACCGCATCCACATGCGCCTGCAGTTCGGGCGGGGTAACCAGCAGGATGCCGGCCAACGCGCGCCGCACCGTGCCCAATGGCGCGATCATCACCAGCACGCAGACGAAGGCGAGGATGGCCGGATCGATGTACGGCCCGACCCACGCCAGCGAGGTGCCACGCACCAGCACGCCACCGAGGAAGGCCAGCAGATAGCAGGCCGACATGCTCGCGGCGATCACCCAGTTCTTCGCATCCAGTGCGATGAACTCCGAACCGATGCGCTGGTTCGCACGCAGCACGAACCAGGCCAGCGCGCTTTCAGCCACGATCGACAGTGCCGCGAAGATGATTGCGGGGCCAAGCGCGATCTGTCGCCCACCCGACATCAGCGCATCGACCGCATTGACCAGTGCGTACAACGCCGCACCGATCATCAGCGTGCCACTGACTCCCAGCACGATCGGTTCCAGATGCCAGAAGCCCATGGTGAAGCGCTGGTTCAAACGCGACTGCACAGCGTCGGTCTGGGTGGACAGCGCGATCAGCCGCGCGACCAGCAGCGACAGCCACGTCATCACCACGTCGATCAGGCCGTAGATGCCATCGAAGATGATCAGCGACGAATTGGCCAGCAGGCCGAATACCACTGCGGCGGCGGCCAGCAGCAGCGAGGCGGCGATGGACAGCCGCAGCACACCCTGCTCGGTACGTGGATCGAGGAAACGTTCGGAACGGGAAGACATGCAGAAATCCGGCTGGGAAAGCGCCGCGGAAGCGGTGCCGCACCATTCTATCCAGACCACCGCACGCCTCTGTGACTGCACCGGCGCAGGGCCCGGAAAAGTCACCAGACTGGTGACGGTTTACGGATTGACGGGTGCACACCTCAGGCGTATCTTTTCAACCACGATGACATACAAGCCTCTGGCGACCGCCGGGGGCTTTTTGCGTTTACGCCGCCCGTCGGCACCTTGTCATCGTATTTGCGGCCCTGCCAGTCCTGGTGGGGCCGTTTCTGTTTCCGCCCCGACCCTGCCCTTTTCGCACCGTCCTCGATGACAGCGTGCGGCGTAGCCGCGTGCGCAGGGTCGGGGCATCCAACATCCATCAACGAAGGAGGATTCGATGCCCCTGCTGACACTTGAGCAGTGCCGCATGCACTGCCGTATCGACGGCGACTACGACGACGCCATTCTGGACGACCTGCTGGCCGCGGCGACCGACGCGGCGTCGGCCTACCTGCGGCGGGCGCTGTTTGCCGACCAGGCGGCACTGGATCTGGCGCTGGACCAGTTGCCGCAGGACATGGCGGCGGCGGTGACCGGGCATGAAGCCGCGGTCGCCGCCGCCAATGCCGAGACCAACGCGGCCAAGGCCAAGGCCATGCGTGACGTCGCTGATCGTCGCCTGGCCGTGGCCACCGAACGCAGCGCGCAGCTGCTGCAGGGCCTGCCGGCCAACGACAGTATCCGCGCTGCGGTGCGCCTGCTATTGGGCCATCTGTATGCGCATCGGGAAGCGGTGGTGGTTTCCACGCACGCCTTGGATGTACCGGTCGGTGCTGCCGCCATCGCGATGGAGCTGCCGTTTGGCGTCGCCGCACTGCTCGATCCCTACCGACTGGCGGCGACCCCATGAACGCCGGTCACTTCAACCGTCGCATCCGCATCGAGCGCCAGGATGGGCGCGTCGATGCCTGGGGCCAACCTCTGGATGCGTGGGTGAGCGTTGCCGATCTGTGGGCGGCAATTCCTCTTGAACGTGCCGACACGGTGCAGCGGGTGAAGCTGGACAGCGGGCTGTCCGCAGCGATCCGCCGCCAGCGCTTCCAGGTGCGCCTGACGCCGGCGCAGCGAGCCGGCATTGGCATCGGAATGCGCATCGCGCACGACGGCCACACGTTCGATATTACCGGTGTGGTGCCCGACCTTGGCACGCGACACACCGCCGTGCTGTTCACCGAACAGCTGGCTGCAACCGTCTGAGCGAGGACACTGCGATGAGTTACGAACCGAAGTTGCAGCAACTGCTTGGCGGATTGCTGCAGGGGCGCCTGTACCCGGATGTTCCACCGGACCGAGTCACCTATCCCTGCGCGGTCTACCAGCAGGTGGGTGGGCAGGCGCTGTGGTTCAACGAAGGGTCCATCCCCGACCAGAAGCACGCTCGCGTGCAGCTGACCGTCTGGGCAGACACCCGTGCCCAGGCCAACACCCTGATCCGTGACATCGAAGATCAGGTCTGCGCGGGTCTGCCGAAGTCTGAATCCTTTGGCGCCGCCATTGCCGTGCATGAACCGGCACTCAGGAAGTACGGCGCACGGCTCGATTTCGGGCTGTGGTACGCCAACCCGTAGTTCCACTGCTCCACGTACCACCTGAAGCCCGGCACACGCCGGGCTTCGTCTTTTTCAATCCACATGAGGAAATGCAACATGGCACTCAAGCTTCCCAAGGGCACCCAGTTCGGCTTCGCACCGGTCGTCTCCACCGCCATCGCCACGAGCGCGATCTCCAAGGCTGCGCCGGCACTGGCCAGCGTCGCCGCCAACAGCGTCGACACCGGCGATGTGGTGGTCATCGAGCTGCCGGGTTGGCCGGCCCTGAACAACCGCGCCACCCGCGCCGGTGCCGAAGCCACCGGCAGCGTTGAACTGCTGGGCATCGATACCACCGACAACGTGCTGTTCCCCGCCACCAGCGGTGCCGGCGTGCTGCGCAAGGCCGGTGCCTTCGTCGACCTGGACCAGCAGGGCGACCCGACCACCGCAGGTGGCGAGCAGCAGTACTGGAGCGGCACCCTGCTGGAGGACCCGACCGGTCGCCAGGTGCAGATGCCGACCTTCAAGAACGCCAAGACCATCACCCTGCCGCTGTTCTACGATCCGAAGAAGCCGTGGTACTCGGCCCTGAAGAACGTCGACGCCAAGGGCGAACCGGTGATCCTGCGCGCCAAGCTGGTCGGTGGCGACGTGCTGTACTGGTACGGTTACCTGAGCTACAACGGCGACCCGACGACGGCCGCCAACACCCCGATGGGCACCACCGCGACGTTCACCGCGCTGGCCGACTCCATCCTGGTCGAGGGCGCCTGATGTTCCAGGTAAAGGCGCCAGAGAGCTTCAAGAGCACCCTGACCATCGTCGGTCACGGTCGCGAGCAGAAGCTCAACCTGACCTACCGGCACCTGCCGGTGGCCGACTATGCGCAGCTGCTGGAGCGGTTGGCCGAGGAGGAACTGAGCGTGGCACAGGCGATCCTGGACATCGTCGTCGACTGGGATGCCGACGTGGCCCTGGATACGGCAGGCGTGGAACTCGCCCTGCAGCAGCAGGCCGGCCTGGATGGCGCCATCATCGGTGGCTACACCCAGGCTCTGCAGGTCGCACGCAAGGGAAACTGATCGAGGCGGTGGGGGCCCTGTACTGGCAGGCCCCCACCGAGTCCGAGTTGCTTCAGCTCGGACTGAAGGCAAGGCATTTTCCGCCACCGCAGGTAACGCTGTGGCCGGAGTGCGTGCTTCCCATCGAGATCTTTTCGCGGGTCTCCACCCAGTGGCGCGTTGGCGCGGGTGGCCCGATCGGGCTGGACTACAACGTGGTCTACCAGGAGCTGCAGCGCGAGGTACTCATACCTGAAAAGCACGATGAAGTGATGGCGGGAATCCGCATCATCGAGCGTGCGGCCTTGCAGCACATGCAGCACTAGTTACAGACAGCCACTGGTTCATGCCGGTGATCCCTTCGCGGCCCCGCCATCTGGTGGGGCCGCCCTCATGCCAGGAGAATTTCATGAGCGATACAACGCTCAACGCTTCGGCTGCCGCAGTCGAGGTCAGTGCCATTCTGGACTCTGCCGCACAGGCGGCAAAGCGGAGCATGGCCGAGTTCAATGCGCTGACTCAGCTCCAGCAGCAGTATGTACAGAAGAGCACTGTGCTGCAGTCCGCGCTCAACGGCGTACTTCAAAGCAGCATCTCCCTCGCCGACACCATGGTGAGGAAGCTGGCCGGAACTCTCGCGGTGGTGCAAGCCGCGTTGGACCAAGCGCAGATCGCCGCTGAAGGCGGCAAGCGGGAAACCAGGATGCCAAGTGAAGTCGCCTCCGACGCAACTGCGCGCAATCTGGATCGATTGTCCGCCGACGGCGAGCATCGCAGTGGCTTCCTCGTAGATGCACGGCTTTCGGCCAGGAGCAGATACCTGGCTGGAACCGCAACCGGGAAGGCCGGTGCTGAGAAGGGCAAGAAGGAAGATGACTCGCGGAAGGTAAAGACAGGTAAGCAAGGCATCGAGAACGGATTCCTGGATGCCTTCGAGGCTTACACCGCAAAAGCGCAGGACGCCGCAACGACGACACAGAGTGTCTTCACCAAGGCATTCGATGCAGCAGGAACGGCGCTCTACAACTTCGTCGCTACCGGAAAATCGAATCACCATGAACTTACCAAGGCGTTGATCGCAGATCTGAAGAAGATCGCGATACAGCAAGCCATCGTATGGGGCGTCAAGATGCTCTTCGGCGGCAGCGTGGGTCCGGTGCAGAAGGAGTCGATACCAATTGCCGGTTTTGCCAAGGGCGGGGCGATCAGGTCCCCCAGCCTCTCCGCCTACTCCGGCGGTATCTACAACACCCCGCAGCTGTTCGCATTCGCCAAGGGCGCCGGCGTGTTCGGTGAAGCGGGGCCTGAAGCGATCATGCCGCTGCAGCGCGGGCCCGATGGCCGCCTGGGAGTGGCGGCACACGGTGCCGGCGGCGGTGGCGGGGTGGGTGTGAACATCCGCATCGACAACAACGGTGGCAAGGAAGTCACCAGCAACGAAAGCATGCTGCAGCAGTTCGGCAACGAGATCGGCCAGTTCGTGGAGCGCAAGTACCGTGACCTGCAGATGCGTGACATGAAGGCTGGCGGTGTCCTCAGCAGGAGTGCAGCACGATGACCGACACCTTTACCTGGGCAGCAACCAGCCAGAGCACTGGCACCACCACTGCCACCGTCAAGCGCGCGCGCTTCGGCGATGGATACGCACAGGCCGCGCCGGATGGGCTCAATGCCCGCCTGCGCAGCTACCAGCTGCAGTTCGTCGGTAATCGCAGCACGATCAACGAGATCGTTGCGTTCCTGGATGGCCATGTGGGCCAGAGCTTCTTCTGGCGGGGACCGCTGGGCACCGGTCTGTATGGCTGCGACACCTATACCGACAGCCATCTGGGTGGATCGGTGTTCAGCATCACTGCGACGTTCGAACAGACGTATCAGCCGTAGGAGCGGACATGGATCTTCAGCAGATCGACCTGGACACCATCCAGCCCAACGGCAAGCGGGGCGAAACGCAGCGCCCCGCTTTCACCAAGATCAACCAGAATTTCAAGGAAGTGGGCTTGGCGGTGGATGCAGTTCCCGAGGCGGTCGCACGTGCGGTCTCGGGAAGAAATCGCCTGATCAATGGCAATTTCGACTGCTGGCAGCGGGGTACCAGCTTCAACACATCGGGAAGGTACACGGCCGATCGCTGGTTCCTTCAGATGCAGGGCATCGCCGATCCGGTATTCAGGCGGAACCCCACGGCTATGGGAGACAACAATTTTCCCCGGAGCAAGTACACGCTGTCCGTCAGCTCGAGTGGAAACACCGACGCAGAGAAGCATTTCTTCGTGTTCGAGCAACGTGTGGAGGACGTGCGAACCTTCGCCGATACCCCAAGCACGGTGTCCTTCCTGGTATTCAATGCAGGCGCGGGGGGGCGCAGGATCGCACTGGAGTTCGCGCAGACCTTCGGCGCAACGGGCAGCGCTCCGGTACTGGCCGTTGCACCTGAGATTTTCGAGCTCGCTCCTGGCCTGAACAGAATCCGCAAGACAGTGACGCTGCCCTCCATCTCGGGAAAAACACTATCTGATGAAGGTGCCGCCGTGATGTGCGTGTGGGTATCTGCGGGCACGCAGTTTGCCAACCGCACCGCCGGCCTTGGTGCGCAGCATGGCCAGGTCCACTTCGGAGAATTCCAGTGGGAGCGCGGCGCTACGGCCACGGCTTTCGAATGGCGTCCGCTGGACGAAGAAGTGCAGCGTTGTCGGCGCTACTACCAGGCCGATGCCACGGGTTCCTACTTTGACGGCGGAGTTCGCTTCAACGCCGGTGTCGGCCTCATCCGTGGTGACAACAAGGTGTACCTGATCTATCCATTCAGCCAGCGGATGCGGACCATCCCCACGGTCGGATTTTCAAACCTGCCGCAGTGGCGACTCCTTACGGGATCGGGGGCGACGAGCCTGACGGCGCTCAACGCGGTCGAAGTGTCTTCGACGAGGATGACCATCATCGGGTCCTTGAACGAAGCCGCTGCCGGTCAGGCCGGGATCCTGCAGAGCGCAGACTCCGCCGACGCGGGTACCGGAATCATCCTGGACGCGGAAATCTGAGATCCGCGAGCACCGCTGCGGAATGCGCTGCTTGGTGCAATCCCCGAAAAGACAAGGAAACAGCAGAAATGTCACGACGAATCATCGACCTCGATTCCATTCAACCGAATGGAAAGCGGGGTGAAACACAGCGCCCGGCCTTCACCAAGATCAACGAGAACTTCGCAGAGGTCTACGATGCCCTGGCCGCGGTGGAAAAGCTTCCAGAGACGGTGGACCACGCGATCAGTGGGCGGTTGCCCGGGCGCAATCTCTTCATCAATGGCGGCCTGCAGTTCTGGCAGCGTCGCACTTCTGGACGTGTCGGCAGCGGCTCGGGAACACTGGGTGCAGAAACGCTCTTTGCTGATCGCTTCTCCAACTCTGCGTTGAGCTGCAGTCATGACATCCAGCGTGTACCGTACGAGGGACAGTTGGGCTATCCCGAAGACACCCGCGCCATCCTCGTGTGCACGGTATCCGGTGCAGTCGCCAACAGCGGCGCCTGGATGGGCCAGAGAATCGAAGGTGTGCGAAGCGCCAGCGGCGCCGTCACGATCTCGGTCTGGGCGAACAGCGACGTAGCCGGGCGCAAGGTGGGTGTGCGTGTCATCCAGGACTTTGGAACCGGTGGGACGCCTTCGCCTCAGGTTTCCACCGAGGCGGGCGTCCTCACGTTGAGCACTGGAGCGTCGCGTCAGTCACTCACCGTGACGTTGCCGAGTACGAAAGGGAAGAAGCTGGGAACCAACGGCAACGACCACATTTACGTGGTCTTCGATCTATGCGCCGGTGGATATGGCGGGGCGTTGGCAGGCCAGAATGGATCCTTCGGCTTTACCCAGTTCCAGGTCGAACCTGGGCGCAATGCAACGAACTTCGACTGGCGGCCGCCCGGCGTGGAGCTGGCCCTGTGCCAGCGCTACTACGAGAAGAGCTACAACCTGGATGTCCCGCCCAATACGCCGCACAACGAAGGACGCGAGGCATTCTCGTTGAACAACCCGGGGGTTGCCCACTACCAGAGCGTGCGCTTCCTGGTGGCAAAACGTGCGCACCCCTACGTGATGATCATTTCGGCTGATACCACCCAGCAGGATGGACACATCGCCGAGGACAACATCTCCCGTGTTCCCTGCGTAGTGAACTACGCCTCGCCATCCGGCTATGAAGTGAGTTGGTCGAACAACCCGGGCCGATGGGGCGGCTGGTGGCATTGGTGGGCCGACGCTGAGTTCTGATCCGTAGCGGTCTCTCACCAGAACAATAGGACCCCGATATGGCAAGAAAGATCATCGACCTTGATTCCCTTCAACCGAATGGAAAACGAGGTGAGACACAGCGGCCGGCGTTCACCAAGATCAACGACAATTTTGCCGAGGTGTATAGCGGCCTGAAGGACGCTCAAGAGGCCGTCACGGCAATTCCAGCAGCCCTGGATGCAGCGTTGGCTGGTAGATCACTGGCCAGGAACTACCTCGTCAATGGTGACTTCCGCTTCTGGCAGCGCGGGTGGGGCCTGGCACAGGGCACAGGTTCGAACTATCTGGCCGATCGCTGGAAGCGTGACAACGGCAACGGAACGCTTTCGATGGCACGCTTCCCGCTGGAGCCGGGCCAGACCGCAGTTCCCGGCAATCCGCGCTGGTACATGAATGTCAACGTGGGCGCCTCCTCGGCCAGGAACAGCTACCAGCGCGTTTCGCAATTGATCGAAGACGTAACACTGCTCAGTGGCAGGAAGCTGACGCTTTCCTTCTATGCGAAGGCAGCGCCCGGATCAAAGATTGCCGTGGAAATCGAGCAGGATTTCCGTGGCCAGGACTCATCGACACAGATGTTTGCTGGCATCGCCACGCTGACAGGAACCTGGAGCAGGTACACGATGACGTTCGATGTACCCAGTGTTTCCGGAAAGAATACCAACGGTGCCGGACACTGCACATGGGTCTCGCTGTGGATGTCCACCGGTCCGGACTTCAGCAATCGGGTTCCAGGCCTGGGGCATCAGACAGGCAACTTCGACATCGCGATGGTGCAGTTGGAAGATGGCGCTGCAGCCACCGACTTCGAGCGTAGACCAGACACATTGGAGCTGCTGCTGTGCCAGCGCTACTTCGAGAAGAGCTACAACATAGATGTACCGCCTGGCACCGCTGATGGGGCCGGTCGGGACAACCAGTTCTATGACCGCTCGGTCGGCGTGGGCAGTACCTCGCACATCCGCTGCCGCGTACTGAAGCGGGCGACGCCTGCTTACACCGTCTACAACGACACAACCGGTGCCGTCAGCCAGGTGTCTGGTGCATCTGGTGGTGCCGGCACGGTGACGTCTATCGTCAACCCAGGCCAGTCCGGAGCCCAGGTCAACTATGTGTCGGCACCCGGGAACTGGGGTTCCTCCTTCCACTGGACTGCAGATGCGGAGCTTTGACATGTATCAACTGACGCACGATCCGGACATCATCAAGTGCACACGCACCGGAGCGTTCATTCCGCGTGGCCACTGGATGTGGCGAGACTATGAGACTTGGATCCTGGCTGGCAACGCGCCTTCGCCAGCGCCGCCGCCCTACCCGGCGGGTTCCACCGAGCACCTCCATCTGCTGCGCCGCCAGGCGGAGCAATGGATGTGCGAGTACGTCCAGACACTGGGGCATACATCCATGGAAAGCTGCTGTAGCTACATCAGCAGCGTGATCTCGGGACTCTCCTGCGAGGCCCGAGCGATGGTGGCGTGGCGCGATGCAGTCAATCTGGCATTGACAAATCTGACCATCGCATCGCCCGAAGATGCGCAGACCTGGGAACAGATCAGGCAGAGACTACCGCAGCCGGAGACATTCGACTGGTTGTGCGGGACTTCCAACAGCGGTCCGCCGGAGCGCGGGTCCGCAGGAATCTAGAGGAGCGTTCATGGCAAGAAAAATCATCGACCTCGATACCATTCAAGCGAATGGTAAGCGAGGGGAAACGCAGCGCCCGGCGTTTACCAAGATCAACGACAACTTCGCCGACGTCTACGCAGGCCTGGAGGGCGTACAGACCGCCGTGGACGGCCTGGAAAGCCGAATGGCAGGCCGCAACCGCCTTATCAACGGTGACTTCCGGGTCTGGCAAAGGGGTACGGCGTTTTCCGCATCCACCGGTGCCCGTCCTACCGCCGATCGCTGGCTGGTGAACGCGCACGCGACCACTCTCTCTGCATCGCGCGACGACATTGCGGCAGGCGGTGGTGCGGCGGGAAGGCTGATCGCAGGTTCCCGTCACCTGCTGAAGCTCGTCGTCGAAAGTGTCGCCGGCGCCGACAGCATGGCACTCGTCCAGCAGCGCATCGAAGACGTGCGTACGTTCGCGGGAAAGCGGGTCACCGTCAGCTTCAAGGCGAGGGCCACGGTCGACAACTTCAAGGTGGGCCTGGAATTCCAGCAGTCGTTCGGCGCCGGCGGCTCAACGGCAAGGGACAGCATCGGCGGCGGCGTCACGCTCGATACGATGTGGCGCTGGCACCAGTTGACCGTGGATGTGCCTGGCATCGCAGGGCAGACCCTGGGCGCCGACAGCTATCTACAGCTCAGCCTGTGGCTGGACGCGGGCGCGAACTTCGCAGGTCGCGCGTTCGGGGCGGGACAGAAGAGTGGCGTGGTCTATCTGGCTGAAATGCAGGTCGAGGAGGGTGACACCGCGACCGATTTCGATCGCCGGCCCGAAGCGCTTGAACTGTTGCTGTGCCAGCGCTACTACGAAGCAGTTGATGTGAACCGGATCCTGGGAATCACCTACACCGCCAACGGCGATTCGCGCGCCTGCATCCCGTTCAAGGTACGCAAACGCGTGGCGCCCAGGATCACCTCGCCCTCCACCGCGCTCAACCTGGTGGGCTTCGGCTCCGAAGGCAGTCTCATCAACTTCAACGGCGGCGATCCGGGCTGGCAGTCCACCGTGGACGCGGCCGTGTTGTCCTCGATGTCCAACAACATGCAGCAGTACGGAGCGGTCGTGGTGTGGTCGACCACCTCCCAGGTTCTGGTGCACGCAGACGCGGAGCTCTGAGCCATGAGCGCAATCACGACCGGAACCGGCCGCGTCAGCGGCTTCACCACCAATGCGTCACTGCGCCCCGGACACCGTGTGATCGTGCCCTGCGGTCAGCCGTCCCATCCCGTACCGCCTTATCCCGCCATCGCCCAGGAGCGCACCTCATGATCACCGCCGATGCCCAGCAACTCGAGCCGGGTGGCCGCATTACCGTCTTCGAACTGGACGCCAGCAGTTTCGGTGCCGACCAGCTGTTCTTCCACGCGCACCTGCAGAGCGGTGTGATCATCTGGCAGGGGCAGGAGTACGGCCCCTGGCCGATCGAAGCCAGCGGCTTTGAACGAACCAGCGACCAGCCGCCGAACCCGAAACTCCGGGTCAGCAACATCGATGGCCGCATCACCGCGATGTGCCTGCTGTTCGATGATCTGGTCGGCGCCCGTGTCATCCGTCGGCAGACGCTCGCCAAGTACCTGGATGCAGCCAACTTCGAAGAGGGCAATTCCAGCGCCGATCCGGCAGAACACTTCCCCGACGAGGTCTGGTTCATCGAGCGCAAGGTCGGTGAGGACAAGCAGACGGTGGAGTTCGAACTGACTACGGCCATCGACCTCAATGGTGAGCAGTTGCCTGGTAGGCAGATCATCGCCGGCATGTGTGGCTGGCTGGTGCGGGGTGGCTACCGCGGCCCTTACTGCGGCTACAACGGGCCGGCGGTTGCCGATGGCGACGACGTGGCCACCGATGACCCCGCCCGCGACCAGTGCGGGGGCCGTGTGCGCAGCTGCAAGATGCGTTTCGGCCAGGACAAGCCTTTGCCCTATGGCGGCTTCCCGGCGGCCGGCCTGCTCCGCTCCTGATCCAGCGCTTCCGATTCTCCACTTCCAGGCCCGCTCGCGCGGGCTATTTTTTTGGGTGAAACATGCAACCAACAACCCTGCAGGCCATCCAGGCACACGCCGTGGCCGAGTACCCGCGCGAGTGCTGCGGGCTGATCGTGGCCATCGAAGGCCACGAGCACTATTTGCCGTGCCGCAACCTCGCGGGCACACCCAGTGAACACTTCCGCCTGCCGGCCGAGGACTATGCCGTGGCCGAGGACAAGGGCGAGGTGCTGGCCCTGGTGCACAGCCATCCGGACGCAGCTGCCACACCGTCCGACGCGGATCGGGTGATGTGCGAGCACAGTGGCCTGACCTGGCACATTGTCAGCGTCGGTCAGGTGGATGGCGAGGCACCCGAATGCGGTGACCTGCAGACCATCACGCCGAACGGCTATGTTGCGCCGCTGGTCGGCCGCCAGTTCACCCACGGCGTGCTGGACTGCTACAGCCTGGTGCGCGACTTCCACGCGCGCGAACTGGGCATTTCCTTGTCCGACTACACCCGCGACGACGACTGGTGGGACAAGGGCCAGGACCTGTACAGCCTTGAACGGCTGCATGCGGAAGGCTTCGACCTGATCGAAGGCGAACCGCGGCGTGGCGACATGATCCTGATGCAGATCCGCTCGCCGGTGACCAATCACGCCGGCGTCTACCTGGGCGACGGGCAGATGCTGCATCACCTGCACGGTCGTCTTTCCGAGTCCGTGCCCTACGGCGGCATGTGGGCCGAGCGCACCCGTTGCATCGTCCGCCATCGCGAGGTGCGCCATGACTGACCGTCTTCGTACCATCCGCCTGTACGGCAAGCTGGGCGCGCGCTTCGGGCGCAAGTTCCGGCTGGCGGTGAACAGCCCGGCCGAGGCCGTGCATGCCCTATGCGTGATGCTGCCTGGCTTCCAGCAGTACCTGATGGGTGCAAAGGCTAAGGGCATGGAGTTTGCCGTGTTCAACGGTAAACAAAATCTCTCCCGGGAGCAGTTGCGCGACCCGCCGGGGCAGGATGACATCCGTATTGCGCCTGTCATGGTGGGCAGCAAGCGGGGAGGAATCCTGCAGACCATTCTCGGTGTTGTCCTGATCGTCATTGGCGTTTACATGAACATCGCTGCTGCGGGATCAGGTATGGGATTCGTCCAGATGGGTGTTGGCATGGTTATCGGCGGCGTCACCCAGATGCTCTCCCCGCAGCCAAAAGGCCTGGGCGCCAAAGACACACCAGAAAACGCCCCCAGCTACAGCATGAACGGCACCGTCAACACGCAGGCGCAAGGCAATCCTGTTCCGGTGGCCTACGGCGGCCATGACAAGAAAGGCATGTTCATCGGCTCGGCCGTGATCAGCGGCGGCATCCTGGCGGAGGACCAGTTTTGAACCAGATCATTCATTCCGCACAGCGTGAGCGCAGTGCACCCATACCCACACTGGCCGGCGCAAAAAAGGGCGCCAGCAATGCACGCACGCCGGTGGAAACGCCGGACAGCCTGCACTCGATGGCAGTGGCCCGCATCATCGACCTGGCCAGTGAAGGCGAGATCCGCGGTCTGGTAGCGGGCAAGCAGTCCATCTACCTGGACCAGGTGCCGATCGAGAATCCGGACGGCACGCTGAACTTCTCGGGCGTGGACGTGCAGACGCGTTCGGGCACCCAGGACCAGGAGCACATCAGCGGCTTCCCCTCGATCGAGAACGAAGTCGGCGTCAACGTCGAACTGCGCAGCGATGCGCCGGTGGTTCGCACCGTGTCCGGTGCCGATCTGTCGGCGGTGCGCATCCGCTTTGCGGTGCCCGCGCTGCAGAAGACCAACACCGAAAACGGTGATACCGAGGGCTATCGCATCATGTATGCGGTGGACCTGTCCACCGACGGCGGCCCGTTCAGCACCGTGCTGAACGACGCTTTCAGTGGCAAGACCACCAGCCAGTACGAACGCAGCCGGCGCATCGATCTTCCGGCAGGCAGCCAGTGGCAGGTGCGCATCCGACGGCTGACCGCGAACGCCAACAGCAGCACCATCGCTGATACCGTCAACGTGCTGTCGATGACCGAGATCATCGATGCCAAGCTGCGCTATCCCAACTGCGCGCTGGCGGCGGTGCAGGTCGATGCCAGCCAGTTCCAGAACATTCCCACGCGCTCGTATCAGCTGTGGGGGCGCATCGTACGCATTCCGTCCAACTATGACCCGCTCACCCGCGTCTACAGCGGTGTGTGGGATGGCACCTTCAAGAGCGGCTGGACCAACAATCCGGCGTGGGTGTTCTTCGACATCGTCACCAACGATCGCTTCGGCCTGGGTCATCGCATCCCGCTGGACTGGGTGGACAAGTGGCGCCTCTACCAGATCGCCCGCTACTGCGACGAACTGGTCAGCGATGGCCAGGGCGGCAGGGAGCCGCGATTCACCTGCAGCCTGTACCTGCAGACCCGCGCTGAGGCATACAGGGTGCTGCAGGACATCGCCACCATGTTCCGTGGCATCAGCTTCTATGCAGCCGGTCAGGTCATGGCTTCGGCCGACATGCCCAAGGACCCGCTGCTGACGTACAGCCAGGCCAATGTCATCGAGGGTCGCTTCCACTATGCAGGCAGCAGCCGCACGGCGCGGCACACCGTCGCTCTGGTGTCCTGGATCGATCCGGATGATTTCGGCCGGCAGAAGGTCGAAGTGGTGCAGCACCTGCCGGGTGTCGCCCGCTATGGCATCAACCAGACCGAAGTGACGGCGGTGGGTTGCCATTCGCGTTCGCAGGCGCAGCGCGTGGGCAACCACATCCTGCACACCGAGATGCTGGAAACCGAGACGATCAGCTTCTCGGTGGGGCTGGATGCCCTGGGTTGCATGCCCGGCGACATCATCCAGGTGGCCGACCCGAACCGCGCCGGTCGCCGCAACGCAGGGCGCATCCGCAGCGCGGCTGCGCGCACCTTGGTGCTGGACCAGCCGCCGGAGAAGATTGAAGCCGGCGATACCCTGCGTGCGACGCTGCCCAATGGGCATTCCGAAGCACGTACCGTGCAGTCGGTTGATGGCGAGACGGTCACCGTCACCGCGCCGTGGTCGGCAGTACCGGTCGCGCAGGCGGTCTGGGCACTGGAGTCGCCGGAGCTGGCGTTGCAGCAGTACCGCGTGCTGTCGATCAGTGAAGGCGAAGAGCTGACCTACCAGATCACCGCGCTCAAGCATGTGCCGGGCAAGTACGCCGCCATCGACGATGGCACGCGCCTGGAGCAGCCGCCGATCAGCATCGTGCCACCCAGCGTGCAGCCGCCACCCGCGAACGTGCGGATGGCCTCGCATGTGGTCGTCGACCAGGGTATCGCCACTTCCGTACTCACCATCGAGTGGGACGCGGCGGACAAGGCGATTGCCTATGACGTGGAATGGCGTCGTGGTGATCTCAACTGGGTCCGTGCCGGTCGCGTGGGTACGCAGAGCCTGGAAGTGCGCGGCATCTACGCCGGCCAGTACCTGGCCCGGGTTCGTGCGGTCAATGCGCTGGGTGCGGTGTCGCAGCCGATGGTCAGCGCGCTGACGACGATTGAGGGCAAGACCACGCCACCGCCAGCGCTGTCTTCGCTCACGGTCCGCAGTCGCGTCTTCGGCATCGAGCTGAACTGGCAGTTCCCTGTTGGTGCTACCGATACCGAGCGTACCGAGCTCTGGTACAGCACCAGTCCTGACCGTGCAGCGGCCATCAAACTCGGTGACTTTGCCTATCCGCAGGCACGGCACCAGATGAATGGCCTGGCAGCCGGCGCGCGCTTCTGGTTCTGGGGTCGCCTGGTTGATCGCAGCGGCAACATAGGTCCATGGCACCCGGTGGGCGCTGGCGTACTGGGAGAGTCCAGCAGCAACCAGGCGGACTATGACGCCTACTTCGCCGGTCGCATCAACGAAAGTGCACTTGGCCAGCAACTGCAGCAGAAGATCGAGCGCGTCAGCGAGGTGCTGCCGCTGGTCTGGGATGCGGAGGCGACCTATACCGCGGGCCAGACCGTCATCCATGACGGCCGGATCTGGAGCTGGCAGGACACTGCAGCGGGCAACGAAACGCCGCCGGGCACGCATTGGAAGGATGTGGGCGATGCGATCGCCGATGCCGGTGCCATTGTCGGTCGGGTCGATCAGCTTGAGATGGATGTCACCGACGTCGACGGCAAGGTGGCTGCGCAGGGGCAGAAAGTCGATGGCCTGTTCGCCCAGGTCAGCGACCACAGCGCGGGCGAGGAGGACTACAACGTCGGTGAGAACGACGTTACCGCCGGCGCCATCACCGTCTACAGCGTGATGGCCGAAAAGGACGCGGCGCTGGCCAAGCGCGTGGACACGGTTGAAGCCTCCATCGATGGCGTACCTGGCAAGATCGAAGGCGTCAGCGCGGCCGTGCAGCAGGTCTCGCAGGCCGTGGTGAATCTGGATGGCAAGGTCAGCGCGACCTACACGGTCAAGGCGCAGATCAGCAGTGCAGGTCAGATCTACATGGCCGGCATGGGGCTGGGCGTGGAGCAGCAGCCCGATGGCAGTTACCAGAGCCAGATCCTGATGCAGGCCGATCGCTTCGCATTGTTCAACACCAACAGTGGCCAGGTCAGTGCGCCGTTCGTGGTACAGGGCGGGCAGACCTTCATCAATCAGGCATTGATCGGCACTGGCTGGATCCAGAACGCCATGATCGGCGATGTGATCCAGTCCAACGCTATGGGAGCTAATGGCCAGCCCCGATGGAGACTCGACAAGAACGGCACGTTGACGATGAATGGCCCCGAGAACGGCGGCCGCCTGACCATCAATGACAGTGTCATCCACGTTTACGACAGCAGCGGTCGCGTGCGCGTCCGCATGGGGATCTGGTAATGGCAACAGGAATGCAGATTTTCGGCCCGGATGGGCAGATGTGGTTCGACACCAACGATCGTGCCGGAAAGGTGATGGGCGATCTCCATGTAAGCAGTAGTGCCAGCACCTACGTCGGCATGGCCGGAATGGGGGAGCCGTTCGCCATTCTGCCAACGACCTTCTGGGACAGCTGGCAAGATCAGAACGGCAACCAGTTCTCGGCGCCGAACATGGCCAGCATGAGCTTTAGGAGCCAGGGGGCCTACGGAGACTACCTGACCCTCAGTTTTACCTTCATGACCACAACCAGTCCCAATGCCTATCTTTTCTACGGGAGTTTCTGATGACCGTCGGTCTTGAGGTAACAAATGACAGCGGTGTTCCCGTTCTTGTCAATTCACACGCGATGGCTTTCTTTGCCGCTGGCAAAGGTGTTGAATCAATCGGTAGCAACACATCGCCGCTGGGCCAGAGTGGCTCTGTCACCCTGCCTAGGCAGAGCGTGCCGTACCTGGTATTCATCCGCTGCAATAACGGCTCCACGCGTATCGGTACCGGCACCGACGGATTCGGCTGGAACATGGCACAGGGGACGACCAGCTTCGAGTGGTGGGCTTGGGGGCGCGCAGCGCCCAGCACCAACGTCGGCATGCAGGTCTACAACGCCGATGGCTCTGTGCAGTGGGACATGAGCAGCCGTCCGCTGCGAATGGCAGGTCTGGTGGATATGACTGGGGCAAGACCTCCGGTGCCCAGCGAGATGTCCAACGAGAATATTCTGACAGGTGATCTGGTAAACGGGCCCGGCGATAATCTTGCCTACCTGCTGTCCGATATCGGCATGTGCCACGATGTCTACGCCATGCCGAGTGGCAATCCCACCATTCGCACCAACATGCGCTACATGGCCGCTATAAGCACGCCGACCGCATCGCAACTGCGCATCAACTTCTGCAGGCGGGCCGCCAATCGTCAGCGGTCCCTGAGCGGAGCGTCCTATCAGACCTTCGCCTCGCGTCTGCCGAGCTTTGTACTGGCAGCCTATACCTACTGATGTGCCTCAATCGACCCGGGCGGCCATTTGAGCCGCCCGGCCCCTTCCCGTAGACTGCGCCCCTTCCACGCTCCCCGACGACGCACTGCAGTGATCACGCCACCCTGACCCTTGCCGCCCCTCGGCAGCCGGCCCAACCGGCTCAGGAACCCGCGTCTTTCCACTGCAGCGCCACGTGGCCTCGCCCGCGTGTGCGCGGAGTTTTCCCATGCAAACGTCTTACCCCCTGCGCCAGCAATGGCTCGGCAACCTCCGTGGTGATCTGCTGTCCGGCACCGTCGTCGCGCTGGCACTGATTCCCGAAGCCATCGCGTTCTCGTTGATCGCCGGCGTCGACCCCAAGGTCGGCCTGTATGCTGCTTTCTCCATTGCCGTCATCACCGCGATTGCAGGCGGCCGCCCCGGCATGATCTCCGCCGCCACCGGCGCGATGGCGCTGGTGATGGTCGACCTGGTCAAGGACCACGGCCTGCAGTACCTGTTTGCCGCCAGCATCCTGGCCGGGCTGCTGCAGGTGCTGGCCGGCGTGTTCAAGCTGGGCTCGCTGATGCGCTTCGTCTCGCGCTCGGTCATCACCGGCTTCGTCAACGCGTTGGCCATCCTGATCTTCCTGGCCCAGATGCCCGAGCTGATCGGCCGCGGCCCCACCGTGTATGTGCTGTGCGCCGCCGCGTTGGCGATCATCTACCTGCTGCCGCGCATCAACCGCGCAGTGCCTTCGCCGCTGGTGGCGATCATCGTGCTCACCGCCGTGGTCATCGGCTTCGGCATCGATGTACGCAGCGTGGGCGACATGGGCCAGCTGCCCGACAGCCTGCCGTACTTCCTCATCCCCGATGTGCCCTTCACCTGGGAAACGCTGCGCATCCTGCTGCCGGTGTCAGCCACGCTGGCGGTGGTCGGCCTGCTCGAATCGATGATGACCCTGCAGATTGTCGAGGACATCACCGAGACGCCCAGTGAGCGCAACCGCGAGTGCGTCGGCCAGGGCCTGGCCAACACGGTCACCGGTTTCCTCGGTGGCATGGCCGGCTGCGCGATGATCGGTCAGTCGGTGATCAACGTGACCTCCGGCGGTCGAGGCCGCCTGTCCTGCCTGGTGGCCGGCGTGCTGCTGCTGGTGCTGGTGGTATACGGCAGCGACCTGGTGCGGCAGATCCCGATGGCCGCACTGGTGGCGGTGATGATCATGGTCAGCATCGGCACCTTCAGCTGGCGCTCGCTGCGCGACCTGCGCACGCATCCGCGCAGCTCGTCGGCAGTGATGCTGCTGACCGTGGTGGTCACCGTGGTCACCCACGACCTGGCCAAGGGTGTGCTCAGCGGCGTGCTGTTGTCTGCCCTGTTCTTCGCCCGCAAGGTGGGCCGCATGCTCGACGTGCAACGCGAAGACGTTGCGGACATGGACAGGCAGGTCTACCGCGTGCGCGGCCAGGTATTCTTCGCCTCCGCCGGACAGCTGGGTGCGGCGTTCGACTACCAGCACGTGGCGCCGAAGGTACAGATCGACCTGCGGGAGGCCCACCTGTGGGATCTGACTGCCGTCGCCGCGCTGCAGCGCGCGCAGGAAAAGCTGACCGCGCATGGCGCCGAAGTCAGTGTTGTCGGCCTCAACGCGGCCAGCCAGACGCTGATCGAACAGGTGGGGGGCAGGGGCAGCGCACATTGACCGCGCGCTCGCGGCTCCATGCCTCGAACTGGCCAGGCAGCTTCTGCGACGCCGTCCGCGCAAGCTGAATCCAGTCAGCCATCTGAAACCGCCGCTGTCGTAGGATTGCCACCGTGATGGGGCCGATGGACGGCCCCTCCCGGCCGGCGACCGCTGGCGACACGCAAGGGAGATACAAGCAATGCAGGCAATGGATGCCCGTCGGGGCAATGAACAGATCGCCTCCGGCCGTCGGTACTGGAAGGTGTTGGCCCTGTGCCTGGCGCTCACCGCGTGCCAGGCACCTTCTTCCCCTGCGTCGGCCGAAGCGGCGCCCACCCCGGCACCGCTCGCCGCGGCATCGCCGGCAGCGACCCCCAACCCAGCGTCTGGTGATTCCTCCGGGTACCCCGATGCGTCCTACACGAACGGTCGTCTGCGCCCGGCTTATGGCTGGTGCGTGGATGGCGTGGAGGATGCGGGCAAGCTGCAGGCCTGCGGCAAGGATGAAGTGGCCTATCAGGAAGGGCGCCTGCAGGAGGGTGCCAGCAAGGCTGTGACCGGGCTCGACGCTGCTGCGAAGCAGGCGTTCCTTGCCACCCAGGCGACCTGGCGCAGCGATACCGACCGTCATTGCGCCGCTCCGTCCAATGCCGGTGTGGATGACCTGCAGAAGGCACAGGAGTGCCGCCTGTTCCGTGTGGCGAACCGTGCCGATGCATTGATGGCGCAAAATGGCCCGCCCGATACCTCCTACACCCAGGCAACGCTGCGGCCCGAATACACCCGGTGCGTGCAGGATGCCCGGGGTATGGACGATCAGCTGGAAGTCTGCGACACGACCGAGCTCGCCCACCACAAAGCGCTGCTGGAAGCACAGGTTGCGCGGCTGATGGACAGCCCCGACGGCCCGGCCAAGGACCGCTGGATGGACGAGCAGGCAAACTGGGCCGAAGACACCGACAAGCGCTGCAGTGTGGCCACGGAGAGCGTGGGCCAGGCGCTGGACGCGCAGTCGTGCCGTATCAACCGCTACGCCAACCGCGCAGTGGAACTGCAGAAGCGCATGCTGGCCCCCTGACGGGGCATTCGTCGTGTGCAACGCATTGAAGCATTGACCGGTAGGAAGCAGACCATGGCGAGCAGAACCTCGGGCATTGTGTTAGCGGCGATGGCGGTGCTGTGCACCGGCCAGGTGCATGCAGCGCCCGCGCTGAGCGCGGCCTTCCAGGCGTGCTCAGGCCGCGCGCAGGGCTCAATCGAAGAGGCCGCCTGCCTGTCCAGCGAATCGGACCGGCAGGACCGCCGGTTGAACCAGGCATACCAGCAGTTGCAGGGACATCTCGACGCCTCGGCCAAGGCCCGCCTGCTGGCCGCGCAACGGGCGTGGCTGCAATCGCGCCAGCGCGATGGTGAACTGGAAACCGTGCTGTACGACGATTCGCAGCCGGGCAACCTGCAGCAGAAATTGAATGACACCGAGCGCCTGCGCGCGCGCGCCGATCAGCTGGAAACCTATCTGCGCCTGATCGGTCCGTAATCCGCAACACGGTCATCCCTCCACGGACAAGGAAGTGAGCCATGCCAAACAACATCGATACCCGTAACCTTGACGCAACCGCTGGCGCGGTGTTTTTCGCCGTCGGACGCGGCACCGAAGGTGGCGGATCGTCGTACCATCTCAGCATCGCCGGCATCACCAAGGGACTGGATGAGCCGAAGTGGGGCACGGTCAGCGCGGTGGCCGCCAACAGTGGCTACTCGCTGGGGACCATCCAGGTCGACTTCGGCCAGCGCGGCAAATGGCCGCTGGGCGCCACCGAAGAGCGTGCGCTGAAGCCCGGCGAGACGACCTACGTGGACGCGGTCATCCAGCAGGCCAGCAGCTACGCCAACGCGCACCATCTGCCCTTCACCAGCGACCGCGCCGACCTGCGCGCGGACCTGCTCAGTCACGGCGACGGCCAGGGCAAACGCTCCTCGATCCGCTTCATCGATGTCCCGACGCGCGACAGCATCAACGCATGGGCCGGTTCGCCCGAAGGCAAGCAGTGGATCCACACCCACGTGGACTACCCGCAGGTGCGCAACGCCACCCGCATCGCCATGACGATGCTGGACAAGCACGGTGGTGGTATTGCAGAAGACAAGCGTTTCGAAGCGATCGCGCTGATCGCCAAGTCCGCCAACCAGTTGCCGGGGACACTGCCGCAGCTGGAAGCCGTACTGAAGCGGGGTGGTGATTACCAGGACCTGCGCGACAAGGCGGCCGAGATCCGCCAGGACAAGAAATACTATGCCGGCTTGGCGGCCGCCGACGTCGCCGCTGCTTATGAAGATGCCTATCCCCGCCACTCGGCGGAGATGGATCGCGCACATCTGAAGGTGGGGCGCCGCGACTTCGCGCCGGCCACCGAAGGCAACGATCCCGACATCCGCGTAGCGCTGGAACAGGCGCGCTCGCACAAGCACGGTGGCGGTGGCCCGCAGGTGCTGAAAGAGGGCTCTACCGGCCGCGCGGTGGAAAAGCTGGAACACAACCTGCACGCGCTGGGTTATGGCGGCGCGGGTGCCCAGGCGATCCATCCTGATCGCCAGTTCGATGCCAGTACCCGGCGGGCCGTCGAAGCTTTCCAGCGTGACCATGGCCTGACTCCGGTCGACGGCAAGGCCGGGCCGACCACGCTGGGTGCGATCGACCGCGAGGCGCGCGCGCTGCAGCGTGACATGGCCGCGCTGGGCCTGACCGATGCGCATGGCAAAGCGATCACCGCCGATGGCTACCTTGGGGCGGGCAGCCAGCACGCCATCAATGTGTTCCAGCAGCAGCACCATCTGCCGGCCACCGGTATGGCCGACGCACAGACGCGTCGCACGATCGATGCCGAGGCCACACAGCATCGCCCTGCCGCGCCTTCGCCTGCTACCCCTGCCACGCCGGCTGTGCCGGCAGCCCCGACGAGGGCTGCGCCAGCCGCAGCGCAGCAGCACACTGGCCCTGCAGGCGCCGCAGCGCCCGGTGGCGAGCGCATTTCCGTGGTGGAACCCTTCGGCAACGGCAGCAGCAACCGCGTCCTTCGCCACGGCATCAGCGGCGAGGACGCGTTCCGTGAGTTGAAGATCCACCATCCCAACACCAACGCCG
>Ga0213827_1000736_pt1 | contig 22571 bp, 22 predicted proteins | sample MC6MC0898MG_FD_180669 | JGI IMG/M metagenome (GOLD analysis project Ga0213827, IMG submission 180669) | Enriched soil aggregate microbial communities from Iowa State University, Ames, United States - MC6-MC0898-MG | ecosystem: Environmental > Terrestrial > Soil > Unclassified | place: USA: Iowa...
ATACAAAGTCTAGTGATGATGGCAAAGAGGTCACACCCGTTCCCATACCGAACACGGAAGTTAAGCTCTTTAGCGCCGATGGTAGTTGGGGGCTTCCCCCTGTGAGAGTAGGACGTCGCTAGGCAAACAAAACAGTCAGCTGTGTGTTGGCTGTTTTTTCTTTTATAAAAAGAGTAAGTACAAAGAATTTATTGTACTTACTCTTTAAAACATTTGTTATATATCAAAGTAAGCAGCTAAACTTCTTTAATGATATCTCCATATAAAACATCACTTTAATGGGCTATAAAATAATGAGTTCCTTAGGAGAGTGAGTGATGACTTCCACACCTTCTTTTGTAACGATAACATCATCCTCGATTCGAACACCACCTACATTAGGTATATAAATACCCGGTTCGACAGTTAGTACCATATTTTCTTCTAACATGTCTTTACATATGGTAGACATAAATATGTTTTCATGGATATCTAAGCCTATACCATGTCCTGCACCGTGTCCGTAATTTTGTCCATATCCCTTTTTAGTAATGTAGTCTCGTGAATAACTATCGGCCTCTTGTCCAGTTATACCAGCCTTCATATTGGAAAGGGCATGTTGTAAGGCACCATAAACTATTTGATATACTTCTTTTAATTGCTCTAATGGTTCTCCAACAGCAATCGTTCTTGTCATATCAGAACGATAACCTCGGTAGTAAGCACCAAAATCCATTGTCAACATGTCACCTTGCTCCACTATTTTAGAGGATGCTACGCCATGTGGGAGTGCTGAACGATGGCCAGAAGCAATAATCATATCGAAGGCTGCACCTGTTGCACCATTTTTTCGCATATGAGACTCTAATTCATAGGCAATATCAAGTTCTGAAATACCTGGTTTGATGAATGTCAGAATATGATTAAACGCCTCATCGGAAATCCATGCTGCTTTCTTAATTATTTCAATTTCTTCTGGTGTTTTAATCATCCGTAAATCTTCTACAATAGTAGGCATTGGTTTTAATATAGCTGTCAATTTGCTCTTCATTAATTGATAGCTAAAATAAGTTACATGATGTTGCTCAAAACCAACAGTTTGAATTAATTCCTGTTCAAGAATTTCCTGAATGGTTTCATATAAATGGTTGCGATCAATCTCTAGTACTTCAAAGGTGTCACACTGATTTGTTGCTTGCTGTGTTTAGCGGAAGTCTACTAATAAAAGTGCGCGTGTCTTTGTTACAATAACTGTACCTGCACTACCTGTAAAACCTGTTAGATAGCGACGATTTTGAGCATTTGTGATAATAATTGCATCGGTATTGTGGAGCTGTAAGGCTGCTTGTAATTGTTCTAATTTTGACATGTTATGTTTCCCCCTTCAAAGTTAAATATACTGCAAAATTTGCATCCTGTTTAGAGCTTATATGAAAGTAGATGTTGATTATGTGGAAAATGCATTTCAGGATAACCTCTATCCTAGATTAAAGAGTGTTGGAAAATATATTAAAAAAATGTGAAAAAAGATATTGTATATCTATATTTTCTATGATATATTTATAAATGTCTTAAAGAGGTCCCGTGGTGTAGCGGTTAACATGCCTGCCTGTCACGCAGGAGATCGCCGGTTCGATCCCGGTCGGGACCGCCATTTAAATTGATATTACAGTCCTTATGATTTTACATCATAGGGACTTTTTTGTATGTGATTGGAGTATGGATCCAATTCATCTTTCAGGAGTTTATCAGTAAATTAAGTAGAAATTACATGACAAATGAATAATGTCGAAAGGATCAACACTGCCTAGTAGAAACACAGAGGCTAAAAGCATAACATTTTGTGAAGTATTTGAGACCAACTTCCCTTTATTATTTCATAAACAACATCTATTTCCCTAAAACATATCAAGTGTATCTAAAAAATGGCTTAAATCGCTGTGAAATGATCGATAATATTGCCATAAACATAGCGAATTTCATATATTTAACATTATTTAAAAATAGTAAAAATTACCGATAAATGATAGCGTTTCTATAAGGTAAAATTAGAGATGTTTCTAATATAAAGATTAGGGGTAAAAAAGTAGAAGTAATCGGATTGGCTACGGAGGTGTTTATATGAGCAAAGATTATTCTTTTAAAAGTATTTATTTCCCTTTGCTTATTGGTTCCATGATAATGATGGTAGGCTGTGGAGATCCTATTATGGAGATTGAAGAATCAAATGCGTATCACTGGCAAAAAAATATGAACGAAGTAGAATTTGAGAAATTAAAAAATGATATGTCATATATTGAGGTAGTAGAAGCAGCAGGCGGCGCAGGTAAAAAAATCAAAAATAATGAATATCGTTGGAATGATGAAATCTTGATGACACAGGCCTATATAGTAAAATTTAAGGATGATAAACTAATTGGCAAAGAAATCATAGCAGTGAAAGGTCATTCAAACAGATAAATAGTTGTCACGTCTTTGTAAAAGAAGGCGTGTTTTTTTATTTAAATGGCTACCTATGTCATAAAATTAGGCTTTTTAACGAAGATAATCTATGTAGGATATAATGATATTGGATGCTTTGAACATTTTCGCTAGTTTAGGTAAACTAGAGGTAATGTAGTGATGAGAGGAAAAATGAGAATGTATGAAATAATCATGAATTCAGTTGATGATACAGAGCGTTTTGCCGTGACACTTGCAAAATTACTAGAAGCTCAAGATACAATTACATTAGAAGGAGATTTGGGTGCAGGCAAGACAACGTTTACGAAGGCCTTAGCAAAAGGGCTTGGTGTGAAAAGAACGGTCAACAGTCCAACATTTACAATCATTAAACAGTATGAAGGACGTTTACCCTTCAATCATTTAGATGTTTATCGTTTGGCTGAAAGTGACGAGGACCTTGGTTGGGATGAATTATTTTATGGAGATGCAGTATCAGTGGTAGAGTGGGCGCATTTAATAGAACAGGATTTGCCACGGAATCGATTAGCGATAGAGATTTATCGAATCGGAGACAATGAACGACGATTTGTGTTAATACCTAGTGGGGAACGCTATGAGGCACTATGTGAGGAGCTAATGAAATGATTTGGTTAGGAATAGAAACAGCGAATACACCACTTTCCGTTGCTATTGTGAGGGATGGAAAAGTGGTAGCTGAGCTGGTACAAAATATAAAATTAACACATTCAGCAGGCGCAATGCCCGCTATTGAAGAGGTATTAGCAAGAGCAGGTTTGAAGGCAGGCGACTTGGATGTTATTGCAGTGTCTGAAGGGCCAGGTTCGTATACAGGGGTCCGTATAGGTGTAACATTAGCGAAAACCCTAGCATGGACATTACAGATACCTTTAGTTGGTGTCTCTAGCTTAAAAGCATTAGCTGCAAATGCTACCCTTTATAATGGATTAATTTGTCCAATTTTTGATGCAAGAAGAGATAATGTTTATACAGCTGTTTATCAAGGAGTGACTCTAGAGGCTCTTGTGGAGGATCATCATGCACATATCGCTGATTTATTAGAGCGTTTAAGGGCATTAGATGCACCTATTTTATTTGTAGGAACAGATGTGGGCTTATTTTGGGATAACATTGTAGAGGAGCTTGGCGATAACGCTTTTCGTGCACCTTTTAGTCTTGACTTGCCACGTGCAACGGAAGTTATTCGTGTAGGAACTAAAGTGGAATTACCGAGTGTTGAAGCTACTCATCACTTTGTCCCACAATATAAACGAATTGCAGAGGCTGAAGCAAATTGGCTGAAAGAACAGAAGGAGAAAGAACATGAGTAGTGATGTAACTTATCGTAAAATGGTTTCTGATGATGTACCAGCAGTTTATGAAATTGAAGTAGCTTCATTTCCTGTACCTTGGACGTTGGATTCCTTTTACTATGAAGTACATGAAAATCAGTATGCCCATTATGTGCTGGCTGTTGATGCAAGTGGAAGTATTATTGGTTTTTGCGGGATGTGGATGGTTATAGATGCAGCCCAAATTACGAATGTAGCTGTTATTGAGGCAGCTCGTGGACGAGGTATAGGCGAGGGATTAATGCGTGAGGCAATGCAAATAGCTCGTTTACATGGAATGGAGGTTATGACATTGGAGGTACGAGTAACGAACACAGTTGCACAAAATCTTTATCGTAAGCTCCAATTCCAAGATGGTGGTATACGGAAAGGCTATTATACGGATAACGGGGAGGATGCCCTTGTCATGTGGGTGAATTTATAATGAATAATGGATTGATATTAGCAATAGAATCAAGCTGTGATGAAACAGCTGCAGCGATTATACGAAATGGTCATGAAATCGTGTCGAATGTTGTTGCTTCTCAAATAGAGAGTCATAAGCGATTTGGTGGCGTTGTTCCTGAAATTGCATCACGCCATCACGTTGAACAAATTACGATGGTAATTGAAGAAGCATTAGCTCAAGCAAATTTAAAGCCGGTAGATTTGGATGCGGTTGCTGTTACAGAGGGTCCGGGTCTTGTAGGGGCATTGTTGATTGGCATTAATGCAGCGAAGGCTTTTGCCTTTGCGAATAACCTACCAATTGTAGGTGTGCATCATATTGCAGGGCATATTTATGCCAATGCGCTTGTTCAGCCGATGGAGTTCCCTTTATTAGCACTAGTAGTTTCAGGCGGTCATACAGAGCTTGTCTATATGAAGGAACATGGCTCTTTTGAGGTCATTGGTGAAACAAGAGATGATGCAGCTGGTGAAGCTTATGATAAAGTGGCGCGTGTTTTAAATTTACCTTATCCTGGTGGGCCACATATTGATCGTCTTGCTCATGAGGAAGGAGAGGCTGTTCCTTTTCCAAGAGTATGGTTGGAAGAGGATTCATATGATTTTAGCTTTAGCGGTTTAAAATCAGCTGTCATCAATTATAAACATAATATGGATCAACGAGGTGAAGCTATTTCACCAGCAGCTGTCGCCAAGGGCTTTCAGGAAAGTGTTGTTGAAGTACTGACTGCTAAGACATTACGTGCTGCTCGCGAATATCAGGTGAAACAGGTTATTGCAGCTGGAGGTGTAGCAGCAAATAAGGGGTTGCGAATTTCTTTGGAGACTGTATTTGAAGAGGAAGGTATCCCGTTTTTTGTACCGCCGCTTAAATTGTGTACTGATAATGCGGCAATGATTGGCGCAGCAGCTATGCCGATGTTTGAGGCTGGTATTCGAGGAAACTTAATGATGAATGGACGTCCAGGAATGGAGTTAAAATCCTGGGTATAGTGTAGGAAAGAGGTATCTATATTTTTAGATATCTCTTTTTTTAATTGTCGAATAATTGTTGATAAAAAAGAACCGTGCTAAGGGAATAGTCAGTAGAGGCATCACAATTGACAAATTTTTCAGAAAATTATCCACAGGTAAAGGAGCGAATTAAATGGCGAACACGCGTACTTATGCACAAATTGTTGATAACTTGTGTATAACTTGTGATTATTCAATATATAGTAGCTGGTTTTATACGATAGAATGTGGATAAAATAAATTTTCATTGTGGACAATGTGGAAAACTCTGTTGATATGTTGGTACTACTAGATTTGTAGTGTGAATAAAACTGTGGGCATTTTTTGTCGAAAAATAGCACTTGACCAATATATATGAAAAATGAAGACAAGTAAAGAAAAAGCCATGTGACCTTTCACATGGCTTACATCATTTACATACTAATATTTTCAAGTTCTTCATTTAACTCAAGCCATTCTAATTCTAATAGCTCATGCTGTTCTTTAGCAGTTGCTAATTCTGCTTGAAGCATTGAAATTTTTTCATGGTCGGTAAAAATGGCAGAGTCACAAAGAGCTTCTTCTAGTCTTGCAACAATAGCAGATGTTTCTTGCATCTTGCTTTCTAAATCTTCAATCGTACGTCTAATTTGACGTTCACGCTTTTTTGCTTCTTTATCAATTTTTGATGTAGAGGTTTTATCAGGTAGGTCTTGCTGTACTTGTGGTTGGGAGGCAGCCTTCATTTGTGCTAGCTCCAATAGTTCCTGCTTTTTCTCAACGTAATAATCGTAGTCACCTAAATATTCAAATGAACCCGTTCCAGATAACTCCACCACTTTTGTTGCGATACGATTAATGAAGTAGCGGTCGTGTGAGACAAATAGAAGCGTACCTGGATAATCAATCAAGGCATTTTCTAATACCTCTTTGCTATCTAAGTCCAAATGATTGGTAGGCTCATCTAGAATTAAGAAATTAGCCTTTTGCATCATTAGCTTTGCGAGTGCAAGGCGTGCTTTTTCACCGCCCGATAAAGAGGATACAGCTTTATCCACATCTTCACCACTAAAAAGAAAACGCCCTAATACAGTTCGAATATCTTTTTCGTTCATGAGTGGCCATTCATCCCATAATTCTTTTAGGACACTCTTATTGCTCGATAGCTTTGCTTGCTCTTGATCATAGTAGCCGATTTGTACATTCGTACCATAACGAATACTACCTCCAAGAGGGGATAAATCTTTTACAATTGTTTTTAATAATGTCGATTTACCAACTCCGTTTGGGCCAACAAGGGCAATACGATCCTCACGAAAAGTGCGGAGGTTTATCCCACTAGAAATGGTACGATCGTTATAACCTATCGTTAATTCATCAACAGATAAAACATCATTTCCACTTTGACGTTCAATCGTGAAACCGAAACTAGCGGATTTCTCATCACCATCTGGCGATTCCATCCACTCGGTACGTTCAAGCATTTTACGTCGACTTTGTGCCATTTTTGTTGTAGAAGCACGTGCAATATTTTTTTGGATAAAATCCTCTAGCTTGGCCTTTTCATCTTGCTGACGTTCATAGAGTTTGACATCACGCTCATAATTTTTAGCTTTTTCATCTAAATATGCACTATAATTACCCGGGTATTTGGTAACGCGATGACGAGATACTTCGTAGACAATAGAAACGACTTGGTCTAAGAAGTAGCGGTCATGGGAAACAATTAAAATAGCGCCTTCATAGCCCTTTAAATAGGATTCCAACCAAGATAGTGTTTCGATATCTAAATGGTTCGTTGGCTCATCGAGAATTAAAAGATCTGGTTTACTAAGTAAGAGCTTAGCAAGTGCTAAACGTGTGCGCTGTCCACCAGATAAGGAACTGATGGGTTTGTCATAGTCTTCGGAATAAAATTGCATACCATGAAGGACTGACCGTATGTCTGATTCATATTGATAGCCACCTGCATCTTTAAACGTATGCTGTAATTGATCGTATTCCGACATAACTTTCGCATACATAGTAGGGTTTTCATAGACAGTAGGATCAGCCATTTGTTGTTCAAGTGAGCGTAGCAGCTGTTCTTGGGCTAAAAGAGATTCAAATATAGTCATCATTTCATTCCAAATTGTTAGCGTAGAGTTTAATCCTGCATGTTGCTCTAAATAACCTATTTGAATATCCTTTGGGATAATGATATCACCTGAATCATAAGACATTTGACCAGCAATTATTTTTAATAAAGTAGATTTACCTGCACCGTTTCGTCCTACTAAGGCAACACGGTCACGGTGTTGAACTTCTAATTTAACACCACTTAAAATTTCATCTGCAAGAAAGGATTTAGTTAGTTGATTGACCTGTAAAACAATCATTCTTGACACCTCAATTCTACCTTAGTGTAATGGATGAACGATTTGCATGCAATGTCCGTGCTTTACTTATTCCTAGCAGTCATGTAAGATTGAAACGATTTCTTTTTAGTTAGCTGCGTATAAGGCGCCATTAACTAAAGAGAAATACAGCAGGGGATTGCAAAAATGTTGTATATTGTTAAGGATGAATGTATTAAAATTAGTAGTTAAAGACAGTAAAATTGATGGAGGTACATCATAAGGAGGAAAAAGTTTGAAACAAGAATTAAAAATTCCACAAGCCACTACAAAAAGACTTCCTCTTTACTATCGATTTATTCAAAACTTTGCACAAGAAGGTATGGAACGTATTTCGTCGAAGGAATTGAGTGAAGCGATGAAAATAGATTCTGCAACTATTCGCCGTGATTTTTCTTATTTTGGTGCACTTGGGAAAAAAGGTTATGGCTACGATGTGCAGCATCTATTACAATTTTTTAGCCAGACGCTTGATCAACATGAAACGACAAAAGTAGCGTTAATTGGTGTGGGGAATTTAGGCAGTGCATTATTAAAATATAATTTTCAAAAAAACCATAATACACATATTGTGGTAGCATTCGATTCAAAAGCACCGAAGGATGGCAAAATGATCAGTAACATTCCGGTTTTTCATCCAGATTTATTGGAAGAAAAATATGCAGAATACGGTGCAGAGCTCGCTATTTTAACCGTTTCACCACGCTCCGCTCAAAAAATGGCGGATCGCTTAGCAGCCATGAATGCAAAGGGAATTTTAAACTTTACGCCAGAGCGATTAACAGTACCTGATAGAATGCAGCTTTTAACAATCGATTTATCGGTAGAGTTGCAAGCGCTTATTTATTTAATTCGTAATCAGGAAGAGTGAAAACCATACATATTTTTTAGTGTAATTCACCGTTTCTGTCAAATAGATAATTTAAATAAAATGAGGTCAAATCAGTGAGTGTGACGAAAAACTTTCACATATAATTAGTTAGCAAAATGGCGAAATATGCGTTAAAATGATGGATATAAAGAGGAGGTGGCTGTAATGGGTGGTATTGGTCCTATGAGCCTCATTATTATCGGAGTTGTCGCGTTACTAATTTTTGGTCCTAAAAAGTTACCAGAGCTTGGTAAGGCATTTGGTTCAACACTACGTGAATTCAAAAATGCTACTAAAGGTTTAGCCGACGAAGATGATGATGATAAGAAAAAGAAAGAACTAGATAAGTAAGTTAGGATGTTTGAGGAATGAATCCAAAAGATCTAACTGTCATTGAGCATATAGAAGAATTAAGAAAACGGCTGTTCATTGTTGCCGTTTTCTTTGTTCTAGCTATGGCCGGCGCCTTTTTTGTCGCAAAGCCACTTGTAAAATACCTTCAAATGACTGGAGCCAAATATAACATAGAGCTTCATGCATTTGACGTAGTCACACCACTTGCAATTTATATACAAGTTGTTTTTATAATTGCATTTATTCTTTCATCACCCGTGTTGATGTATCAATTATGGTCGTTTATTAGCCCAGGATTAAGGGAAGTAGAGCGTAAAGCAACTCTAAGCTATATTCCGTATTCATTTTTATTGTTTCTTGCAGGGTTATCTTTTTCGTACTTTTTACTATTCCCATATGTCATCAAATTCATGATGAATTTATCGAATGATTTGGAGATACAGCAAACCATTGGTATACATGAGTATTTTACATTCTTGTTTAAGCTTACAATACCGTTCGGTTTCCTTTTCCAGTTGCCAATTGTTGTTTTATTCTTTTCACGAATTGGCATATTAAGTCCGGAATTACTAATTCGTATTCGTAAATACTCGTACTTCGGTTTATTTGTATGTGCTGCGATTATTGCACCACCTGAGTTGGCTTCGCATTTAATGGTTTCAGTTCCGCTGTTTATTTTGTATGAAATTAGTATTATGATTTCACGAATTGGCTATAAGAAATATCTTAAATCCGAAGAGATTCGATTAAAAGAAGAACAGGAAGCGGAACAAAAGCGCCAGATTGAAGAAGCACTTGAGCAGCAACGACGACAAATAGAAGAATTGAATCAACAGTAATAAATAAAGCTCGGTGCCCTAAATGGGACACCGAGCTTTTGTGTTATTTTTGCATCTCACAATCGCTTTACAAAAATTTATTGCATTTTTTCGAGTTCTTGAAGAAACTTTTGCAATGGTTCCGCATAGAATTGTACAAGTGTCACAAATCCATTAAGCATGACGTGTGCAATAATAGACGTCCAAATGCGCTTTGTTTTGTGATATAAAAAGGCGAAAATTAAACCACAGATGGTATAAAGCAAGATATGTGAGAAGTCGAAGTGGATAATCGCAAAGAAAATGGCACTCACAATTGCTGCCACCCAGAAATTTGTTGTTTGGACAAGCGAGCCAAAGATCACTCTACGGAAGACGAATTCTTCTAAGATTGGCCCGAATACAACAATTGCTAATATGGCGATGGGAGCACCTTTAGCTATCGCGACAATATCTGCAGTATTTTGTGAGCCTCCTTCAATACCGAAAACAGCCATCTCAATAGCTGCACCAATCATTTGTCCAAAGAACACTAGGAAGAAGCCGATGATTCCCCACACAATTGTAAGAGGTATCGTTTCTTTTTTTCCTTGATAAATGTTCCAAAATGCTTTATCTCGAGATGTAAGGATTAAGCTTAAAATGAGCGCTACCGCAAAACTTAGTGCGATATACCAACCTTGAGTAATAGGAGCCGCTTGTTCAGAAGCTAAACCAGTTACCTTCATGATGAGCTTATGGAACGGTAAGAGCAACCATCTGCTAGAGATTTGCATCAAGATATAAATCAGCAAAACATACAGGGCTGTTTTTTTATGTTTCGTTACTTTTTGAGAATTAGTCACAGTCAAAATCCTTTCCATTCATATGCTTCCTTTCTATTGTAGAGGAATATGGAAAGAAAACAAAATTTTTTGAAGTTCTGACTTGCAAAAAAAAGAGTGATTGATTATCATAATAATTGTGTTAGCACTCATTGATATAGAGTGCTAATAAATATCAACAATTATTTAACTATTAGGAGGTTGTTTCACTTGTTAAGACCACTAGGAGATCGTATTGTAATTGAACTAATCGAGGTAGAAGAAAAATCTGCATTCGGTATTGTACTACCTGACTCTGCAAAAGAAAAACCACAAGAAGGTAAAGTAGTAGCAGTTGGGACAGGTCGTGTATTAGAGAACGGGCAACGTGTAGAGCTTGACGTTAAAGTTGACGACCGCATTATTTTCTCTAAATACGCTGGCACAGAAGTTAAATTTGAAGGTAATGAATACCTAATTTTACGCGAAAGCGATATTCTTGCAATTATTGAATAAGAACTTTAAAGGCACCTTACGTAAGGTGAATACTTATTGTTTTCATAACAAATGTGACAATAAGGTGAAATTGATATAAATATATTGAAGAAGCTTAACGAATATTCCATTTCAGGAGGGTAAATTCTCATGGCAAAAGATATTAAATTCTCAGAAGACGCTCGTTCATTAATGTTACAAGGTGTAGATAAATTAGCAAATGCAGTAAAAGTAACATTAGGACCAAAAGGACGTAATGTTGTTTTAGAAAAAAAATTCGGTTCACCACTTATTACAAATGATGGTGTGACAATCGCTAAAGAAATCGAACTAGAAAACCCATACGAAAACATGGGAGCAAAATTAGTAGCAGAAGTTGCTTCTAAGACAAACGAAATCGCTGGTGATGGTACAACTACAGCAACAGTATTAGCTCAAGCAATTATTCGTGAAGGCTTGAAAAACGTTACAGCTGGCGCAAATCCAGTAGGTATCCGTAAAGGTATCGATAAAGCAGTTGCTGCAGCACTTACTGAATTACACGCTATTTCTCGCCCAGTAAGCAATAAGGAAGAAATTGCACAAGTTGCTGCTATTTCTGCTGCAGATGATGAAGTTGGACAACTAATCGCTGAAGCAATGGAACGCGTTGGTAACGATGGAGTTATTACAATTGAAGAATCAAAAGGCTTCACAACAGAGTTAGATGTAGTTGAGGGTATGCAGTTTGATCGTGGTTATGCTTCTCACTACATGGTAACTGACACAGATAAAATGGAAGCGGTTCTTGATAACCCATACATTTTAATTACTGATAAAAAAATTACAAACATTCAAGAAGTATTACCATTATTAGAACAAGTGGTGCAACAAGGTCGTCCACTTTTAATGATTGCTGAAGATGTAGAAGGTGAAGCTCTTGCAACACTTGTTGTGAACAAACTTCGTGGTACATTTAATGCTGTAGCAGTAAAAGCACCAGGTTTCGGTGATCGACGTAAAGCAATGCTTGAAGATATTGCTATCCTGACAGGTGGCCAAGTGATTACAGAAGAATTAGGCTTAGACCTGAAATCAGCTGATATTTCTGCACTTGGTCGTGCAGCAAAAGTTGTTGTAACAAAAGACAACACAACAATCGTTGAAGGTGTAGGCGGAGCAGACGCAATTGAATCACGCATTGGTCAAATTCGTGCACAACTTGCTGAAACTACTTCAGAGTTCGATAAAGAAAAATTACAAGAACGTCTTGCAAAATTAGCAGGCGGTGTAGCAGTTATCAAAGTTGGTGCTGCAACAGAAACAGAGCTGAAAGAGCGTAAACTTCGTATTGAGGATGCTTTAAACTCAACTCGTGCGGCTGTTGAAGAAGGTATCGTATCAGGTGGTGGTACTGCTCTTCTAAACGTCTATGCAGCAGTAGAAAAAGCGGCTGAAGCAGTAGAAGGCGACGTATCTACAGGTGTGAAAATCGTTCTACGTGCTTTAGAAGAACCAGTTCGTCAAATTGCTAATAATGCTGGTCTTGAAGGCTCAATTATCGTAGATCGTCTAAAACGTGAAGAAGTTGGCATTGGTTTCAATGCAGCAACTGGCGAATGGGTAAACATGATGGAAGCAGGCGTAGTAGACCCAGCAAAAGTAACTCGCTCAGCTTTACAAAACGCAGCATCAGTTGCAGCCCTATTCTTAACAACAGAAGCGGTTGTAGCAGATATCCCTGAAGCAGCACCAGCAATGCCAGATATGAGCGGCATGGGCGGTATGCCAGGAATGATGTAAGATTTAGCTTAAACTAAAGCACAATCTTTTAAGTAAATATGACCACTTTCCATAATTTTATGGAAAGTGGTTTTTATTTTGATTTTTTATTAGAACAGGCTATTTAAGTGGATTATTCATCTGCTAAATGTATGAATAATTTATAATTAAAAATTTTCCTGTTGTTTTTCAATGGATTATCACTTACAATACAAATGAAAATGATAATCGTTATCATTTATTAATAGTTAAATAGATAGAGGTGAAATCTTGAATAAACAGGAAGCTAACAGAATAGGGACGGGCAATATTTATTATGTTATTATCTTGCTTTTAATAGCCTCCATTTTAATATCTGCCGTTTTTTCTGTATCAATAGGACAAGTCAGTATTCCTTTCAAGCAATCGATGGATATTTTGCTACATACTATATCCAATGGAAAACTTGGCACCCTTGATAGTGTGGAAAGTGAATCCTACTTGAATATTATTTTACAGGTCAGAATGCCACGTGTGGTTTTTGCCTTATTAATTGGTGTCGGTCTTGCATTGTGTGGGGCTGTCATGCAGGCAGTTGTCCAAAACCCGCTTGCTGATCCATACATACTTGGTATTTCTTCAGGAGCGTCATTAGGTGCAACCTTTGCTATTCTAGTTGGTTTTGGGAGTAGTGCATTGCTAGCACAATTTGGAGTAGCCTTTGGTGCATTTGCAGGGGCGATGATTACCTCTATGGCAGTGCTTATCTTATCCAGCATTGGAGGTAAAGCAACCTCAGTAAAATTGGTTTTATCAGGGGTTGTTATCGGTGCATTATGTAGTTCGTTTTCAAGCCTTATCATCTTTTTTGCCAATAATGCAGAGGGCATTAAAACTGTTACGTTCTGGTCTATGGGGAGTTTAGCATCTGCCAGCTGGGACAAAACACCAATTTTAACAATCGTGATTGTACTAGGAGCTGCATTATTCCTTTTCCAACATCGTGTGCTAAACACAATGCTACTTGGGGATGAATCAGCTATCACCTTAGGGATCAATTTAAGTGCTTATCGTAAATTATATATGATTCTTACCTCGCTTATTACAGGAACGATGGTCGCTTATGCAGGTATGATCGGTTTTGTTGGTTTAATTATTCCTCATATCACAAGAGGTATTTTCGGGGCAGATCACAAACGATTAATGTTAGGAACATTGCTCTTAGGAGGCCTTTTCATGATTTGGGCTGATATTCTGTCTAGAACATTAATCCAAAATGTGGAATTACCGATTGGTATTATTACTTCTGTCATTGGGTCACCATTATTTATCTATATGATTGTAAAAAAAGGTTACAACTTCGGAGGGTAGAACAATGGAATTAGTAGCAAAGGAAATAGAAGTAAAAATCGGCAAAAAGGAAATCGTAAAAAACGTATCCATTCATGTGAATAAGCAACAATTTGTGGGCTTAATCGGACCAAACGGATGCGGAAAATCAACTTTACTGAAAAGCATTTATAAAAGCCTAGTACCTCAAAAAGGGATGGTCTTCTTAGATGATTTAGATGTTTTAAAAAGCGCCGAAAAAAAGATTTCTCAACACTTAGGTGTAGTTGGACAATTCAATGAAATGCACTTTGATTTAACGGTACAACAAATGGTGATGTTAGGTAGAACACCTCATAAAAAAATGCTAGAGTCAGATAACCAAAAGGATTTTGACATCGTAGAAGAGGCATTGACAAGAACGAACTTACAATCTTATAGAGAGCGCAGTTTTCTTTCACTATCTGGTGGTGAAAAGCAAAGGGTTATTTTAGCTAGAACGATTGCCCAGCAGCCTAAATTTATGATTTTGGATGAACCAACAAATCATTTAGATATTCGTTATCAAATTGAAATACTATCCTGTGTAAAAAGTTTAAACATCGGTGTTTTAGCAGCTCTTCATGATCTAGAAATGGCAGCACATTACTGTGATTATCTTTATGCAGTAAAAGATGGTGAAATCTATGCACATGGTACACCCCAAGAAGTTTTAACACCAGAAACAATAGAAGCTTTATATCATATCAAATGTCAAACGTTTACTAATCCAGTGACGAATGGATTAGGCTTTGCATATGGACTGTAGGAGGAAAAACATGAAGAAAAAATTATTATTAGGAATTGGTTTAGCGGCTTTATTAACATTAACAGCCTGCGGTAACACATCAAAAGATACATCTAAGGAAACACAAACAAAAGAGCATTATCCACTGACAATTGAGAACTTTTCAAAGGCTGAAGGTGGATCAACATGGGAAAAGAAAGATCAAGTATTTGATAAAGCACCAGAAAGAATTATGGCAAATACACGCCCAGCTGCAGAATTATTATTACATTTAGGATTAGGCGATAAAATCGTTGGTGTTGGTGCAAACTTTGGTGCAGTTGATAAAGCTGTTGAAGAAGAGTATGCTAAGCTAAATATTTTAAGTGATGAATATGTTGGGAAAGAGGTTACATTAGGTACTGATCCTGATTTAGTATTTGGTCGTGGTGGCTTATTTGATAATGCTGAATGGGGAGTAGGGACAGTAGATTCGCTTAATGAAATGGGTGTAAAAACATATGTTTTAGAGTCATCCGTAACAGGCGGCACGTATGATTCTATTTATAAAGATATAAAGAATATTGGTGAAATTTTTAATGTTCAAGACAAAGCAGATAGCTTTATTAAAGAATTAAAAGGTCGACAACAAGATATTTCCTCAAAATTAGAAAGTATAAAAGAAGAAAAAACATTTGCCTATTTGCATACAAATGATCCAAAAGAGCTTTTTGTTTATCCAGCACACGATGAAACATTCTTTAATGATGCATTCAAAATGGTTAAATTAGATAATATTTTTAAAGATGAAACAGGCGATGTAAGTGTTGAAACATTAATTGCAGCAGATCCAGATGTATTAATTCTTCCTAACTGGGACGGTTCTGATTTGACAAAAGTACGTGAAGAAATTTATGCGAATCCTAAACTATCAAGCATGAAGGCTATTAAAAATAAACAAATGTATATTGTAGATTACAATTACATGTTTGGCTATGGCTATAACACAATTGATGGAATGGAAGCATTAGCAAAAGAAATGTACCCAGACTTATTTAAATAAAACAAAAAGTGCTGTCCTAGCGGGTCGAATAAATGACACGTTAGGGCAGCGTTTTCTTAATACGGAGGAATAATTATTGTTATGGCTGTAGAAGCTGCTCTTTATTTAATATTGTGGTTATTAACTTAGAATTTTCATTGTTCCAGCAGACGGATACAGGATGCTGCTGATCGAGATAGAGTAATTGGGTAAAAAGGTCTTTCCTTGTTTTTTTTATGTTGGTGGTATCAAGCGAATATGGCGATAGGATTGGCAATAAGCCTGTTTTAAAAAGGGCCTCTTTTAAAGTCCAAAACTCATAAAAAACATGTAAAGGTTGATGAGAGACCAATTGACGCTCTGTCTCGGAAAGCGCATAAATCATCATATCTTCACTAACTGGCTTTATTTCTTCAACATCAATGCCCACTCGTCCGATAGTGGTGACTGCTAACACTATCCAATCTCCAGAATGAGAGAGATTAAAATCTCCCTGCCAATGTGGATGTCCTGCAATATATGGGCGCCCAAATTCATTATGAGCTAGATGTAACAGAACGTCATCTATATAGGGAAGGAGTGCCCATCTAATAAGAGTGCTACCTAGCAACGCTCTTTGCTGATCTTGCCAGCGCTTGTATTGCTGAACTTTTCTTTGCACCTCAAAAGGGAGTACTTTAAGGAAAGCATCCCGTTCTGGTGGTGCTAACTGTACTCCTAGAGGAAGTGCAAATAACTGTATAGTTTGTTTTATCATCTTATATTGACTTGTTTTGGCTCAGGAAAGTAGCCTGTATCAATGCCATATCGAATCATTCTGTGAATAAAGGCTTTATTTGGTGCCGCACATTCAATCTTGGTATGAGCTAAAAATTCTATCGTTTTCTTGCAATTGAAGATAAATGGGGAGTCACTTGCTCCATCACCTTCAAGCTGCGCAATGGCTAACGATAAATATTCCTGTACATCTTTTGAATGATCACCATTTAATAGCCAATCTGTATACTCTTGTGTTGACACAATTGTTAGGTCATAACCAATTTCCTTAAGCATATCGATTAATTCTAAATAAGTAAGCGATACAGGGTTACATAAATGGAAGACATGGCCGTTGGTTGCTGGCTGGCTTGCCAAAGAAACAAGTGCCTGACTAGCATAATTGATTGGTGTGAAGTCAACATGCCATTGTGCGGTAGGTGTTTTACCTAAATAAAGCATTGATTTAATCATACGGTAAAAGGCATTGTCATCAATATTACGTTGGAATTTACCTGTTTCAGAATGACAGCTTAAATTTCCTACACGATAAATGGAGACAGGGATTGCATCCTGTACAGCGTTTCGAACAAGATTTTCTGCTTCTAGCTTACTTTGAGTATAAACATTATCAAGCTTAACATTGTAATTGAAGTTACCTTTTGCTTCATTTGGTCCCCATTGTATGGCGGCTAGCTCCTCTGGAATGCCAATTGTCGATACATAATGGAAATGCACACCTGGTTTCTGTTTGGCTATTTCAAGCAAGTAGCGAGTTCCATTCACATTGACATTATTAAAATGATCAGCTGCACCGAAGTGACGTACATCTGCACCACAATGAATGATAGCATTAATTTCTTTCATAATGATTTTTTCATCTTTATCAGATAAGTGTAGTCGTTGCTTCCCTAAGTCACCTTGGATAACAGTAATACGATCTTTCATCTGCTGAGCAATAGTATTGCCAAAATAAAATTGCATACTCTCTCTTAGTTTATCTTCAATCGTAGTTTGGGTGCTTGGTCGAATAAGGCAATATATGTGCGCAGTTGTTGTTGCTAATAGCTCATATAATACATGACTACCTAAATAACCTGTAGCACCTGTTAGTAATACCGATGTCATTGGCAAGGGCTTCACATTTTGGGAGACTTTTAGAGGACTAGGCTCCATTAAGTCCTTGAATACAATGCTTTTAGCTGGCTCGTCTTGATCTTCAATCGCTTCTGGTTGATAATGACGAATATAATGATCCAGTTCAGCAATTGTTTGATATTGGAAGAAATCCTGAATCTTTAAGAATGGTATATGTTTTTTCACTTGTACAAGAATCTCGAGCACTTTTAGCGAATGCCCTCCGATATGAAAGAAGTTATCGTGAATGCCAATTGGCTCAATACCGAGTACAAATTCCCATGCAGTAGCAAGCATACGCTGTGTATCATTTTCTGGGGCAATATATGTAGTGCTGCGTGATAAAGTTAATTCCAATGAAGCTAAGTGTTTTCGATCAATTTTTCCTGTAGGGGATAATGGCATTTCTTGCAATTCAATAAATTGCTCTGGCACCATATAATCTGGTAAAAGATTTGCTAAGTAGTCCCTTAAAAGATTCTCCTCAAGCTGCATCCCACTTGCCACCGTATAGTAGGCAAATAAATGATTATTCCCATCAGCCATTTTCTTTGCAATGATCACAGCTTCCTGAATGCTCGTATGATTGCTCAATACTGTTTCGATTTCACCAAGTTCAATACGGAAGCCTCTTACTTTAATTTGAGAGTCTTTACGTCCAACAAATTCAATGACACCAGTTGGCAATAGTCGAACTAAATCACCTGTTCGATACATTTTTTGATCTGGCTTTAAGAGATGAGGTACAAATACTTCAGCTGTTTTTTCAGGCTGATGTAAATAACCTGCTGCTAAACCAGCACCAGCAATACATAATTCTCCGATTACATTAACGGGACATAGCTGATCGTCCGTATTAATAACATACATTTCATAATTGGCGATTGGTCTACCAATAGGGATACTAGATTGCATGTCTGTTATCTGACTTTTCACCTTAAAATAGGAGGACAATACTGTACATTCAGTTGGTCCATACACATTAATAATTTCTGTAGAGAGTCCAAATTTGTCTTGCCATTTTTGAACAATGGCAGGCAATAGGGCTTCACCACCTACAGATAAATAATTTAATGTCGAAAGCTTTTTTCTATAGCTTACTGGTAAATGTGTAGCTAGCTGTGTAAAGAAAGCATTTGGAACAGTAGCGGTCGTTACTTGCTCACGGTCGATCATATCAGCAAATGCCTCAATGGACAAACGCTCTATACTTGTAAGCATATGAAGTCTTGCACCTGAAAATAAAGCAGTAAAGGTTTCTGTTATAGAAGGGTCAAAACTAAAAGAAATAAACTGGGAATAAACATCTTCTTTAGTTGAATGGTAGATTCGTTGATTATCTGTTATTAAATTAATGACAGCCTCATGCTTAAGCATGACGCCTTTTGGCTTACCTGTTGAACCAGATGTATAAATAATATAGGCTAAATCGGATGGAAGAAGTTCACATTGGATATTTTCCTGTGAATATCCTTGCTCCATTTGGTTGATTGTGAACACTGTGCGTGTTTGGGAATCATTATGTATAAAATCATTCAGTAGAGCTGTATGTTCGTTTTTCGTTATGATAAATGGAGCACCTGTATCGTTTAATAGGTACTGACAACGTTCTTTTGGATAGCTCGGATCAATGGGAACATAAACTCCACCAGCTTTCAGGATACCTAACAAACTAATGACGGTTTCTTTACTGCGTTCCATAACTATCGCTACATAGTTTCCTTTTTGTAGACCGTTGGCAACTAACATATGAGCAACTTGGTTGGATTGTTCATTTAGCTGACGGTAGGTAAGTTTTCCACCTTCATAGGATAATGCGATTCGTTCCGCAAATTTTTGTGCTGCCTGATAAAATACGTCAGGTATTGTGGTGTTTTGATCGTAGTCAGCTATTGTACAGTTTAACGTTTGATATGCGAGTAAGTCTTCTCTGTTTAATAATTGTGTACTATTGGATTGAAGTGTTTGTTGGTCAAAAGAAAGCGTATTATTCTGTGATGGGTGTACATCAAATTCTTTTTTATTATTCAATTATGACAACTCCTATTTTAGAAAAGGGCCGACACCTATGAAGGAGCGATTATCGTCATTAGGTCCACAGTAGTGAATCGATCTGTGAGAAACTAACGGACATAACTCTCCTTAATAAGGGCAGCCCTTTCATTTTTTATTTCACTACAAAGGTATTAACAACATTCATTAATTCATCAGATAGCTCGGATAATACTTGAGCTTCTTCAGAAACTCGTTGTACTGTATTCAATTGAGAGGCAGAAGTTGCTGCTACTGCTCTTGTATTGTCCTTTGAATTGACTGAAAAATCTTCCATATCTTTTACAGCAGATGTTACTTCTTCCATACCAGCTGCCATTTCTTCAATTGTTGCAGAAAGCTCTTGAATTTGCCCTGTCACATGGTGAATGGAAGTTAATATCTGGCTAAATGATTTTTCCGAGTCATTGATCATGACAATACCATGATCTACTTCTTCTACAGCGTGAACCATGATATTTACAGATTCGTTTGTATCATGCTGGATATGAGAAATAAGTGTAGAAATTTCTCTTGCAGATGCCTCAGATTGCTCTGCAAGTTTACGTACCTCATCAGCAACCACTGCAAAGCCACTACCAGCCTCCCCAGCACGTGCAGCTTCGATTGCCGCATTCAATGCAAGTAAATTGGTTTGCGAAGCAATCCCTGTAATGATTCCTACGATTTCTTCTATTTTATTGGAATGATCGCCAAGTAATTTAACAGAAGCTGCAGATTGATTAACAGCTTTGCTAATAGCATTCATTTGTGCAACAGATTTATTTGTCGATTCATTCCCTCTTTCAGCTTCCTCTGATGCTAAAATCGAGGATTCTGAAATTTGATTGGACGTCATGGCAATACGTTGAATACCAATATTCATTTCTTCAATGGTAATTGTACTTTCTTTTGCCTTTTGTACTTGAAGATCAGCGCCACTTGCAATCTCCTGCATGGAAGATGCTACATTATTATATGAATCGGAAGCTTCTTGCATATTTACAGATAAAACATTGGCTGTGTTTGAAACACGCTCAGAAACAATCGTTGTACTCTTAATAACATTTTTTAAGTTATCGATCATAGAATTAAAATTTTGTGTGAGCATTCCTACTTCGTCTGTTGAAGTAACTGGTAATGGTTCCAGCTCTAAATTACCTTCTGCGACTTTTTTAGATTGTAAGGAAAGTTGTTGAATTGGTGTTAATTTTTTTCTTAAAAGAGTGTAAACAGCAATGGATGAACCAATTAAGAAAATAACCGTTACTAATAACGTCCATAGGGCTTCAGACATCGCTTTTCCTGTTACCATTGATACGTCATAGTCAATGGCATAAGCAGCCAGCATGTTCCCATTCTCATCCAAGATTGGTGTAAGGCCTGTTTTATAGCTACCATATTCATCGCTATAAATATCTGTTGCTGTTGCTTTTTTTGTATTAAAGACTTCTTTAATTCTTGCTAGGAAATCTGGAGATAAACCCATTGCAATCATATCTTGGTTATACTCTGCCCCTAGTTCAAGTATACTAGATGATAGAACAGGTGCATTAATATTTTCACCGTTAACTGTAATTAAAAATAGATTGGTAATGCTATCTGAATTATCATTGATTGCATCCATTTCACTAGTTAATCGTAGAGCATCAGGGTTACTATTTGTAGGATTCTCTAATATCGATTTTAGTGTAGTAATATCAATGGTTTTGGCTAGGATCATGCCTTTGTCAGAAAGAGATTGATTCATGTCTGTTAAATTACTATTTCTTACTATATAATAAGAAAGACCTAAAGTAACTAATCCAAATAATAATAAAATACTCACTACTATTGCAGTTAATTTCTTACTAATAGACATTTGCTGCTTCTTGCGTGTTTTCATGCTTTTCCTCCTAATATGATATAGCAAATATTTCAAGCTAAGGACTATAAATGGATAATTTAGTCAATGTACTACACATTGAAGATGTTGATGTTATTCGTAGAAGTCCAGATGCGTGTTAACTATTTATAAATGCAAAATAATCTATTTATCCCCTATCATTTAACTACTATACTGCCAAAAAAATTGATTCACAACCCAGAAAACTTACTATTTCAAGTCATGATTTCTATAAATAAACGATGATATATAGTTTTTTAGTCTATATATTTTTTAGGTTAGGTTAAATTTTTACAAAAAGCTATATATTTCCTAGTATAAAAAAGAAGTATGCTCAGATCTAACTTATTTTTAGTTGATTAAAAATTTGGCTGAAATACCAATTTCCAATTCCTTGTTAGGGCTTTTTACTTATTTTGTCATGACTTATATGTAAAGGAATTTGATGATTATTGTTATGGGAATAAAATGAAAAAAGGTTATTTCTTTATTCTTAAATAAAGAAATAACCTTTTCTAATTGTTGCTAAGGCCGCGGATTACCAAATATGCCCGGTAAAATATTAGGGAGCCCTGGTATTAATGGTGGTGGGAAACCAGGATATTGCCCACCTGGACGTGGCGGATAAGGTTGCGGTGGATAAGGTTGCGGTGGATAAGGTTGCGGTGGATAAGGCTGTGGTGGATAAGGACGTGGCGGATAAGGTTGCGGTGGATAAGGCTGTGGTGGGTATGGACGCGGTGGATAAGGTTGAGGCGGATATGGTGGATATGGTGGTGGGTATGGCGGCGGATAGGAACTACCAGGAGGTGTTCCTGTACCTGCAGCAGTGATTTGACTAACATCCACAGTCACTATTTGACCATTATCTAACTGAATTTCAGCAGTTCTTCCTCCAGTTCCGAATGTCCGAA
>Ga0213827_1000737_pt1 | contig 22559 bp, 26 predicted proteins | sample MC6MC0898MG_FD_180669 | JGI IMG/M metagenome (GOLD analysis project Ga0213827, IMG submission 180669) | Enriched soil aggregate microbial communities from Iowa State University, Ames, United States - MC6-MC0898-MG | ecosystem: Environmental > Terrestrial > Soil > Unclassified | place: USA: Iowa...
CTTGTTGTCGACGATGAAGGTCTTGCCCGTCGCCTCGGACAGCTTCTGTGCGACCTGGCGCGCGGCGTAGTCCGTCGTGCCGCCAGGCGAATACGGCACGACCAGCCGCACGGGCTTATCGGGCCAGGCGGCCGCGTCGCCCGCGGCGTGGACCGGCAGGCAGGTCATGCCGATTACAGCGGCGGCCAACAGGCGGGGCATGGCGCGCCCGCGCTTGAAAATGGATTTCATCGGGTTGTCTCCTTCGGGTTCTAGCTGGCCGCTTCAAGAGGCGGTCTGGATATTGGCCTCGCGGATCAGGCGGGCCCACTTCTGCTGTTCCTGCAGGATGTATTGCTGCGCCGCGTCGGGCGTGCCGCCCATCGCGGTGCTGCCTTCCGCGGTGAAGAGCGCCACCGTGGCCGGATCGGCCAGTACCTTTTCCACGACGCCGTTCACGGCCTGGATCACCTCGCGGGGCGTGCCGGCCGGCGCCACCAACGCCTTCCAATCCAGCGCCTCGAAGCCGTCGAAGCCGGACTCGGCCACCGTGGGAACGTCGGGCAGGATCGGCAGCCGCGCCCGCGCGGTCACGGCCAAGGGGCGCAGCACTTTACCTTTCAGCATTTCCTGCGCGGCCTGCGGCGTGGCGAACATATAGTCGGTGTTTTCGCCCAGCAGGTCGTTCAGGGCCGGGGCCGCGCCGCGGTACGGCACGTTCAGCACTTCGAACTTCGCCTGGTACGCCAGCAGCTCGCCCGCCAGATGGCCCACCGTGCCCGACCCCGCCAGGGCCTGCTTGATGGAGCCGGGCGCGGCGCGGGCGTCGCGCACCAGATCCGCCAGCGTGTTCCAGCGCGCGTTGGCCTTCACCACCAGCACCACGGGCAGCGACGCGATCAACGCGACGGCGGCGAAATCCTTGCCCGCGTCAAACGGCATCTTCGGCATCAGCGCCGGATTGATGGCCAGGTTGGAAGTCTGCCCCAAGCCCAGCATGAATCCATCGGGCTTGGTCTTGGCCACATAGTCCAGGCCGATGTTGCCGCCGGCGCCCGGGCGGTTTTCGACCACGACCGACCAGCCAGCCAGGCCGGTGATCTTGGCGGCGATGGCGCGGGCCACGGAATCTGTTCCGCCGCCGGGCGTGTAGGGCACGATCAGCCGGATCGGCCGGCCATCGGGGTAGCCGCCGGCCGTCTGCGCCCGCAACGGCAATGCGGCCGCGCAGAGGGCTGCGCCCAGGAATGAGCGTCGGGATAACGTGATCATGAGGGTTTGTCTCCTTGTGTAATGTGCCTTGCCTTCAAGGCCGCGATTTCATCGTCGCGATAGCCGGCGGAGCGCAAGAGCTCGTCGGTGTGTTCGCCCACGGCCGGTGGCTGCAGGCGGATGGGCGGCTGGACGCCGTCCAATGTCAGCGGGGCCAGCGGCACCCGGGTTTCGCGACCGTCCGGCAGCGTGACCGGCGCAAGCCCGCCCGTGGCCTTCAGGTGCGGATCGTCGAAGAGCTGCTCGGGCCGGGTGATGGGCGCGAACGGCAGGCCCTCTTGTTCGAACCGGGCCGCCAGTTCCGACGCGCGGTAGCCGGCCAGATGCGAACGCAGCTGCGGCATCAGCCAATCGCGGGCCTGCACGCGGTCGTTGTTCGTCTTCAGGCGCGGGTCCGCCAACCATTCCTCCAGGCCGAACGCGCGGCAGAAGATGTCCCATTGCTTGTCGCTGACGACCGCCAGGAACACCTGTTCGCCATCCCTCACCGTGAAGACGTCGTACACGGCCCACGCGGAAATGCGGCTGGGCATCGGCGCGGGCGCATTCCCCGTCATGGCGTGCTGCATCATGTGCTGCCCCACCAGGAAGACGTTGTTTTCGAATAGCGAGGCCTGCACTTCCATGCCTACGCCGGTATGTTCGCGTTGGGCCAGCGCCGCCATGGCCCCCATCGCGCCGAACATGCCGCCCATGATGTCGTTGACGCTGGCGCCGGCGCGCAGCGGATCGCCGGCGCGGCCCGTCATGTAGGCCAGCCCGCCCATCATCTGCACCACCTCGTCCAGGGCGGTCCGGTTCTCGTACGGGCCCGGCAGGAACCCCTTGTGGCTGACATAGATCAGCCGGGGGTTGCGCGCCTTCAGCGCGGCGTACCCCAAGCCCAGTTTTTCCATCACGCCGGACTTGAAGTTCTCGCTGACCACATCGGCAGAATCGATCAGGCGAAGCGCGGCCTCGATGCCTTCTGGCTGCTTCAGGTCCAGCGCGATGCTCTTCTTGTTGCGGTTGAACATGGGGAAGAAACCCGCGCCCGAGCCCAGCAGCCGGCGCGTGGAATCGCCCCCCATCGGTTCGACCTTGATGACCTCGGCGCCCAGGTCCGCCAGCAGCATGCCGCAGGTGGGCCCCATCACCATGTGGGTGAACTCGATGACGCGGATGCCTTCGTACGGAAGGCGGGACGGGGAACGGCTGGACATATGAGGCACCTTAAAAAGGAATGGATCGACGCCCTGCGGCAGGCTTCAGGCAAAGCGCCGCCCTGCGCCGCCGGCGCGTGTAGCGCCCGGCCGCGTTGGCATCGCGATCGGTAAAGGGGGGCTAGCGCGGCGGCGTGAAACCCTTGGGTAATCCGGCGTCGGGCGTCATGCCGTACAAGGGCTCGCCCGGCAGGCCGGCGGCGAGCGGCGCGCGCGCCGCGATGATGTTTTCCAGCGAGATCCCGGTACGCACGCCCATCGCCTCGAACATGAACACCAGGTCTTCCGTGACGACGTTGCCCGACGCGCCAGGCGCGTAGGGGCACCCGCCCAATCCCCCCAGCGAACTGTCGAAGGTGCGCACGCCCTCGTCCCAGGCCGCCAGGCAATTGGCCAGTCCCAATCCGCGGGTGTTATGCATATGGGCCGCGCCGGCATGCGAACCGATTTCGCTGCGCAAGCGCCGGAACAGGCGACGCACCTGGGCGGGGTTGGCATAGCCCACGGTATCGGACAGGCCGGACTCATCCGCGCCGGCCGCGACGCACATTGCCGCCAGCCGGATGACGTCGTCCTCCGACACCAGGCCTTGCAAGGTGCAGCCGAACGCCGTTGAAATGCCCGCTTCCAGCTTCACGCCGGGCGCGATGGCGTCGCGCAGTTGCGCGATGGCGCGGACTTCTTCGACCATGTCTTCGGGCGTCTTGCGCACGTTGGCCAGCGAATGGGCGCGGCTGGCGGAGACCGGCATCGTCAGCTTATGGACGCCGGCGCGCAACGCGGCTTCGGCGCCGCGCAGATTGGGGACCAGCGCCATCACCGTCACCCCGGGATGCCGGACCGCATGGGCGACCACTTCCGCCGCATCGGCCATTTGCGGCAGCAGCCGGGCCGGCACGAACGACGCCACTTCGATTTCGCGCAATCCCGCCGCGACCAGCGCATCGATCCACCGCAACTTGTCGGCCGTCGGCATGGTGGCCTTCACCGATTGCAGCCCGTCGCGCGGTCCGACTTCGCTGATCAGGACGTCGGTGGGATTTGGGGCGTCATGCGCCATGCTTGCGTCTCCATGATATTCTATCTAATAGAATGATGTTCTTTACAATAGAATTAAATGCGAACAGGAAATCGCTGTCAAGCACGTTTTGCGCCCAACGCCCAGCGGCTCTATGCCTACAATGGCCGCCAATCGTTCTAAAGGATGGAATATGCCGACTGTTGTCCGCCGCAGCGCCGGAGCTGGCCATGCCCCGTAAAGCCGTCACCGAATCCGTGGCAGACGCCGATGCCGCCGCAGGCGGCGTCGCCGCGGTCGACCGCGCGATGAGCCTGATGGCGGTCTTCACGCCCGCTGATCGCACGCTGTCGCTGGGCGAACTGGCCGACCGCACACGGCTCTACAAGAGCACCGTGCTGCGCCTGCTGGCGTCCCTGGAGCATGCGCAATGGATCCGCCGCCTGGACGACGGCCGCTACGCGCTGGGCGCGGAAGTGGCCCGCCTGCACAGCATTTACTCCGCCTCGTTTTCGCTGGAGCACGTGGTCATGCCCGTGCTGCGCGAACTGGTGGCCACGACCGGCGAAAGCGCGGCCTACCACGTGCGCCAGGGCGATGCGCGCCTGTGCCTGTACCGCGTGGATTCCCCCCACCCGGTGCGCGACCACATCCGCGCGGGCGACCTGCTACCGCTGGAACGCGGCAGCGGCGGGCGCGTGCTGACGGCCTATGACGACATCCTGGGCCATGCGCCGGGGCCGGATCAGGCGCTGTATGCCCGAATCCGACATGATGGCTATTTCGCCGCGATGGGCGACCGGCTGAGCGAAGTGGCGGGCATCTCCGCCCCCGTTTTCCTGCTGTCGGGCGGCATCGCGGCGGCGGTGACGCTGACTGCCCCCGCCCACCGTTACAACCCGGATCACCTGACGCCCGTGCGGGAGGCCGCCCGCCGCCTGACGGGCCGCGTCGGCTGAGCGCAAGCGCCCTGCCATTGCCCGGCGGCTTGATCCCGCGCAAGGCGACCCGTCATCCCTTGTTCTAGCCTCTGTCCACTTGACCAGAGGAAAGACTCAACATGACGTGGTTCAAATCACTCAAACTCGCCGGACGCGAATTGCTGCCCATCGTTCAGGGCGGCATGGGCGTCGGCGTGTCCGCTCACCGTCTGGCCGGCACGGTTGCCAGCCAGAACGCGGTGGGCACCATCGCCAGCATCGATTTGCGCCATCACCACCCGGATCTGCTCGAAAGGACCGACAAATGCAATGACCGCGACGCCATCGACCGCGCCAATCTGGAAGCGCTGGACCGCGAAGTGCGCGCCGCGCTGGACACGGCGCAAGGGCGTGGCCTGGTCGCGGTGAACGTCATGAAGGCCGTGCGCGGCCACCCGGCGCTGGTGCGCCAGGCCTGCGAAAGCGGCGCGCAAGCCATCGTGATGGGCGCCGGCCTGCCCATGGATCTGCCCGAAATGACGGCCGACTTTCCCAAGGTTGCGCTGGTGCCGATCCTGTCGGAAGCGCGCGGCGTGGCCGTCGTGCTGAAAAAGTGGATGAAAAAGGGCAAGCTTGCCGACGCCGTGGTTATCGAACATCCGGGCCACGCCGGCGGGCATCTGGGCGCCGCGCGCCTGGACGATATCCACCATGAACGTTTCGATTTCCAACGCGTGCTGACCGAATGCCACGCGTTGTTCGACGAGCTGCAACTGGGCCAGGACGCGCCCCGCCTGATCGTCGCCGGCGGCGTGGGCAGCCATGATCAGGTACGCCACTGGCTTGCCAACGGCGCCGATGGCGTACAAGTGGGCACGGCGTTCGCCGTCACCCGGGAGGGCGACGCGCACGAGAACTTCAAACGCGTGCTAATGGACGCCGACCCGTCGGAACTTGCCGAATTCACCAGCGTGGCCGGCCTGCCCGCGCGCGCGGTGGCAACGCCTTGGCTGACCCGCTACCTGCGCCAGGAAAAGACGCTGCAGGACGGCACGCGCGCCGATCCGCGCCGGTGCAGCCAGCGCATGGATTGCCTGACGCAATGCGGGCTGCGTGACGGCCTGTCGAAATTCGGCCAGTTCTGCATCGACCTGAAACTGGCGGCGGCGCTACGCGGCGAGGTCAGCCGGGGCCTGTTCTTCCGCGGCGCGTCCAAGCTGCCGTTCGGCGGCGCCATGCGTTCGGTGCGCGAACTGATGGACTATCTGCTGCACGGGCAGATGCCCGCCACCGCCTGACGGGGCGCCTTGGGGCCTGCCGGCCCTAACGCGCCGCCGACAGTTCGAACTGGAACACCGCGCCGCGCTCGGCGCGCTCCACCAAGCGGATCTCGCTCTGGTGCAGTTGCAAGATGCGCTGCACGATCACCAAGCCCAGGCCGCCCCCGTCGCGCGGCCCGCGGCTCAGCGCAGACGCCCGCGTGAACAGGCCGGCGCGCAGTTCGGGCGGAATGCCCTGGCCCGAATCGCTGACCTGCACCTGCACCCGGCTCTGCGCCACGCCCAGTTGCAGTTCGATCCGGCCGCCCGGCGGACTGTGGCGAATGGCGTTGTCCAGCAGGTTCGTCAGGACGCGTTCGATCAGCCCCAGATCCGCGCGCACCAGCGGCAGCGCCTGCGGGATGTCGGTGGTCAATTGCTGCTGGCGTGCTTCGGCAGCCAGTTCGAATTTCTGCAGCACGTCCTGTACCAGTTCCGGCAGCGAAAACGTTTCCGGCTCCAGCCGCACCAGACCAGATTCCAGCCGCGCCAGCTCGAACAATTCCTGGGCCAGCCGGCCCACCTTGCGGCTTTGCGCCAGCGCGATGTCCAGATAACGGCGGCGTTCGCCGGCATCCAGCGTTTCGTCTTTCAGGCGCAGGGTTTCCAGGTAACCGTGCAACGACGTCAGCGGCGTGCGCAGATCGTGCGAGATATTGGCGACCAGGTCGCGCCGCTGCTGGTCCTGACGCGTCAACTCGCGCCATTGGTCGGATATCCGCCGGCCCATCTGCACGAAGCTGCGCCGCAGCACCGAGATCTCGTCCCCGTTGCGGTCCGACGCGTCGCCAGGGCGCTCCAGCGCGGCCAGCGCCTGGCCGTCGTCGCCATCAAAAGCCCGCACCGCCCGGGTCAGGCCGCGCAATGGCCGCGTAATCAGGGCAAACGCAGTCAGGCCCGCCACCAGCCCAAGCAAGGCCACCAACGCGATCGACCACAGCGTCGTGCGCAAGACCGAGCTGCGCGACACGGACATCGCCAGCGCATCGTGTGCCTGGCCTTGCAGCACCACGTAGACATAACCCTTGTCCTGCCCCGCCACCCGCACGGGCGCCGCGCTGAACACCTTTTGCACCCCGGCATTGCGCGGGTCGTCGCCCACGATGGGCAGCATGCCGCCCTCCAGCAGGCGTTTGACCGGCGCCAGGTCGACGTGGTCGCGCTTGATCTGGCCGGCCGGGGCCGCGTCGCCGACAATGCGGCCATCGTTGGACAGCAGGTAGACCTCGACCGCGGGGTTGACGGCCATCAGCATGTCGAACAACGAACGCACGGCATCCGGCTTCCACCCGTTGGTGTCCATAAGCTCCGTCGTCCCCGCGATATGCTGCGCCAACCCGCTGGACAGGCGCTGCACGACCTCCTGCTCGTAGCGGGAATTGGCGGCGATCTGCAGCCAGGCCGATGCGCCGCAGCAGGCCAGCAACAGCAGCGCAAAGACGCCGGACAGGCGTTGGGTCAGGGTGAAGCGTTTCATGATGCGCCTCCCGTCGCGCCCGGCGCTGCCGCGAACTTGTAGCCCCTGCCCCAGACGGTCAGGATGCGCTGCGGGTTGGAGGGATCGGCCTCGATCTTGGTGCGCAGCCGGTTGATGTGCGTATTCACCGTGTGCTCGTAACCTTCGTGCTGGTAGCCCCACACATGGTTCAGCAGATCCATCCGGGAAAAGACCTTGTCGGGGTGGCGGGCAAAGAAATGCAGCAGGTCGAATTCGCGCGGCGTCAGGTCCAGCCGGCGCTCGTCGACGTCCACGGTGCGTGAAATCGGATCGATGGATACGCCGTGCACGGCCAGGCTGCCGGCATCGATGCGCGCATTGCGTTCAACGGCATCACTACGGCGCAGCAGCGCCCGCACCCGCGCCACCAGTTCCAGCATGGAAAACGGCTTGGCGAGGTAGTCGTCCGCGCCCAGTTCCAGGCCCAGGATGCGGTGCACTTCGCTGGACCGGGCGCTGGTGATGATGATTGGGGTGTAGCGCGCCATGGCACGCGCCCGCTTGCAGATCTCAAGCCCGTCGATGCCGGGCAGCATCAGGTCCAGGACCAGCGCGTCCCAACTGCCCTCTTCCAGCCGCCGCATGCCTTCGTTGCCGTCGGCGGCATGTTCCACCGCATAGCCTTCGTCGCGCAGGTGCAGGCGCAGCAATTCGGCGATGTGGGCGTCATCTTCAACTATCAGCACGCGTCGGGGCGTTTCCATGTGGGAGCTCGGGCCAGTTCAGTACCGCCATTGTCGCCAATCCACCGGCGGGGAGTTATCACAAATATTTTAAGTTTGCGTGAGGACTCCGATATCGGGCCCGGGGAAGAATGGCTTTACCGACAGAACGCCCCGGAGACCCGCCATGTTGGCAAGCCCCGCAAGTCACGATACACCGGCCGCCCCGCGCCCGGCTGGCGCCATCCATCCCGGCTGGTTGCGGACGATGCATTGGATCAATGCGCTGGCCGTCGTGATCATGGTGATGAGCGGCTGGCGCGTCTATAACGCCGCCCCGTTCTTCGACTTCACCTTCCCCAACGGCATCACGCTGGGCGGCTGGCTGGGCGGCGCCCTGCAATGGCACTTCGCCGGCATGTGGCTGCTGTTCGCCAACGGCCTGCTGTATCTGGCGCTGAACGTGGCCACCGGCCGCCTCTGGCGCAAGTTCTTCCCCGTCAGCCCCCCCGGCGTGGCCGCGGACCTGGGCGCCGCGTTGCGCGGCAAGCTCGCCCACGACGACCTGCGCCACTACAACCAGGTGCAGAAACTGGCGTACCTGTTCGTCATGGCCGACATCGTGGTGCTGGTGCTGTCCGGGCTGGTGCTGTGGAAGTCGGTGCAGTTCGATGGGCTGCGCGACCTGCTGGGCGGCTATGAATTTGCGCGCCGCATCCATTTCTTCGCCATGGCGCTGCTGGTGGCGTTCGTGGCAGTCCATCTGGTGATGGTGGCGCTGGTTCCGCGCAGCCTCGTCGCCATGATCCGCGGCAAATAAGGAGCCCTTCGTGAGCCAGAAAAGACGCTTGTCGCTGTTGGGCCTGGACGGCCCGGCCATCCTGAAAGAAGCCAGGAACCTGCTGGCCAAACGGGTCGAGCAGCCTTCGCGCCGCACGTTCCTGCGCAACAGCCTGACGCTAGGCGGGCTGGCGATGCTGTCGGGCTGCTCGCTGTCCGACGACGAGAACGTGGAGAAGGCGCTGGCCACCGTGTCCCGCTTCAACGACCGCGTGCAAGGCTGGATCTTCGACCCCAACAAGCTGGCGCCGACCTACCCCGAATCGATGATCACTCGGCCGTTCCCGTTCAACGCCTACTACGGCATCGACGAAGTCCGCCAAGTCGAGGAAGCGTCGTTCCGGCTGGAAGTCACCGGCATGGTGGCCGACAAGCGCCAATGGCGGTTGGAGGAACTGCGCGCCATGGCCCAGATCGACCAGGTTACCCGGCACATCTGCGTGGAAGGCTGGAGCGCCATCGGCAAGTGGGGAGGCGTGCCGTTCTCGACGTTCTTGAAGCGCGTGGGCGCCGACCTGACCGCGAAATACGTGGGTTTCAAATGCTCGGACGACTACTACACCAGCATCGACATGCCGGCGGCGCTGCACCCGCAGACCATCCTGGCGTTGACCTACGACGGCAAGACCTTGCCCCCCGAATACGGCTATCCCATGAAGCTGCGCATGCCCACCAAGCTTGGCTACAAGAACCCCAAGCACATCCGGGCGATTTTCGTCACCAACACCTACCCAGGCGGTTACTGGGAGGACCAGGGCTACAACTGGTTCGGCGGCAGCTAGGTGGAAATCCTGTTTGACCTCTCTTTCTCAAAGGAATACATCATGAAGACACTCACCACCGCCGCTTTCTCCCTGTGCCTGGCCTTTGGCGCCGTGGCCGCCCATGCCGCCGACAGCATGGGCAAAGACAATATGGCCAAGGATTCGATGCCCAAGGACAGCATGTCGAAAGACGGCATGTCCAAGGGCGGCATGGCAAAGGATGGGATGGCGAAAGACGGCATGGCCAAGGACGGCATGTCGCACGACGGGATGAAGAAGGATTCCATGTCGAAGGACGGTATGTCGAAGGACGGTATGTCCAAAAGCGGCATGTCCAACGACAGCATGAAGAAGTAAACGCTGAAGTCAGACTGGCGGCCGGCCTCGCGCCGCCCGCTGGCGAGCGGACCCCGCCCCTCCCTATTCCCCTAGCCGGAGCCATGCCATGACATTGAATCGCAGACATTTCCTAAGCCTGGGCGGCGTCGCGGCCCTGGCCGCCGGCCTGGCCCCGTTGCTGGCCGCACGCAGCGCGCCGCCCACGGCCTCGTTCCCCTACGCCTTGACCGACGCTCAATGGCGCGCCCGCCTGACGCCCGCGCAGTTCGACGTGCTGCGTCGCGAGGGCACCGAAAGGCCCTACACCAGCCCTCTGAACGATGAACACCGCACTGGCACGTTCGCTTGCGCGGGCTGCGAACAGAAGCTGTTTTCCTCAAGCACCAAATTCGACAGCGGCACCGGCTGGCCCAGCTTCTGGCAACCGCTGGCGGCCGCCGTCGGCGAAACCCGGGACAGCAGCTTCGGCATGGTCCGCACTGCCGTCTATTGCGCCAACTGCGGCGGCCACCTGGGCCACGTCTTCGACGACGGCCCCCGCCCGACCGGCCTGCGCTACTGCATGAACGGCGTGGCCATGACCTTCGCCCCGCAGGCTTAACCACACCGCCCTATCAGGACCCCACACCATGAACATCCCGTTTCGCAAGCTCTGCGCCACCCTGGCCGCCGCCTCCGGCCTGCTGGGGGCTGGTGCGTCCCAGGCGGCCGAATCCGCCTTCATCATTCCGCCGCCCGCCGTCGATCAGGCGAAAGACGCCGCCCCCCAGGAAAAGGCCGTCATCGCCGGCGGCTGCTTCTGGGGCGTGCAAGCCGTGTTCCAGCACGTCAAGGGCGTGACCAGCGCAGTGTCCGGCTATGCCGGCGGCAAGGAAAACACCGCCAACTACGACACCGTCAGCAGCGGCCGCACCGGCCACGCCGAAGCCGTGGAAATCACCTACGACCCCAAGCAGGTCACTTATGGACAGCTGCTGCAGATTTATTTCTCGGTAGCGCATGATCCCACCCAGCTGAACCGCCAGGGCCCGGACAGCGGCACGCAGTACCGCTCAACCGTATTCCCGGCCAACGACGCCCAACGCAAGGTGGCCGAGGCCTACATCGCGCAGCTGAACCAGACGGGCGTGTACGCGAAGGCGCTGGCGACCACGGTGGAACCGCTGCAGGGCTTCTATCCGGCCGAGGGCTACCACCAGGACTACCTGGTGCGTCACCCGTACAGCATGTACATCATGGTGAACGACATCCCCAAAGTGGAGAACCTGGCCAAGACCTTCCCGGACCGGTATCGGGACAAGCCGGTGCTGGTGAATTGAGGGTCTGCCGGCCCATCGGAGTCCAAAAGGGCGAGCAATCGCCCTGCTGGCGCCTTGCCCTACTCCTTGGGCATAAGGCTTGCTGACAAGAGAAAGCGCCACGGCCCGCCGGGGAACCCGTTCTGGTCAACTCTGCCGCCATCGTCCTCCCGTTACACGGAGGGTGACTGCCGCGCGCAACAGAACGTGCCAAAGGCGAAATTCCAAAGGAGATCAGCGATGAGCGAAAAAACTGCAATGGTTGGCTTGGCCGTACTGCTGGGCGTTTTCTCAAGCGTGCCGGCCGCTTCGGCGCAGGGCTCGCCGCAGTCGGTAACCGAAGTTCGCGTCGACGTTGCGAAGGTGGACGCCGGATACCGCGCGTCGAAGATGAGCGGTTCCACCGTCTACAACAGCAAGAAGGAAAAGATCGGCACCGTCGACGACCTGATCCTGGGACCTCCGGATTGGGTGCCGTACGCCGTCCTTTCGGTCGGAGGCATACTCGGCGTGGGCAATCATCTCGTCACTGTGCCCCTGGCAAAAATGCAAATCACCGACGATCAGTTGGTGCTGCCGGAGGCAACCAAGGACACGCTGAAGGCGCTACCCGAGTTCAAGTACATGAAATAGGGGCGTATCGTCGCATTGCGCGGTCCTGCCGTTGGGGCTGCGGCCGATCAAGGCTGCAGCAAGGCGATGCGGGGCTTGCCATATTCCTGCCGGTAGCACACGCACAGCAGCACCCTGCCCACCCGCTCGCACCGCGCGACGAACCTCCATCGACTGAAGACCAAGCCGATTTCCTCCGTCCCGCCGGGGCCAAGCGGCCGCGTCCAGGTGATGGACATCCTCGGCAACGCATGCAGCAACCCCAGTCCCACGCTTTTCGCGCAAGCTTCCCGGGCGACCCAGCCGGCCAGGAAATCCACCGCCACGTGGTCCCGCCGCGCCAGCCAGGCCGCCAGGCGCCGTTGGCGGGCCATCAGGTCGGGCCGGTCCAGATGCTCGATATCAATGCCTACATACTTGCGGTTAGCGTATAGCCGCGCCTGCATGCCGCAACTGTCACTTACCCCAAAGCCGGCAAGACCGGAAAGGTACGGCTTGCCCAGTTGGGTGCGCGCGGCCTGCCCGGCGTGCACCGGGCCTTGAGCCCCCAGCACCACCGTGACATCAAAGCTCGACGAGGGTGCGGTCATGCGTGCCGGTCGCGATCAGGGTGTCGGCCTCGCCTGTCACTAGGCGAGCACTGAATCGCACGGAATTGCCGAACATGGCCTCTACCGTAATCGTCAGATGTACCGCGCTGCCCGGATGCGCCGGCGCCAGGTGCCGCACGCTGACCGCATGCCCAACCGACCCGCAGCACCCGCGGCCCGCCAGCCGGATGCGCTCGGTCGCGTAGGACTCGATCCAATAAACGATGACGGGGGTGGCCAACACATCCAGATCCCCGCCATAGTTCAACGCGCCCGCGGCGGCATCCACCACGCAGGTTTTCTTGAACTGCTGGCCAGTCTGAAACAACGCCTGCGCCTGCAGCATCGGGCGGTCCATCTAGGCGCGCTCCAGTGCGGCGAGTGCATCCGCCGCATTGCCGAAACGATCCTTGAACATGGAGATCCAACGCTCCAATCCAAATGCGACACAACTGGTATGCACGAAACTGTCGTCCAGGCGGATATTGAATTTTTCACCGAAGTAGTTGCGGTGATAGTTCAGTGAAGACACGGCGTGGCCGTCGAATACCAGTTCACGCTTGGTGGGCGTCAACGCCGACAGGCGCGCCACGGCGCTGCCTGAATCAAAGAAGGGATCGTTGGCTTCTTCACAACCCGCGGTGATTCCCAGTTGCGCAAACAAGGAGAACAGGCGGTCGTAACCCACTTCCAGATGCGCCTGTGCGCCCTCTGCGGTGCCCAAGTACACGTACTCCTTCATGGTGAAGTTGAACGCACGGTAACGGTCCAACGCCTTGTCCTCATGCCGGAAGCAGCGCGCAATGCAGGATTCCACCCGCGCACCGTCCAGGCGCTGACCTTGCAGCCCCAGGTAGACCTTGTAGCAGGTCGCCGGCAACAGGGCCACGTCGGCATTGAGCGCCTTGAACTCCCGGTCCAGCTTGCGCTGGCCGCGCGCGAATCCCAGCAATTCGCCCTCTTCAATCGAGCACATGACGCAGGTCAGATGCGGAAAATTTCGCACATAACCCAGCGCGTTGATCTCTTCATGGGCGAGCAAGCTGTCGAACTCCGCGGTGGCGTCGGGAGCAATCGAGAATACGTCGTCCAGTTTTCCCTGCAGCACGTTCTTTACCTGATGCCATTGCTTTTCGATGATCACGATGCAATCTCCTGGAAGTCCCTGAAAGCACTTAAGAATGCGGACAGGACGAAGTCTTACGCCGTCAAGTCGGCCAGCACCTGCCGCACGGTTCGGATGGAATGCGTGTCCTTGCAGGACGTTCCGCAATACAACGCCATGTCCTCGATCAAACCCTCGGTCTGGACGGTGGGCACGGCCACGCTGTAACGCAGGATGGGATAGCGTTTTCCAAAGTAGTGCGCAAAACCGATGACGCTCGCCGGCAGCGATCCCTCGCAACTGGCGTTGCGGATCACCCGGTGGCGATGGGTATGCCATCCCACGCTGAAGCGGTCGGTGACCACGGTGTCGCCGGGCACGGCATCTACGATCGCCTGCTTGTAGCGCGCGTGCGCGGCGGATTCCCGGGTTGCCGCGAATACGGTTCCGCACAATACGCCGGAAAATCCGGCCTGCAACACCCGGCGCAACTCCGCCGAGTTACTGATGCCCCCGCTCAAAAACACCATGCGCTTGTCGACGCCAAGGCGGGCGGCCTGATCCAGCGCCTGCTCGCGCGCGATCTTGCCCAGGTGATGACCGCCGGCCTCGGTCGTCTGCAATACGCCAAAGCGCGCGCCGGCATCGAACCCCGCTTCGAGCTCTTCCCAGGTCCCTCCTTGCACGCCATATTCCATCCCTGTCGGCAAGGCCCGCAGCACGGCAGAAGCCGGTAGGCCGAAGAAGGTCACGATCGGCCGTTCCGGACGGTCCGCTACATACGCCAAGCGGTCGAGCAATGCGTCTCCGTCCAGCACGAACGGCACCAGATTCACGCCAAAACGCGCCCGGGTCAGCGCGGCGGTCTGCGCAAGCAACTCGCCGATCTCGTCACGCGTGTGGCGATACAGGCCAATCATTCCGAATGCGCCCGCCTCGCACACGGCGGCCGCCAATTCCGGTTGCGCCACGCCGCCCATGCCGGCTTGTAGAACAGGCAAGTGCGCGCCAAAAAACGCCTGCACCGGGGAACTGCTGGCAATCTGCGCCATGGTGTGCCTCTGCGTTATAGCGCGGCCAGATTCAAGTCCGTCACCAGCCCCTGTTTGGTGAAGTAGGCGGCGCTACGCTTGAACCATTGCTCGTGGACGGCCTTGCGCGCCGGATGCGACCGCAGCACGTTGCGCATGGCATTGCCGTTGCGGAATCCCAGCGGTTCGTAGACCTGCGCATCGGCATAGACGGCCGGGTTGTACATCAGGCTGATGAAGTACCGGAACATGTTCGTCACCGTGCGAGCCACCTCCGCCCGGGTCGCGTCCGGGTCGTCCGCGCGCTCCAGCGCCAGCCGGTACAGGCGGGGCACCATTTCCCGGCCAAAGGACACGTGGCGGGACTCGTCGACATGATGCTGGTAGTTGATCTGTTTGAGGATCTCCGTAATGCCGTCCGTGGTGCCGACTTTATGGTTGTAGTAGTCGACGAACTCTTCAAAGATCAGCGTGCTGGCGAACATGTACAAATCGTCCAGCTCCGGAGTGGCCGCCTGCGCATCGCCCTGCAACTGAATGGTCGGATATATCTTGCCCGCATAATCAAGACAGGCTTTGGCGAAATACCACATGTGGAAGTTTTCTTCGCCCATGAAAACATGCAGGTATTCGGACACATCGGCGTAGCGCTCTTCGTAGATGCACCGGCTGACAAAGCTCAGCACCCCCTTGATGCCATGCACATTAAGGCTGAAAAAATTGACCGCCTCCCACTTGCTGAGCCGTATCTGCTGAGCGGCGTCCAATTGCGCTTGTAGCGGCGTTCCGTAGGTAGTCAGCAAGTCATTGCTGCACCAGGGTTGGTCGTCCGGGATATGGGCGGGCCACGCAAAGCGCTCGTATGGATCATGCGAACGCCCTTTGGATAGCGTCATCAGCCTGCCGATTCTTGCGTAGTCGAGTTCCATGATGCCTTCCTTGCCGCCCGGGCTAGCGCTGTACGTGGACGAAATTGACGATGGCATCCACCGTGCGCAGGTCGTCGACGGTGATGGCGGTAGAGACATCACGTCCCACCAGTTCGCCCAGGAACATGATGAAGTCCAGGAACTGCATGCTGTCCAGGATGCGCTCTTCGATCAGGTTCTTCTCTTTGATGCCTTCAACCTGCGCATTGCGGTTGTCCTTCAGCCAGGCGATCACTTCGGCTTCGGTATCGGTAATGGTCAGTGTGGACATATAGGCTCCGGTTCAATAAGTGGATATCGCGTCAGACCTTGACGGCCGACAGCAGGCAAAACCCGCTGCTCTCCTGGCGCAGCACGGCCTGGCGTTCAAAGCCGGCAACCGCGATCTGCGCCTGCATGTCCCCTACCGTCCAACTGCGTCCGCCATCCCACAGCGCCAACGCAGACAGGTTGTGCAAGGTGGTGAACAGCGGCGCACGCCGGTCCTCGGCAAGGAAGTAGCCTTGCACCAGCAAGCTTCCGCCTGGGCGCAGCGCCTGCCGCGCACGGTTCAACATCGATCGACAGACGTCTGCACTTTCCTGATGCAACACGTTTGAAAAGAGAAGCGCGTCGGCATCCTCGCCAAAACCATCTTGCCGATAATCGGCCACCTGGGCGCCCACGCGGTCCGCCAAGCCGGCCGCCCGCGCGGTCTCGAGCGTGATTTCGACAACCGGCGCCAGATCCAGAACCAATGCGGTGACCTCGGGCCGCGCCGCGCACAAGGCAAGGGAATACGTGCCTGCGCCCCCACCCACGTCCACCAGGCGGCGGATGGGCACGTCTTTCAACGCCTCTGCAAACGCAGGGCCCGAACGGGACGCAAACTGATGCATGCCCAGGATGAAGTCGCGCATGAACTGGGGATCTTCGCCCAGCCACTTGGATTGGTTGTCTACCGCCTCGCCCCTTCGCACCGCCTCGGCCAGTTGCGTCCACGGCCGCTTCCAGCGGTCCATGACGCGGATCCAGCACAACAGGGATTCGGGACTGTCCTCGGTGAGAAAGCGCGCGCTGAGATCCGTATTGGCGTAGCGCCCGTCATCGCATATCAGCAGTTTCTGCGCCACCGCGCAGTCCAGCAAACGTTCCAGCGGCTCGGACTCGCAACCAAGTTCCAGAGCCAGCTCGGCGCATGCGCGCGGTTCGGACAAACGTTGGGCAATACCCAGGTCGGCCAGGGCATACAAGGGTTGCCCCTCCCAATGCCCAAACGCCAAACGGGAAAACGCCATGAAGCTCACATCCATCGAGATTCCCTCCTGATTCAGCGGTGATGGCCCGACGGGCCAGACAGGTGAACACGCAACAACCCCGGGGGTGGAGTTGGAAACCAGCGATCAGGACGGGCACGCAAAACCGATGGAGATCCGGCCGCATGCGCCATCCTGGGAGTTGACAGCGATCTTGCGGTGGCGGCTAAAGGGCGTCGCCGGAAACTCTTCAATGGTCCATATTATGAACCAATATATATGCTTTTATTTTCGAGCATTCTATACCTGCGGGAAAAATAGGCAATAATAAATTTCACACGATATATAAAGGTCCGCTATATGGACCAAAACGTTGTTTAACCAAAAGGTGCAAGTATGGACTGGAGCATGGCGGCACTGCTGGCCGGCGCGGGCGCGCTAGGCGGCGTCATCAATGCGCTGGCGGGCGGCGCCACGCTGATCACCTTTCCCGCGATGGTGGCGGCGGGCCTGCCGCCCGTCATCGCCAACGCATCCAGCGCGGTAGCGATATCACCCGGCCACATCCTGGCGGCACTGGCTGATCGCGAAAATCTGCCCATTCCCGACCGCCGCTTCTGGTTGCTCTCGGCCGCCACCACCGCGGGCGGCGCACTAGGTGCATTCATCCTGCTTGCAATCCCTCCCGCCTATTTCATCCTGCCCGTGCCGGCCCTGATCGCGTTTGCCACCCTGCTGTTTGCCTTTGCACCGCAGGTACAGGCCTGGAGCGCGCGCCGGCGCGGCGGCCAAGCGCAGGACGGCCCGGCACGCGGAGTGGTGCCGATCGCGTTGGCCTCTGTCTATGGGGGATTCTTTGGCGCCGGGCTGGGCGTGATCCTGACTGCCGTGATTTCAATAACGGATCCCGGCAATCTACGCGCCATCAAGTCGCTGAAGAACCTGCTGGCTACGTTTGTCACCGCCGCGGCGATCATCATCTTTATCGTGCAGGGCTCGGTATATTGGCCGGCCACCCTGTGCATGCTGGCCGGCGCACTGGCAGGCGGCTACCTGGGCGGCCACCTGATACGTGTCCTGCCTGCCTCGGCTGTCCGGGCGTTCGTCATCGTCACCGGCGCCGCGATGACCGTGATCTATGCGGCGAAGTATTGGTTCTGAACGCCCCGCGCCGTCCTTAACCGCCGCTCGCCGCCGGCAGCCACTCCTCTAGTGTGACTTCAAACGTCATGCAGATGGGGTTGGCGCCCGGTACGAAGGGGCCGCCATGCACCTGACCCTCCGGGTCCGCCACCACGCCAGACAGCGACGCCGTCAAGGAACCGTCCGGCTGCGCGCGCACTTCGCCCGCGAGACTGACGATCTCCACCGCCGGGCCCGCTATGTGGCGATACCCGCCTTCGCGGGTGTAGAGGCAGGCATCCACCAGGCTGCCCAACGCCCCGCGCACGAACGCATTGCGAAAACCTTCAGCCAGGCAGAGTTTTTCCACGCCCTGAATCAGGTCCTCGTTGGGACCGATTCGCGCATAGGCGACACGGCCCATGCTGCCGCTTTCGATTTCAGGCGAGTTCATGATTGCCGCCTCCTTGGGGCTGCAACAGCCGTAGATTGGTTTCTGCGTCGTAGGTTGCGCGCAGCTCGAATCCCTCTAGCGAGGTGACGAGCACGGGCACAGGACGGTCCCCGACGATGCTCGTTTGCGGGATGATGTGGCCGCCCAGCGGCGCGCCGTCATCGCGGCAGAAAGCGGCATGGCAGTGCACCAGGGGCGCGCCCGCATCGGTCTTGCCCAGCGTGGCGTTGCCAAAAATCAGGTAGGCCGGCCCGGCGGGAATAGGCGCGGTGTAGGCCACCACCATCCGATGCTGGGGATCTGGCGGGGCCGTGCAGTAGTCGATATGCCGGAAGGTGCCGCCCAATATGGTCATTGAGGCGTTGGCAACCCCGGCGATGGCCAGCGCATCAACCATGGCGTCAAACAGGCTGGCGCCGGGGCGCAACGACAGGCGGATATGGCGGCCGTGTCCGGCCGAGCGGCTATGAATGCGTACCGGGTTGAAAGCCCCCGGATGTATCAGCGTTCTGGGACGGGGCAGTGCTTGTATTCCCCGCAACGAACGATCCACGGTGGTGTATCGCATGGTCTGGACTCCGTGCGCTTGTGGCGCAATAAGTGGAACCTGGGCAATGACAAACTCAGTGCATGGCGGGCAGCATGCCTGCGGCCGTGAACCCTCCATCCACGCAGATAATCTGCCCGGTAACATAGCTGGACTTGGACTCATCAAGCAACCACCCGATGGTGCCGTTGAGCTCTTCAGGCGCGGCGTACCGGTGCTGCGGCACTACCTGCTGCCAGGCTTGGCGGGCTTCGGCGGTATGCATTTGCCCGACCAGCGGCGTTTCGATCGGGCCGGGCGCCACGGCGTTGACCCTGATGCCATAGGCCGCCAGCTCGACCGCCATAACGCGGGTCAAGGTCACCACGCCACCCTTGGACGCGCCATACGCGGCGCGCCCCGCATTGCCACGTATGCCGGACACGGACGCGATGTTGACGATGGACCCGCGCCGCCGTTCCCGCATCCGCCGGGCGGCCTCTCGCGCAACGACGAAAGAACCGATCAAATTCACTTCCAGGATGCGCCGCAGCAAGGCGGTGTCGGTGTCCAGGAAGGGAATATCGCGCCCGATGCCGGCGGAATTCACCAGACCCGATATGGGACCGAAGTCGAGCTCCAGCCGCTCCAGCGCATCCACCACCTGCGCCTCGTCCGAGACATCCATCCGCACGCAGCCCAAGCGTTCGGCCGGCGCCAAGTTACGCATATCGTCCAGCCGTTCCTGGGAAACATCCGCCACCAGCACGCATCGCCCTGCGTCCAGCAAGCCGCGCGCGACCGCCAGCCCGATCCCGGACGCGCCGCCCGTAACCAGGATTGCCTCTTGCATCATCTCCATGATCCAGCCTCCTCGTTCATTGGTGTAGTTGTTGTGTTGCCGTTGTGCTGCGAATTGCGCGGCAGCATGCGCTGCCGTTCAGGGTGACTAACGCACGGCTTCGGTGGCCTCGGCCAGGCAGCCGCGCTCATACAGGGCGTCGCGCACCAGCTTCTTGGTGATCTTGCCGTAGCCCGAACGCGGCAAGGCATCCCAGAAGAAGATCTGGCGCGGGAGCTTGTAGCGCGCCATGCGAGGCGCCATCCACGCCATCAATTCTTCGGCGCTCAGCGCATGGCCTGCACGCAACACGCACACCATCACGCCGACTTCTCCCCAAGTCGGATCCGGCACACCCAGCACCGCGGTTTCGGCGACCGCGGGATGCGCCAGCACTTTCTCCTCCACCTCTCTAGGATAGATGTTCGAGCCGCCCGAAATGTACATATCAGACTGCCGGCCGGTGATGTAGAGGAACCCCTCCTCATCCATGCAGCCAAGGTCCCCGGTACGGAACCAGCCATTGCGAAACGCCTTCGCATTGGCTTGCGGATTGGCGTAATACCCCGCGAACACTGCAGGGCCGCATACGCAGATTTCCCCCGTTTCGCCCGCCGCCAACGGCCGGCCGGCATCGTCCTGGATGCTGATCTGCATGCCCGTGCGTTCATAGCCGCAAGTGCCGACACGCGCCCCCGGACCATCCGTACCGTCGTGCAGAGCAGGCGGCAGCACGGTAATGTTGCCGGTGACCTCGCCCAGCCCGAAGTACTGCACCAGCACCGGCCCCAGCTTTTCCAGCGCGCGCTTCTGGTCTACGCGGTACATCGGCGCTCCGGCATAGATGACGTACCGCAGGCTGCGGTGGTCCCAGGCGTCCACGGAAGGATGTTCGACCAGCATCTTCACGATGGTGGGCACGGTGAACATATTGGTCACCCCATGCCGCTCGACCAGTTGCCAGATCTCGTCGGCATCGAAGCGCGCGCCCGGGGGCAGCACGGTGCAGGCGGCCCGCGCCACCTGGGTCAGGAAATGGATGCCGGCGCCATGCGACAGGGGCGCCACCACCAGGCTCACATCGCGCTCGGTGGTGCCGGGCATGAGGTCGCACAAGTGATTCGTAATGACGAAGGCCATCTGCCCATGGGTCAGCACCGCCGCCTTGGGATGCCCGGTGGTGCCGGAAGTGAAAAAAAACCAGCAGGGGTCATCGTGATCCACATCGGCGCAAACGGGCGTCGCGCCGGGCCGCGCCTTGATCAGGTCGGCCACATCCCGCGCGGGGAAATTGCCGGGCCCCAGCCGCGCCAACAGCGACAACTGCGGCATGGCGTCTGCGACTGCCGCGGCATGCCCGGGGTAGTCGCCATGGCACAAGAACGCCTTGGCGCCCGACGTCCTGGCCAGATACACCGCTTCATCCGGAGAAATCCGGAAATTGGTCGGCACCCACACCGCTCCCAGCCGCAAGGTGGCGAACAGGGTTTCTACGAACTCGAAGCAATTGCGCGAGTGCACCAGCACGCGGTCGCCCTTGCCTATGCCATGATCGGCCAGCGCCTGCGCCAGCGCCGCCGTCCGCTCATCGAGTTCGCGCCAGGTATAGCGGCTGTCACCGCAGATCAGGGCCGGCTGCAAGGGACGGCGGCGCGCCGCCTGCACGAGAAAGTGGGCCAGGTTCATCACCCGCCGCGAGACCGGCGCAACACCGCCCGGCGGCGCGGCGGGCGCTTGGCCGCGCCCGGGGGAAAGTGCGGGATGCGGGGCAGTCATTTGGCGCGCTCCAGGATGCTGACGTAGTTGGCCACGGCCGCGCCACCCATATTGAAGACGCCCGCCAGCGCAGCGCCTGGAATCTGCATGCCTTGCGCGGCCCCTGTCAGCTGCAGGCATGCCATCACATGCATGGAAACGCCTGTCGCACCCACGGGATGCCCCTTGGCCTTCAGCCCGCCCGAGGGATTCACGGGCAGCCGCCCCCCCTTCTCTACCCACCCTTCCTTGAGCGCCTTATAGCCTTGCCCGCGCGGAGTGAGGCCCATCGCCTCGTATTCGATAAGTTCGGCGATCGTGAAGCAGTCATGCGTTTCGACGAGGCTCAGGTCATCCAGCACCAGTGCGGCGTCAGCCAGCGCCTGGCGCCAGGCCTGCGCTGCGCCCTCGAAGGCGATGGGATCGCGCCGGCTCAAGGGCAGGATGTCGTTAACCTGGCGGCGCGCCCGGAACGCCACGGCATGCTTCAGATCGGACATCAGGTCCGCGTCTGCCAATACCAGGGCGGCGGCACCGTCCGAGACCAGGGAGCAGTCCGTGCGCCGCAGCGGTGCGGCAACATAGGGATTTTTATCGCTGACGGTATTGCAGAACTCAAAGCCCAGGTCCTTACGGATCTGGGCATAGGGATTGTCCACGCCATTCTTGTGATTCTTGGCCGCGATCCGGGCCAGCGTTTCGCTTTGATCGCCATGACGTTCGAAATACGCCGACGCGATGCGGCCGAACACGCCCGCGAAGCCGCCTGCGATATCCGCCTCTTCCTTGCGGTAGCTGGCGTTGAGAAGAATGTCGCCGATCTCGGGGTTGGGCCGCGCGGTCATTTTTTCCGCACCGACCACCAGTGCTATCCGACCCCGTCCGGACTCGATGAAATCCATGGCGGCGTAGAGGGCGGCGGAGCCGGTTGCGCAAGCGTTCTCCAGGCGCGTGGCCGGTACGTGCGCCAACTCGGGATGCGCCAACGCCACCAGCGCCCCTTGGAAATCCTGCTTCTGAAACCCGCTGTTCATGACGCCCACATAGATGCCGTCCACGGCGTCGGCGGCCACGCCCGCATGATCCAGGGCTGCGCCGGAAACCCTTGCCATCAGGCTTTCCGTGTCCGGATCATCGAGTTTGCCGAAGGGGATGTGCGACCATCCCGCGATCACGGCACGCTTGCTCATTGCTGTCTCCTCAGTGTGCAGCCCCTAGCCCGCATCTGGCGGACTCAGGACTTGGGCT
>Ga0213827_1000739_pt1 | contig 22528 bp, 37 predicted proteins | sample MC6MC0898MG_FD_180669 | JGI IMG/M metagenome (GOLD analysis project Ga0213827, IMG submission 180669) | Enriched soil aggregate microbial communities from Iowa State University, Ames, United States - MC6-MC0898-MG | ecosystem: Environmental > Terrestrial > Soil > Unclassified | place: USA: Iowa...
ATCTCGGTTTCGAGCTCGATCAGCTTCTTGGCTTCGGTGCCGAGCCTTTGCGTCTGCTCGACCTCCCCCGCTATTACGCGGCTCTGCTGTTGCAGCACGGCGTAGCGCTGGCGGGCCTCGTCAAGCATGCGCTGGCCGGCGTCTTCCTTGACCGGTTTGGTAGTGCTCGAATCCTTGTAGGTCGGGTTGTTGCGGATGGCCTTGAGCGCCGCCTCCTCTTCCTGCTTGGTGATGACGTAGCCGGCAGCGCGCGCTGCGTTTATGCGCTTCTGCTCATCCTCAAGCGCCTTGTTCATCTTCTGCTGCTTGGTGAAGTTCTGCTCTACGCTCTTCTGAAATCCCTCGTATGCAAGCTGCCCTTCACGCTGAATGCGGGCGTTTTCAGCTGCTGCGCGAGCAGATTCCTGCTCGGCCTTGGCTTTCTTCTCGTAAGCGTCGATCTCCGCCTGAAGGGCTGCTATCTGCTCCCGAGCGTTCAGCTCCTCAAACCCTGTATCAAGGTTCGATTTCAGGTAGTTGATCTTCTGTTGGATGGCCGTTATGTCTGGCCCTTTATCTGCTTCACGACCTATGTCGAGAATCGCATCCCACCCAGCCTTCGCCGCACCCGCTAAATCATTCCAGGCTCGCTCCAGGGTTCCAAGATTCTCTTTGATGGTGGACGATCTTTCAGTGAACGCCTTTGCGAGCGCCTCTTGTGCTATAGCAGCCGCTGCATCGTTATCTCCCTGCTCTTTTGCAGCCTTGATTTGTTCAAATACCGAGGCCGTGAGGAAGTTATATTTGTCGTTCAGCTCGACTACAGCCCGGACCGGGTCATCACCCAGTCTCGCAAATTCAGCAACTGTTTCGGATACTGCCTTGCCGGTAGCCTTCTCGAACGAAACAGCGGCAACCGCGATTTCCTCGAATCGATCAATAGCGATCTTGCCTGTCGCCGCTATTTGCGCCAGGGCAGCAGCTGCACTACCGGTCGTCCCGGCAGTAGACCCTACACGCTCGGCCATAGCAGCAAGTTCAGTGGTTGTAGTACCCGCAGCGTTACCAGTTACGACCAGGGCCTTGCGGAATTCATCCTGCTCTTTCGAGCCCTGGTAGTACGCAACGCCGAGAGCGGTTGCAGCCGCGGCAGCCAGGGTGAATGGGTTGACTAGCCCGAGCACGTATCCGCCCATCGCTTTGGCTGCTTCGCCAACCCCGCCAAAGGAGTCTTTGATTTGTGAACCCTGCTGCAGGAACACCGTCAGCGGGGCTTGACCACCCTGCAGGCTGATGAAGATGTCGGAGAACTGCGCAGGCAGCATTCGCAAAGCGGCCGCATTCTGCTTTGCGGTGTTGCCTGTGCGGTTCAGCCCATCATCGAAACCGGTCAGGGCCGCGCGCGCCTGGTCTATCTTGCCTTGATACTGAGCGAAGGTATCGGCATCAAGGGCCCCGATCTTCTTCTGTTGGGCCAGCTTGCGCTCCTGCTCATCCAGGCGATTAAGCGCACGCGTTGTTGGGTCGATGGCCGCAAGTAGGTCGTTCAGGCTCTCGGTCTGCGCCTCAGTGGCCACCTCTGCCTGCCGATTGGCGGCCGCTACCTTCTGGGTGGACTCGGCCAGGTGCCCCTGATTGGCCGCTAGAACCATGTTTCCGGACAGCAGGCCCTGCTCTGCCTCTGACAGGCCTGTCGCAACGCTGGCGAGGTTGCGCTGCTCCTGCGCGGCCTTCATCGACGCATCGGCAATCGCGAGAATTCTGGCTCTAGCCTGCTCTGCCGTTTCGCCCACCACCTTCTGGGCATTCGACACGCCGGCAAGCGAGTTCAGCGAATCCTGCAGCTTTCGGCTGTAAGCGTCAAAGGTGGCTGAGTTGATCTGCCCAGAATCACGAGCCTGAGCCAAGGCTGCTTCTTGGGCGGCCAAGTCGTTCAGCTTCTTGGTAAGCGGGTCAATCTTGCCGAGAAGGCTATCGAGCTCTTTGCGCTGGCTGGCAGCAGACTTTGCTGCAGCCTCGGCGCTCTTTGTAGCTGCATTGTTCGAGGATACGGCCTTGTCGTTGGCTGCCTGGACCTTCGCCAGAGACATCGCCAGGTTCGAATAGTCGCCGCCGGATTTTCGCAGCGTTGAGCTTGCTCGGACGCCAGCCTGCTCGAGGGCTTCCAGGGCAGCTCGAATGTCGTTTACCTGCTGCTCGGCGCTCCTTCCATCTACTTCAAGTTCTAGGCGGGATTTCAAAGCCATGGTTTTCTCCGGGCATAAAAAAACCGGGCTTAGCCCGGTCTGTCAGCGCACGCTCGCTACTTCTTACGCTTGCTCAAATACGACGTAATGTTGTCCATCGATTCGCCGATTTGATTGTTCAAGCTAGTGATGTCGCTCATCTGCTTTGGCGTGACATGCTGGAACAGTTCCTCTGGCTTGACGGATGCGAGAAATGCTCCCGACTTCGCTTTGAATTCGTCGTACGATTTCTGTGCGTCTCGGCAGGGAGCCATATCCTCACGCTTTATTGAATCTTCACACTTTTTGTGAAGAGTGAGGGTGTTTTGCGCAGATGCGTATGCGTCCTGATATGCATCCTGCACCGCATCTGCGAAAGCGCTAGTGCACAGCGCAGAAGTGAGGATTATGGCGAATAGCTTTTTCATGGGTCATCCTGAGCGTTGAAATTCAGCGCCATCATAAATCAGAAAACCCGCTGGCTATCCACTCCATAGAATCATGTGGTGAGACGCTGTAGTCCGGCAGCTTCTTCCAGCCGGGACAGCCTGCGCTCAAGCAGGTCGTCTGCGACTGGCCAGCCATCCAGCGTGGATGAAAAGCCAGTAACTGGACCAATATCGCCCGTAGTAGCGTTATGCCTCCTGAATAGACCCGGTCCTTAGCCGGCAAGCCCATGGACCGGGGAGTTTTGAATCGGAGGTCAAATGAGTTATCAGCAAGAGATGCACGAGTTCATCGAAAAGCAGCAGGAGTACATCAAGGAACTGGCCGATACGGTTGAGACGATGACCTGTCTAGTCCAAGGCCTGCTTAAGGTCGTCCACAAGGTTGAGGGTGACGACGGCATACAAACTGTCGTCGAAACCGCCTTGTCTTCAGCATCCAGGATAACGTTTCAAGGACAAGCCAGCCCTGACAAGAACCTGATCAAAAGGCTGTGCGAGGAAGCGAAAACCGCTAGGTAAGAGGTTGCAAACCTAACGCCTCTTCCAGGCGCGCGAGCCGACGCTGTAACAGGTCGGCTTCTTTCCTCGCCATCTCTTTCAGTTCATCCAGCGTCTTTACTGGCTCGCTACTGGACTTCTCATCGCTCGCAACGGTGGCTTCCATCATTTTGTCCTCGTTTTATTCGTCTTCTTCCGCCAGCGCGGCCTCATCCAAAGCGAATATCACCTCGTCGACGAGCCGCCTGGGCAACGGTAACGGGTGCACCTCAAGCCAGTCAGTGATCTCCCGAGCAGACAACCTAAGGGGCTGCACTGCTGCTGCACCCACCAGGTAGCGCCGGCCACGCGCCGCGTTGCGGAACGCATTGAGCAGGCTACCAGTGATCACGTCCAGCTCAGGCTCCTCCGGTACCGCAATGCGCAGCTTCTGGTAGATCAGGTTTCGCTTTGCGGTTCGCTGGCCCCATTCCCGCTCCCATTCGAAGCGGGCGACTGCTTTCCCTTGATCTCGTCCTGCTCTTTGCGGTTGTCGGCGGCAATAGCCGCGGCGCGGCGCAGAACGAAGTAGAAGAAATCGGAATCACCGCGCAGCATCTCAGCGCAGGTGTTTTCGCTGTAGGCCAGCGGCTTGCCACTCTCGTCCTGGGCGCCCTGCCAGTCCTGAACGATGAACGAGGCCAGGAGCAGGCAGTGGTTGTCGTGCTCGGACTTCTCGCCTTCAATCACGCCTACTGCTTCCTGTCCGAACTGTGCGTCGTTTCGCGCCAGCCGGCGGCGCATGCGCTCCAGGGCGATCTGGTACTGCTGGTTATCCAGCGGCATCAGCAAGACCTTGGTGTCCGCATCGAACTCTTCCCAGCGCGCTTCGGAACTCTTGGTGGTATCGATCTTTTTCAGCTTGAGAGCCATGAATCTTCCTCACGCCACGCCATAAAAAGGACCACTCCGGGCGGCGTTTACCCGGAGCGGCCAAAGGTGATGCGAGTTATGCGGTGACAGTGATCGTAGAGGTGGCGGTCTTAGTTGGGTCCGACACACTGGTTGCGGTGATGGTGGTCGAACCTGCGGCAACGCCGGTAACCAGGCCAGAGGAGCTGACAGTGGCAATCGACGGGGCCGAGCTGCTCCAGGTGACGTTTTGGGATGCGCCAGATGGAAGCGCGGAAGCGGCCAGCTGGCGAGTCGCTGCAACGGCAATCGAAGCAGTGGTCGGGGTTACCGACACGCTAGTGACTGGCACGAACGGAACCCGGGTAATGGTCGGCGCCTGCTTGGCCACGGTGTAGTTCAGCGTGACCTCGATCAGTTCGCGCTTGCCGCCGCTCGGCAGGTCGCCGTCGACCTCCAGCGCCGGGAACGACAGGTCATAGCGGTTGCCCAGGCTGTCGATGATCGGAAATTCAACCGCTACGGTTTTCCGAGTGAAGGTGTTCTTCCAGATCTGCCAAGCCAGCGGTGACCAGGCCAGGGTGATGGAGCCGGTGATCGCCGCCTCGGTGGCGATCTGTGCGCCAGGCCCAAGCTTGCCGTTACCGATGCAGCGCTGCGCCTGCAGGCTGTTGTCGAGGTTGACGGTCAGAGCAGACACACACGCCTGGCCTTCCAGGCTCTGGCCATCCACCGTGATGGAGCCAACGTTCTGATTGCTCATGAACGGCGTGGTGGTCGGCGGGTTGATGGTCGCTACGGTGTTGGTGTCGCCATCGGCGTAGTCCAGGCCGGCCATGGTGAAGGTGGCGGTGATCTTGCCGTCAGACGGGATATCCAGGGCGAAGACCGAGACGTGCATGCCCTTGAACAGGGCGTACACGTTCACGTCGTTGAAGTTCTTCGCGACGGTGAAAGTCCGGCGCGTGCTGCCTACAGTCAGGACGTCATCGTCCCAAGTTCCGTAGAAGGCCGCTTCCAGCAGCTTGTCGAAGGTGCTGTAGGACAGTTCGCCTACCAAATCACCCTGGATATCGGTACTGGAGACGACCGAACCCTGGCTGATGCGCGATTCGGTGATTTCGTCGCTGACCTGGGTGTTCACGGTCGGCGAGAGGGTGTTGCTGGTCAGGCGCAGGGTATCCCAGTCGCCTGTGGTCGGGGTGATGCCGGGTGTGACCTCGGGAATGAGGTAACTGGTAACGCGTGCGCCCGAACTCATCGGTGCCTCCTTAGATCGTATTGATCCGGGGAGGCGTGGCGACCAGAGGGGCCTTTCGGCGTGTCTGGTCAGCGTGCCCGGTGGTTCAGGTTGTTCAGATGTTCAGCTCGACCTCGACGGAGGTCAGGACTTGCCGGCTAATCTCGCCGAAGCTGGTGAGGTCGACGTACTGCAGATTGACGTACTCGACGCTGATCCCGGTCTTCTCGTTGAAGGCCTTGACCGCGCTATGGATCTGTTCAGCCAGGAGGCGCCGCTCTTCGCGCACCTGGTCAATAGTCATGCTCTCACTCATAGCTGCGCACCCTGATGATGGTTGGGATTGGATCGCCCAGCGCCCACACAACCTGCTCCCCATCGAGCAAGTCAGGCTCTTCGCGCGTGGCGCTACCGAAAGGCCCGCGCTCATCGTCGCGGACTAAATAGCTAGAGCGCTCGACGAGCATTCCGTCAATTCGAACTTGCATCGCCGCTCTCCTTTGCCGAAAGCCAGCGCTCCCAGGCAGCGAGCGCAGCCTTTGCCGCGCGGATCAAGCTGCGATGCAGCTCAACGGTTGTCTTGGACATTGGAACCTCTTTGATCCTCAGCCGGCGCGGAACCGGACGTTCACGTTGATCTGGTGGTAGCTCTCGAAGTCGCCCACATCCTGCTGCGATGCCTCAAGGCACTCGATATGGCCGCTCTGCCAGGACTGGAAGTGCTCAGACAGGGCGTCGGCCAGCTTGTTGATGGCTGACAGCCCGGTTGATCGGCGGCAGAAGCACTGGATCACAACCTGACCAGGCCGGCGGTAATGCGGCTTTTCTGCCATGCCGGCGAACCCAGCCGTGGCGTACTGGATCTCGAATGCGCACCAGAGGCCGGTTGCGGGAGGCTTGAACACCCCACCATTCGGATACTCGGCGTTCTGGTACTCAATCCTGGCCTGCTCGATACCGGTGAAAGACGCCATCCGGGCAGTGAGCGTCTTGCGGACTGTCTCGAAAGGTACGGTCATATCAGCTTCTCGGTGACGGCGATGAATGAAATCCCGTACACGCCTTTGGGTGCCATGCGGCTGTAGCCGTCAGGCGTGATCTTTACGCTTGGGCCGCTTGGATAGCCGCCGAACTCGATGATCTCGCCGTACACGCTGTTGTTCTGCACGAAGACCGTGCTGAAAGGCTTCAAATCAGTCAGTGCAGCACGGGCCGCAGTTCTGGTCTCGGTACCAAGGATGTCCAGCTTGGTGTTGACGCTGTAGTCCTCGGCGCCTATCGACACGATGTTGTTGGCCATGTAGTTGCCGCTGTCGATCGGCGCGCGGACCGTAATCTCTTCGACCAGCTCAATGACGATGCTGCGTTGCATTTCCACCAGGTCCTCTTCGACCTGGTCGGCGAATAGGACAGGTGACAGCGACCAGCCGGCCATCACGACCTCCTGAGCTGCAGGCGGTATGTGGCCGATGCTGGGTCAGCCCGCGCCGTCTTGACTTCGTAGGTGAGCTGCTGCCCACGATCCATCAGGTCAGGCGCAGTTAACTTGTGACCAACATCGGGCACATCGTTTATTTCGTTGGCAAGAACCGTCAGGCGGAGATCGCCGACCAGGATGTTGATGTTGTCGATCCGCCGGTCTTCGTAGCGAGACAGCACGCCACGGCCCGTGTACGTCACTGGCTGCGCCGTGCTGACCTCCTCGACCGGATCCCAGTCGCCAGGCCCCATGTACTCGCCCGTGAAATCCACGACCGCATCAGCCAAGTCTGTGTCGAAAGCCTCGGCCAGATCGGCTTGCAGCTCGTCGCGAAGTCCCATATCAGCCCCTCACGATCTTGGTCTGTCCACTGCTGTTCAGGTAATGCGCCAGCAGCGCCAGGGCGAATGACTCGCCAGCGCTGATGGTGCGCGAGGATTCGGAGTAGGTTTTGCTGCTGGACACCCCGTCAGCGTTGACCGACTTGGCCAGCACACCGGTTTCCTTCCTGCCGTAGATGTTGCCCGCCGCAGCCTCTCGGGCGATCTCGGCGCCTGCCTGAATCACGTCATCCGGTACCGGATCGAACTCAGGCAGGCCGAGATTGGTGAGCCAGGTATTGGCCATCAGCACCGCCCGGGCCTTCTGGTCGTCGGGCGCCCAGGTCGGCCCAAGCAGGGCATCTACCTGCTCGACGGTGATGTAGATGGTCATTACTTGGCCTCGATCAGCTTCAGCAGGTCTTCCAGGCTGGCATCAGGGCTGAACTCGATGCCCTTGGCTTTCAGGGCATCCTGCAGCTCGGCCTTCTGCTTGGCTTGCTCTTCTGCCTTCTGCTTTGCCTCAGCGGCCGCCTTTTTGGCGTCAGCCTTGCTCACCTTGGCCTCTTTCGACGGCTCCGGATGCTCGTAGCCTTCTGGCGCGAACTTGGCGTCAATGATCTTGTAGCCCTTCTGACGCAGCTCGGCTTTGCGCTCGGCGCTGACCGGGTGTTGCTCGTAAACCACTTTCTCGCTCATGGCGATCTCCTGAGGAATGCGCCCCGAAGGGCGCTATGCCGATTACTGCGCGGCGTCACCGATGGTCATGACGCCAGCCGAGGCCTTGATGCTGTTTGCCACCAGATCCCAGTTGGTGCCGGTGGACAGCTCGGCGTTGGTCGGCGACTTGCCGCCGTTGGCGGTGTCCCAGGTGTAGCCCTTGAGGCCCAGACCGAAGGTGTAGTCGGCCTGCATGGTGGTCTCGATGCGCTCCTTGCCGTTGGAGGTCTCGATGTTGGTGATCAGGTCAGAGCCATCCATCACCACCGCGGCGCCGTCAGCCAGGCTGAGCACCTTCTGCTTGTTCGGGGTGCCGGCCTCGTACAGCGCAGGGGCGTCGGTGATGATCACAGCCTTGCCGAGAATGTCGACCACCTGCACACCGGAGAACTGGAACAGGCGCTCGGCGTTGGCGAGGTTCTGACCGACCAGCTTGTGGTACATGGCACCGGTCATGACCTGGGCCACCAGGCGCTGGGAGGCATCACCGAACAGGGCGTGCGCGTTGTTGATCGCCACATAGGTCACGCCAGCAGTCGCCGACACGTCGTTGGTGGCGGTTGGCTGGTTGCCGATGGCGGCGGCCAGGGCCGAAATTGCGGTGTTCAGCTGGTCCGACATGATGGCTTCGGACAGGTTGCGGCTGATCACCTCCAGCGCCTCCTCCGGGTTTTTCTGGATCCAGGAGAGCTGGGAAGGCTCCCACAGGATCGGGCCGAAGCCGCCGGCGATCTTCACCGAGTCGTACTGCTTCTGAGCCAGCGGGGTGGACGCCTGGTTGCCGTTGGCTGCATAGCGGTCGACACGACGCTGGGCGCCGTGAAGGCCTGCCCAGAACGATTCCTGCAGGAAGTCGCCGTCGATGCCCTGGGTGGTAAGGCGGATGGCGCCCGCCGAGGATGCGTTGAACTTCTCGACGTCCTGGGCCAGGGTCTCGATGGTGGTGCGTTTGAGGTATTCGTTGAACACCTTCATGTTCGAAAGGGCCATTGGGCCTCCTTATTCGCTTGCGGTCAGGCCCTTGATGGCTTCCAGGCGCTCTGCCTTGGAGCCACCGAAGTTGCCCTTCGTGGGTTTGTGCTGGCCACCGCCATTTGGAGCGCCGCCACCATTGGCGCCGGAGCTCTTCAGGATGTGGTCACGATGGGGGTACTGCGAGACGAGGGTCTCGAGCGCTTCGTTGAAGTCGGCCAGTTCGCCTGGACGGGAGCGACTGAAGACCTTCTGGCCCTGGGCGTCATAAGCGACGACCTTGCCTTCCTCGATCTTGAAGTTGCTGCCAAAGGTGGCCTGGACCATGTCCGCCGGCACAGCCATCTTCTCGGCGATGAACTGGGAACGGGCAAAGCTCCCGCCAATCTTCTCGGCATACAGCTGCTGCTCGAAGGTCTGCGCCTTGGTGTTGGCTTCGTCCAACTGGGTCTGGAAGGCCTTGCTGATCTCGCCCTTCACCTTCTCGATCTCGCCGGCATCCACCAGCTTCTTGGCATCTAGATTGGCGACAGTTTCCAGGGCCTTGCGCGCAGCGGCAGCATCCTCGATGCCCTCGAAGGCCTTAGCGACCTTCTCGAATCCATCGGCACGCTCGCGATGCGACTTGGCCTCGGCGTTCAGCCGGGTGATGGTGTTACGGGTGCCTACTGCATCGAAGGCGACTTCTTTGCCGTCGTCTTCCACATAGACTGGTTTCCCGTCTTCGATCACTGCGTACTGCTTACCATCCACTTCAACAGTCTTGAGTTTCATCTCGTCTCTCTGGGCCATCCGGCCTGTTGGTGAGCCATCCGGCCCCAGGTCGCCCCGTCCATCCGAACCGCAGGCATGAAAAAGCCCCGCACTGGGCGAGGCTCTGGAATTGCGCGCCACGAAATGGCGCTCTGGTGTTTTGTGGCGCGGACTACAGAAGCCGCTCCCGCAGCTCCTCGAGTGTCAGGAACTTGCCCTTGTCGTTGTAGAAATCTTTGAATTTGAGCTTTCCTTGTCGCACCAGCCTCCCGCGCTCAGGCCCGAGGATCTGGTCCTGCCGAGCCGCTGACTGACCCTGCAGCCATTCTCCGAATGTCACCTGCTGGGGAGACTGCCCATCCAACAAGGCCATAACCTGGGCATCAGTGATGCCAAGCTCTTTCGCACTCTTCAGGACTGGCCACTTGGATGATCGGCAGCAGAAGTGCAGCCTGCCAGGCCCGGCAAGCCAAGGGATCTTGTGTCCGATCGGCTTGTACGTGCCCAGCGTGTAGGGCAGCCGGTCGCGGATGCGGCACATGACTGTTGTCCGGTTGTCCAGGATGCTGACCCACTCCACATGGCTGATGAGGACGGCGTTTGCCTCGAATGCCTTGTCGCTGGCCACTGCTGCCGCGCTCGATACTGCCGACCGTACCACCGACTCAACATCGCGGCGCGACTTCTGCAGAACGCCGTCGGCATACCTCTCCGCCTTCGTGCCCATGATCGTGCGGACGATCTCGGCAGTGGGCTTGCCATCCACTATCCCAGACCGCAGAGCATCACGGATCGATGCTGCCCGCCCCGCTTCGACCCCGGCCAGCCATTCGCTGATCAGTCTGCCCTGGAAAGGCATCGTCCTAGCGGCTGTCTGCACCTTGGCGAAATCGGCCGCCTTGACCGGAAATTGATCCTGCACCAGAGCGGGAAGCACGGCCTGAAGCGCGCGGTGTACGAACGACAGCTCGTACCGAATCAGGTCATCGGTCGACTGGGTCAGGGTCTGCCGGACTCGGGCGAACACAGCCCGGTTGATTCCCAATACACCGGCCAAGGCCAGCGCTACGGATGCTTCTGACAGGTCCTGCCCGAGGCCGTCGATTTCCTTAATCAGTGCGGCCCGCAACTCCGGGTCCTGGCTGTTCAGGATCTTGATGATTTCAACGACCTGGGCATTGCTCAGGTGCGTCAGGTCGACTTCGTGTCCGATCAGCTCGCCAAGCAGCTTCTCGTTGGCCGTTTTCATCACAGCGTACCGAGGGCCGGGCCCTGGGCCTCAATCTTCGCCAGTTCCGCTTCCCAGTCGTATTCATCGCTGATCACGCCGCGTCGCTGCATCTCGGTGAACAGCGTCTCCTTGCTGATCATGCCGGCATTGGCCATGGACACCAGCGTCGGCAGCGAAACCTCAGGCATGTAGTCCACGTCGAAGTTGCCGCGCATCTCGACCGTGCCGCCATCGCCAAGGCCGCGATAATCGGCCATGTACTGGAGCAGTTGCGCCAGGCAGTCGGCGAAGTGGTGCGCCATGCGCGCCAGCGGGGACAGTTCCTGCGCCGCCTCCTCCTCCGCCTGGGTGGCGGTCTTGGTGGCCGTCTTGTCCGGTGTCAGGAGCTTGGCCCCGGCCATGCGCATTTCGTTGATCAGGTCCTGCAGCGCGGTTCGGCCTGACTCAACAGCCTGGCCGGTGTGCTCGACGTACTTGAGGTCGCCGTCCTTGGGAAGGTCGGTCAGCTGGCCGGTGCCCACCTTGAACTCTGGCGGGACCACCCTACCCTGATTGTCGTACTGCGTCTGGATACCGATGCGTACCAGGATAGGCACCCGGATAACGTGCAGGATGTTGTCCTGGTCGCTCTGGCTCTGCCAGTGCTTCACGTTTAGGTGCGCCAGCTCGATCAGCGGCGGCTTGGCCGTCATGAAACCGGTGCGGCCGGTGTAGAAGGTCACCCAAGGGATAGCGGTCAGGCTGTTGGTGCCCTCGTCGTACAGCTCCCAGGTTCCACCAGATGCAGCCTGCTTGCCCCGTACTGCCTTGGCAGATCTGCGATAGGTTCTCCAGGAGCCCGGCTCCAGCACGCGAATCTGCTCGACGCACGCGGCGCCGAACTCGCCATCCTCCTCCTCGACCACCTCGATGTAGCGAATCATGGTCAGGACGCCGCCCTTCGAGCGCCAGCCCAGCACCTGCTCAGGCCTCACCATCACAACGTAGGGGCGCACGCCGGCGGCCTGCTCGTCGGCCTGGGTCTTCAGTTCGCCCGCGGGCGGGTGATCGACGAAGGCGTGGCACAGGCCGTGGCTCAGGCCTTGGGTGAAGAACCCAACCGCCCAGGAGTTGAGGTCGTTGCCGGCATGGTCGATGTCCTTGGTCATCTCGAAGATGACTTCGGGCACATCGTCGCCCACCTGAAGCGGCTCAGCGAACACGCGGGACGTCATGTTGCCGACAGTTTCGGAGTAGGCAGGCAGCAGGGTCGATAGGCGCAGGCGCTCCTTGTAGGCATCGTCGTCTTCGGCTGGATACTGCGGCAGCAGAGCCTTGCCCGCAGCGCGCATCGCCATCGTCCCGCCCATGAGCGGCGAGATCACCGCCCAGTAGGCGCGCATCGCGTCGACAGCTGGCAGCGTGATGCTCGGGTTATCGCTCATGGTCACATTCTCAGGGATTGGCTTGTGGTCATTTCCACGTTGATCGGGTATCGCTTGGCGATGAAGTAGCCGGCGGCGTCGTTCATGTGGTCGTGACCCTTCTTCGGGTCTTTGTCCGGGTCGCCATGCTTGTCATAGGTCTGCCGCTCGAGACACAACGCCAGTTGTGGGCACTGGTCGATATTGACCTTCAGGCGCCGATCACCGTAGGTGTTCAGCAGCATGGCATTGACCGAGTTAACCCGGTCTTTGACGCTCGGGTTCTGGGTATCCACGATCACCGTGAATCCAGCCTTGCGCAGCAGGGACAGGTCAGACTCGCTGGCGTTCTTGCTGCTGGTGTTCTGGCCGCTGGCATCGGGGTAGACCGCGATACCGTGCCCAGGGAAGCGCGCCTTGATTTTCTCGATCATCTCCGGCGTGTCACGCACCGAGTGGAACTCATCCAGGGCCAAGGGCAGGCCATCTCTGACGACGTAGACCACCGCCGCCATCTTCATGACGTTGAAGTCCATGCCGATGTGCAGAGCCTCGCCTGGCTTGATGCGCTCGCTGGTGCGGCTCTCGCTGCGGCTGAAGGTGTAGTAGACGACCCCGGCATAGTTCTCGAAGCTGGCTTCGTATTCTTGCCGGAAGGTGCGCGGGTCCATCTTCCGGCGCGCGGCATCCAGCTCCTCGGCCGGGACGTTGCCGCCCTGCAACGAGGTGTAGAGCCAGCTCTTGTGATCGGGCTCGCCGTCGGGCTGCCCATCACGGTATGTATCGAAACAGTGGTTGAAGCCCTTGGGGGTGCCGATACGCAGCGCGTGGCCGCCCTTGCACTTGCCGACGCCTGGTATGACGTACTCACACGTCGACAGCATCGGGCGCAGCACTTCCTCCCAGGCCGCCCACTTGCAATCCGCCCACTCATCCACCAGGACGAAGAACAGGCCGGAGCCACGCAGGTCGTCGTAGTTTTCCAGTCCGACGCAGCGAATCAGGTGCCCACTCTTGAGCGTGATCAGCATGTCCGACTCGTTCGGCTTGCAGTCCCGCCACTCTCGAGGGATGGCCTGCTTCAGTCGGCGCCAGAACACCCGGCGGGCCTGCTTCTGCGTCGGAGCCGCGTACCAGATCTCATCCTCAACGCTTACGCCCCACTCCGCAGCCAACCTGGCCGCGCGGCGCATCTCAGCCTTGCCGAGGAATGTCTTGCCGAACCGGCGGCCGCACACTGCATCACGGAATCGAGCGTCACGCTGGAAGCCCCACACATAGATGTTCGCCTGCTTCGGCGTCAGCTTGACCGGCGCCTCATAGGTACGGGGTAGCGGGGACATTCTCGTCTGGCTCCAGCTTGTACTCAGCAATGGCGTGCTGCTGATCCGCCTGTGAGCCCAGAGGCTTGTCGGGTTCGATCTTGCGGTTGACGTACATGTCGCCGCACTCCTTGGCCGCCTGCTCGTACAGCTGAGCGGTCAGGGCCAGGTTCCGCATGCTCTCGGCCTTCTCGGCCATCCTACCGAGCCCGCGCAGCCGAAACGCTCGGTTGGCGATTGGGATGTCTGCCGTCTCCTCACGAAAACGCTTTCGGCATTCATGGAACAGGTCCGCCCACTTCTGGGCCAAGCCTCTGCCTGCATACTTGGTGGGGTCATGCGATTCGCACTGCTGGCGACTCACCTCAACCCCGAATTCCTTCTTGACGGCCTCAGCAACCTGCGACGGTGTGTCGAAGCAGGCCAGAGCCTGAACAATGAAGGCTTTGACCTCGCTTCGTAGTGCTGCCATAGAGTTGTCATCCGTCAGGACCCGTCAAAATCAGGCCGACTTGAGTAGGCAGGTTCCGCAGGCCCTCGAAATGTTGATCTTGGCCACCTCAGGCGGCCGGCTTGCAGCGTCGATCAGCTGCTGTACGTCGTGCCCAGCACCGTAGCGGCGGACCACACCGACGAACTCCTCCACATCGTGTCCCCGGAGCGTCAGGCTGGGCAGCCCGTCCTGGGTGAACTTGGGAGCGCCGTACTGATCGAGCTTCTGGGCAATGTGGTAAAGCTCGTGCTCGATGAGAGCGCAGAACTCGGTGTCGGAGCACTGCGAGCAGTAATCGGCGGCCAAGGTGATGACGAAGCCCGGCACCTCACCGAACCAGTCAATCATCTGCTGCTCTTGCCGAGCCTTCTGCCATCCTCCGGCGCGGAACATCACCGCTTCGGCCTGGCCTACCACTGTCCGCCCTTGCTTCTCGAAGCAGGCAGACGCCCACAGGAAGCGCAGCGGTGCGTCGATCAGGTGAGCATGGTCTGGGTTGTGCAGTTCGCCACCCTCACTGAGGATCACGGTCTGCACCCACTCGCCAACCTCGGGCGCCGGCTGGAGCCTGGTGCCGAGCATCGACAGATCAGTCAGCTCAAGGAGATCAGCTGTAGGAACTGGCCTTGCCATGCTGGTCAATCCTCATAGTCCGAACCTTGCCGCCGGTGTAGATGTCCCGCTTCATGGCAGCGCGTACTGCCTCTTCAGCACTTGCACCCATGTCCATCGCTGCCAGGGCATAGGCCGAGCCGCTGCCGATCGCGTCAGGGTTGGCCGGATCGAGGTCCTGCCGCCATACGCCAGTCTTGTCGTCATGGCCGACCATCTGCAGCCTGCCGCCATCAACCACATAGCCCGAGCACTCGACCGGAACAGGCGAAGGCGTTCCGAAGTAGGCTGCAATCAGGGCCTTCTCGTCGCACACGGCGCCGGATAGGAAGAAGCTGACCCCATCTACAACGGTGAGCTTTTGGCAGTCATCGGAAACGATGGAGCCACTGCGGGTCTGGCGGGAGTCGTAGGCGATAACGCCGTCCTTGTAGGCGATGGTCGTCATTCACCAGGCTCCAGGCGCTGGCCAGAGATGACCTCACCCAGGCTCAGCCCGCAGCGGGTGCGACTGGACTCGATTCCATCAGCGCGATCACATACCGCCATCGCGCACGCAACCAAGTCAGCCTGCTGGCCACTGGCGAACTCGCCGACCACGCTGGATTGACTTGGCCCGGATAGCATCTCGTCCTTGGTGGTAGGTGATTCGTAGCGGGTCACGATATAGCGGGTCACCGGGCGAACCTGGTATTCGGTCTTCATGGGGATTCTCCGGCCTGCGCACAGGCTGAGTGGTGGTCGCGCCACGAAATGGCGCACGTCTATTTTGTGGCGCGCGGCCTTTGTCTCGACTGATCGAACAACCGTGCCACATTGCCCCTTGAGCGCAGCGCCAGGATGAACAGGATTCCGAATATCAGGGTGCTGGGCAGCGATGTCGCCGGCCACTGCCCGTACAGGAGGATTGCGCCGATGATGCTCAGCCACTCCTGACCGAACAGGGAGGCGAGGCAGAAGGCGCACAGGCTTGGCAGGAACTTGTAGCTCGACCCGCCCCGCCGGTACATGAATGCGATGACAAAGCATATCCCGCCGCAGAACCCGGCGTGTGCCAGGGTGATGGTTTGGTCTAGGGTCATTGGCCCCCTCGCTTGGGGAACAGGCTGCCGATTGCTGCTGGCAGCTCGGTTACCCACTTCGGCAGTTTGCCGGTGGTGATCGACTCCAGAACGCTGATGCTCACCAGGACGGTGGCGAGGCCACAGCTGAAGGCGGCAATGCCGCTGGTTTTGGTCCAGGCCTGCGCCAGGATCTCGGCAGAGCCGTAGTACCCGCCGATCCAGCCAGCGAGCAGGTAGCCCATACGCTGCCAGAGGGTGATGTCCTTCGCCCACAGGATGAAGAGCAGTGCGCCACCGAAGGCGCAGACAACAGCGTTCAGATCAATCGTGGGAAGGCAGCTTGCCAGGGCAATGCCGCCAAGCCCTACAACCGTGCAGGCAGCTGCAGAAGCGGCATCGACCATGTTCAGTCCCTTAGTGCTTGTAGCGGAATGGCGCAGGGCCGCGGAAGTCCACGCCCGTGGTAAGTGCCCATACCGCAAAAATGAGGATGCCGACGCTGAGCGCCGCAGCCAGGAAGAGTGCCCGGCGCTCTTGGGGTGAGCCGTCGGGTCTTTTGAGGCCCTGGATGATGAAGAGGCACCCGAGGAAGATGTTCGCGCTGATGTCGCGATGCATGGCGTAGCTGGCAAGAGCCATGGCGAAGGCCAGGAGGCTCCAGCACGTTGACCGGGACATTCTGCCTCCGGGACTGTTGAGGGCCTCTTTGGGCAATAAAAAACCCGGCTTTTGGGGCCGGGTTCAGGATGTTTTCGCCATAGGCGAAATTATGACGATGGCGAAATAGTGCCAAAACACTCCTCAAACTGTCAAGCGGCTATTTCCTGCGTCTCGTCATTGCGTTCACGGAGCCTTTCCACCACCCGGGCAACAGGCTTCAATGCCTGCTTGTCGAGCTTGTCCACCTGGCTGCAGAGGGCATCCCACACCTCCTGCCAATCCCTTGCCCAGTTCTGCGGGTTCATCTTCTCGCCGGTGCGGTCCTCGACGAACATGCACACCGCACCAGGGCCCATCGCCTCGCCGCCGTGGACGAGGATCTTGTGCGATTGAAGAGCAGCCATGGCCATCCAGTAGGCGCGCTGCTTCTTGCGGTCTGTGAGCGCTTCCAGGCCGCTCCCGAGCCATACCAGGCCATGGGAGATGCTCAGGTCGTTACCGCTGGCCACGGGCGAGTACAGGAAGTGCCCAAGGTGGCGCAGCGACTTCGGCAAGGAGTCGATCGCCTGGATCACCAGGCCGGCGGTCAGCATGTGGGCGCAGCGGTCGTTGGTGAGGCGTCGGCCCGGGCGGGTTTCCTGCACCCCTTCCTTGCGAACCTCGTACACCTTGCAGACCTCCTTCCCGTCGTGGTTCTCCAGCATGACCATGATCTTCACATCGGCGGAGCCCCCCTTCTTGCCCAGGGCTGCCTGCTCTGCGGCCACGGCCAGGGCGGATGCGCGGTTCTCGTGCAGTGCGTCGTGCCAAACTTGGCGAGCGCTGATTACTTTCATGGTCGTTCCCCCTGGATGCGATTGGTCTTCTTCAGCAGAAATTCTTCGTAGCAGCGCTTCCGGCGCACTGCCCCAGCCCAGGACAGCGACACACCACCCACCACCATGAGGGCGGCCAAAATCAGGTATCCCCATGCTGGCGTCATGCTGCAGCCCTCCTCAGGTCTTTGAGCTTCTGCCTGTACAGGGCCTTGATGCCCTGCAGGTCTTCGATGGTCAGGCGCTGGGGCTTATGAGGCCCTTCCAGCCATTCAACCTGGTCGGCGCCGATGCGTTTCACCAGACGGATTCGGTACTCGACCGCGTTGCCCGACAGGTTCCGGTTGCACTTCACGCATTGGCGGTGGACGTTGAGCGGCTCGAAGCGCAGTTCCGGACAGGCGCCCACCGACCGGTAATGCCCGGCGTCCCAGCGGCTGCCAGTGATCAGGTCGTGGTCGCTCGGGTTCGAGTCGCAACTGATGCACGGCAGGCCGGCGTCGCGCTCGCGGATGTAGGCATTGAACGCGGTCTGCGCCTCGGCCATGTGTTCGCGGCGTGTCTTCAGCTTGTCCCGGCGCTCCTTTAAGTCCTCTCGGGCTTGCTTGGTGATGGCCTTGGCCGCGACCTTCTGCAGCTTCGGATCTTTGGCCATGGCCTTAGCACAGGCGATGCTGCACACCTTCTGCGTGGTCATGGTCGGCTTGAAAGGCTTGCCGCAACCTGGTGCCTTGCACTTCTTCGGTTTGATCTCGGCTACGCGCATGGCTCGGCCTCCTTGGCTTTCTGCTGCTCGGGTTGGAAGTCGCCGCGTAGGGGCATGAGATTGCTGGGCCGAACAAGCGCGAATCCGACATCTCCATTACTGCCGATAACACCATCGCCAGCCACCAGCCATGCAGGGTGCTCCCCTACATGAGTGATTGCTCGAAGGCCGTTGTGCTCGAACTCCAGTCGATCACCAGGAACCAGAAAGGCCAAAAGCTCACAAGCTTTGCCGATATTTTCGGGGCGCTTGATCGACTTGATAATCAGCGCCAGGTCGCCCGGTTTGAATTGATGGCTCATGCCGCCTCCTCCCCCAGCAGGTCAGCGAAGTGCACGCCGCGGGCGGAAAACTCCTCGACGATGCGGTCGGTGTACTGGCAGCCCTGGGCCCGGTCGAACAACCGAGTCACGGGGAACCCATCTGGCCCAAACATCGCGCACGGCCCCATCAAGCGCAGCTTCACGTCGTAATCCAGGTGGATGAACGACTCAGCCCAGCCGGTGCGGAATTCGGCGCAGCCGGCGCGCATGATCGGCACGCCCAAGTGCAGCTTGCAGTAGCGGCGCACGTCCTCGATGTCGCCCATCTCGGTGCTCTTGGCGACCCGGTCGTACATCGCGAACCACAATGCATTCTGGTCAAGGGTGCGGTCCTTGCCCGGGCGCATGCTGACCACGACGAACTTCTTGTCGCGGAACATGCGGGTGAGCATGGTGATGGCCTCGGACAGCTTGGCCTGACTGTTGACGCTGATTTTTTCAGCCATGTGCGCTCTCCTTGGCCATTTCCGCATCGACACCGATGTCGTAAATGTGATTTGTGCCAGGCACGCCAGGGAGGACATTTCCGTACTTCCTGCCTCCAACCCTCCGCAGCCAGCGATAACGATCTGCGTCCTCACGCAACGCTTCATTCTCCGACCTGAGCTGGTCGATCTCATCGAGCAGGGCCTGCATGTCATCGCCAGTGATCTCCATCGCGTGGTGCCCCCAATCGATGGCTGCCGCCCGGAGCTTTGCTTTGTCGATAGTCATGGCGCCACCTTCAGGCCCTGGGCCTCGATAGCATCCACTGCTTCGCCACGCATATCGTTCCAGCCACTCTGGAAGCAGGCGTAAGGTGGCGATTCGATTGCTGACGGAAGCTTCACCACCACGGCCTCGCGGGAGGCCTGCCAGGCCCACCATGCATCCCTGGTTCTGGTGTTGCAGTAGTCCGCAGGGTCTAGACCGCTACGCTTCAGCGCCAGAGGCGGATGGTCTGGGTATCGCTCGCACCATGCCGCTTCGAACTGCTCGCGCATCTTGTTGGTGTCCATCAGTGCTTCTCCTCGAGCTTGTTCATCAGCCAGGCGGTTGGGATGGCGGCCAGCAGGATCGACGGGCCTGCCATGATCGCCAGCTTCGCGGGCCACGACAGATCCAGCGACACGGCAAACCTGACCCACAGGGTGAAGGTCGCAGATGCAGCGATGATCACAATCGGTGCCAGCACGATCATCAGCACCGCTTTCAGATAGGTACGCATCACACCCCCTCCCCGGCCGGCTGCCCGGCGCGCTTGATGTTCAACTTGGCCAGCAGGTGTGCACGGCAGGCTGCGGCTGTGGTTGGGATCTGCTGGATCTCCAGCAAGCGGGCCTGGCGCTGCTTGGCGTGCTCGTCTGCGAGCTCCAGCAGGCTTTTCTGGCTGTCGTGGCCGATGCCGGTGGCGATGTCGCCCAGTGGCTCGCCGGCGACCAGCATGCGGATGGTGATGTCGTAGGCCCGGGCGAACACCTTCTCCGCGCGCTCCACCTCCATCGATCCCAGGTTCTGCGCCTCGCACTGAAGGGCCGCGTGGCGCACCGCTGCGTGCGACCATTGGCGTGCACCTGCCCTGCTGGGGTGGAAGTTCTCCAACGCCTCTGCCAGGGCCCGCGCAAGTGGCGGAATGCCCATCTCTTCCGGGGTCGGCTGGCATAGCTTGATGAACTTACCGCTGCTCGGGGCGAAGTCGGTACCCAGCAACCGGCACTTCTGGATGCCGAAGCGGATCTGCTCCAGGGTGTTGATGCCCGCTGCGACGAAGGACTTGATCCAGCTGCGCTTGGCAGCCTTCAGCGCGTCATCGTCCGGCCAGGCCTGCTTCCACGCCGGGAAGATGGCCTGTAGCTCCTTGAACAGGGCGTTGACCACTTCGGTGGTGCCTGGGTCCAGCTGCTTGGCCGGGGCGTGCACCTCGGCAGGAACGTTCTTGGTCGCCGCCATGATCTGCGTCACGCTGCGCAGTTTCGGTTGTGCACTCATAAGGCCCCCAGGTCATTTGCCCAAGTGGTATCGTTGAAGTCGGGGCCGCTGGCCGGGCGGCGAGATGCGAACGGGGCGGCGCCTGCTGGCTGGGGCAGTTCGTCTTCCCAGCGCTTGCCGTTCAGCCAGGTGGATGCGTGCGGGATGAACTGGCCGCCGTCCTTGGTCCAGTCGGTCGACACGGTCCAGGCAGCCAGGGCTTTGGCCATTAGGTCGAACAGATCAGCGGTGACCTTGATCTTCGCCCAGGCTTTCTTGGCGTCGGCCTTGCTCACCTTGCGCGGGTAGATCTTCCAGAAGCGCTCGAAGTCGACCAACTCGACTTCGTGAGAGTCAGTCCTTACTCCCTTCAGTCCTTGCTTACCTTCAATACTTACTAGTGTCGGATTTGCCGGATACGGCTGAGCCGGAAGCGGTTCAACCGGATACGGCAAAGCCGGAAGCGGTGTTTCCGAGACGACGTAGTGGGTTTCGCCCAGCAAACCGGACTCGCCACGGTCCTGGCGACGCTCGACGTAGCCGGCGGCAATCAGCTCTTGCAGCAAGCCGTACACGCCATCACGACCAGTAGGCTTCGACGACTTGGCAGTCTCGTTGCGCAGGTGGGTGACGGACACGGCCCAGTGGTCCGGCTTGCCCAACAGGAAGACCAGCAGGCCGCGGGCAGCCCAGCTCAGGCGCCCGTCTTCGCTGATCGACTTGTTGAGCATGTAGAAATTGGCCTCGGGGCGAGGTGCGCGGATGATGCTCATTGGCCTCGCTCCTTAGCGTTCTCGGCGCGGCGCTTGTCGCGGTAGGCGTACACCTCTTCGAGACCTTCCTCGATCTTCACGACTTCGCGGTCGAAGTAGGCTTGAGCCTGGGTTTCTTCTTCAGGTGGCAGCTCGCCAGGGCCACGCAATCCGTTCCAGATCCACTGCATCGCGGCATCGGCACCCTTCCCTTTTTGCCACTCGACCACAGCGGCACGCATGCCGAGCAGATAGCGCCCGAACGTCAGATCGAGCTCCTTGACTTGCATGCGCAGCGCCTCGTTCTCGTCAGAGATGCCGCGCTTGATGCGACGCTCAGCCTCAACGGTAAGCCTCCACGCCTCGTTATCGGTTTTGAGGCGATCTCGCTCAATGCGTAGCGCGCGGGCCTTTCGGAGTTGCTCGCTGTAAAGCAACTGAATGCGCTCGATCTCTGCCCAGTCCGAGTCCACGCCAGCCTTGAGCCTCTCGATTTCAGCCAGCAGAGCCAGGATCGTGGCTGGCCCAGCAGCGCCAATGAAATCTCGCTCTGCCCCGCCAGTGACGCGGGACAGGCCGAATGACTGCGGGCTGTACCAGTCCGGAACTTTGCTAGCGTCCTCGGCCAGCGCCTTCAACTTGTCCTTGTCGATACTCATGCTGCACCCCGCACGGCCTTGTCGTGGGTGTGCAGCAGATCTGCACAGGATTTGGCAGAGGCATCGCTCAGTTCAGACAGAAGCTGGTCGGGCTCATTGAATGCCTTCCAGTAGATGACGGCGACGTTGTGAGCAGGGACTTTGTACAGAGCCAGCGCTGTCATCAGGTAAAACGATGAGTAGCCTTTGTGATCTTTTTCGAAAAGCTGCCCGCCGTAGCAGTCTTCGAGATAGATCTGCTCCAGCACAGAAGCGTGCTCCAGTGCGGAAGACCAGGCGTCCATATCCGCCTCGGTGAATTTTGGGGCGCTGGGCGCCTGATTCGATACGGCTGCAAAGACCTCGTCGGCCTGCCTGTCGAGCGCGTGCATGTAGGCGCTGATTTGCTCCTGCGTGTCGCCGGGATATTGGTCGTCAATGAGCGCGGCCAGGGAATCGAAGTCGACACCTTCAAACCACTCACGCCCGTGCACTGCCGAGGCGTATCCGCCACACATTGCAATCAAGGCAGCCTCCGCGCCCCTGGAGTCGAGGATCAGCCCAGAAATCCGGCTATCTACCAGCTTTGCGCCGCGCATCAGCGACGTGGAGATGTGGCAGTCGATTCGCTTCTGAGCATTCCGCCCTCGGCCAACCTTTACCCACCCATCCGAAAAAAGAACGGCGTAAACCTGGCCAAGCCGATTGCGCGCCACAGAATCGTGCTTCGCGTTTTGTGGCGCGTGATTCGATGGGGCTTGTATACTGGATTCCTGCAGATGCATAATTCACCTCAAGAGTTTTATGTGAAGCAGAGAGCCGGGCCGCAATCCCGGCTTTTTTGTGCTTGTAAGAAGCCCGAAAGAGGGCCTCTGTCTTTCCACAATCAGGGAACATCGAGGCCCTTTTTGTGCCCTACCAGCCCCAACACGGGGGCCTTGTGTCGCATTTGTCTCAATTGCTCCTGCACCGCGA
>Ga0213827_1000740_pt1 | contig 22501 bp, 15 predicted proteins | sample MC6MC0898MG_FD_180669 | JGI IMG/M metagenome (GOLD analysis project Ga0213827, IMG submission 180669) | Enriched soil aggregate microbial communities from Iowa State University, Ames, United States - MC6-MC0898-MG | ecosystem: Environmental > Terrestrial > Soil > Unclassified | place: USA: Iowa...
GCTGGCTCCGAAGTTGAAATGAAAGAGAAGAAAGCCCGCGTTGAAGACGCCCTGCACGCTACCCGTGCAGCCGTTGAAGAAGGCGTGGTACCTGGCGGCGGCGTGGCACTGGTTCGTGCTCTGCAAGCCATCAGCGAACTGAAAGGCGACAACGCCGATCAGGACGTCGGTATCGCTCTGCTGCGTCGCGCTGTTGAAGCACCACTGCGCCAGATCGTTGCCAACTCCGGCGACGAGCCAAGCGTGGTAGTCGACAAGGTCAAGCAAGGCGCGGGTAACTTCGGTTACAACGCAGCGACCGGCGAATACGGCGACATGATCGAAATGGGTATCCTGGACCCGGCCAAAGTGACTCGTTCGGCTCTGCAAGCGGCTTCGTCGATTGCCAGCCTGATGATCACCACCGAAGCCATGATCGCTGAGATCAAGGAAGACGCACCAGCTGGCGGCGGCATGCCAGACATGGGCGGTATGGGCGGCATGGGCGGCATGATGTAAGCCAGCCTTACCCCATACGAGCTACACCTGTAAAAAAACCCCGCCTGCGCAAGCAGGCGGGGTTTTTTATTGCCCCTCGAATCAGCCGTTGACGGCCTGGGTGTTGCCCACCGCCGCCATCTTGCTCGCCGGCCGATACAGCACGTAGTAATACGCACCCAGGCAAATCAGCCAGCAGAACACTGCCGTCCACACGTTGTGCGAGAAAAAGTGCGCGCCCTGCATCATGCGGCTGACGGAAAACACGGTGCCCAGGCCAAACGCAAAGAGAAAGGCCGCTCGGGCCAGTCTCGGGCGTCGGTCACGCAACACGAAAAACAGCGCGAACAAGGCAAACCCGGTGGCTGCATGACCGCCGGGCCAGCATCGTCCCGGTTTGTCGGTGGCCGGACGCGGGCTGAGCAGTTCGCTGTAGGTTTCCTTGCCACCGAACTCCTTCAGGCTCCAGGGGCACTGCACGGCGGTCACGGCCTTGACCGGCGTGACAAACGCCGTGGCCAGGCCCAGCGAGAGCACCAGGCAGCCCAGTTCGCGCTGGAACGGCTTGAGCCGTGCGACGAAGAACGAACAGGCAAACCCGAGCACCGCCAGCACCGAGAAGGCGATGACCACCTGCTTGGCGCGGTCATGCAGGATATTTTCCAGGAAGTAGCTGTGGCGACCGATAAACCCTCCGCCGTCGGGGTCGTAGAACCGTTGGGCCAGGCTCATGTCCAGGGACGTCAGCTCAAGCAGCAGTAGAATGACCGCCACGACGGCGGGAATCCCCAGGCAGAGCCAGGCATTCAAGGGGCGGGAGGCGGGGCGCGAAAGGGGCAGTGGCATCGGGCGATCCTGAGGGTGTGGAATGGTCCAGCGGCAAGCAGCGCACCAGTCTGGGCCCGCTCGCGTAGGCCAGGTGTGAACAGCGGGTGAAAAATTCGTCAGCGGTTTTCGCCCGGGTTTGCCCCGGCATACAACTCTGGCCCTGAACCCTGCTTGGCCTTAAGCTGCGCGAGCCAAGACGGCCGTTACTGTGTACGGAGCAAATGCCCATGCGAATTCTATTGGTTGAAGACAACCGCGATATCCTTGCCAACCTGGCGGATTACCTGGGGCTCAAAGGCTATACCGTGGACTGCGCGCAGGACGGCTTGTCGGGTCTGCACCTGGCGGCCACCGAGCATTACGACCTGATCGTGCTCGACATCATGTTGCCCGGCATCGATGGCTACACCCTGTGCAAGCGCCTGCGCGAAGACGCCCGGCGGGATACCCCGGTAATCATGCTGACTGCCCGGGACCAACTGGATGACCGGCTGCAGGGCTTCAAGTCCGGTGCCGACGATTACTTGATCAAACCCTTTGCCCTGTCCGAACTGGCCGCGCGCATCGAAGCGGTAATGCGCCGCGCCCAGGGCGGAGGGCGGCGTGCCTTGCAGGTCGGCGACCTCAGCTATGACCTGGACACGCTCGAAGTGACCCGCGAAGGGCGCCTGCTGAAACTCAACCCGGTCGGCCTCAAGTTGCTGGCGGTGCTGATGCAGAAGAGTCCCCATGTGCTGCGCCGGGAAATTCTCGAAGAAGCCTTGTGGGGCGATGATTGCCCGGACAGCGACAGCCTGCGCAGTCATGTCCATCAGTTGCGTCAGGTGATCGACAAACCCTTTGCCAAGCCGTTGCTGCAGACCGTGCACGGTGTCGGTTATCGCCTGGCCGAGGGGCGTGATGGAGTTTAAGCAGAGCCTTGCCCAGCGGATCATCATCGCCTTTGCCCTGATGAGTGCACTGGTGGCGGGGGCGTTTGCGATGGGCATCGTGGCCACCGTGCACCTGGTCGAAGAAAAACTGATTTCCGCCGGCCTGGGGGGCGATCTGCAGCGTTTGCTGCTGATGGACAACATGTCCGAATGGAGCCACCGGCCGGAGCCCGACCAGTTGTTCTATTTCAGCGGCGGCCCGGGTGACTTCGAGTTGCCCAAGGACTTGCGGCACCTGGATGCGGGTTTCCACGAAGTATTTCGCGAGCAGCTGTCGTACCACGCGATGGTGGAAATCGTCGACGGCCGGCATTACGTGCTGCTGCAGGACCAGAGCGATTTCGAAGAGCGCGAGCGCGTGCTGTTTGCCGTGGTGCTGGTCGGCTTCGTGTTGAGCCTGGCGCTGGCGGTGTTCCTCGGCTGGGTCCTGGCGCGCAAGGTGATGGCGCCGGTGGTGCGCCTGGCCCGTCAAGTCCGCCACCGTGATCAGTTGCTTGGCCTGGCTCCGCCATTGGCCCCGGACTATGCCGCCGATGAAGTCGGCGAGCTGGCAGTGGCCTTCGATGCCACCCTGGGCCGGCTGCGTCAGGCATTGAACCGTGAGCGGCTGTTTACCAGCGACGTCAGTCATGAGCTGCGCACACCTTTGATGGTCCTCGCCAGTTCCTGCGAACTGCTGCTGGAAAACCCCGGTATCGACCAGCGCGGCCGGGCCCAGGTCGAGCGCATTGCACGCGCCTGCGAGGAGATGCGCGAGCTGGTCCAGACCTTCCTGATGCTTGCCCGCGCCCAGCATGAAGCGGCTGGCATGTCGCCGCAGATGACCTTGCAGCAAGTGGCCGAGGATCTGCTCGGCCTGTGGCGCGAGCCCATCGAAGCCAAGGGCCTGCTGCTGATCCATGAGCCCGGCCAGCCGCTGCCGATGCGCTATAACGCGACCTTGCTGCACGCGGTCATGGGCAACCTGTTACGCAATGCCGTGCACTACACCGACAGCGGGTTCATCCGCCTGACCTTGCTGCCCAACGGGTTTCTGGTGGAGGACAGCGGGGTGGGCATTCCCGAGGAGAAACGCGAGGCGATGTTCGAGCCCTTTGTCCGTGGCCCGGAAAATCGTGGTGAAGGCCTGGGGCTGGGCCTGTCGCTGGTGCAGCGGATTTGTGAAAACCAGGGCTGGAGCGTCAGCCTCACCACCCGGGAGCCAAGCGGTTGCCGGTTCCAGGTCGAACTGTGCCGGATGAGTGTCTGAGGCCCCGCAGCGGCGGGGCTTGTAGGCTTTTTCCTACTCTGGCGTGAGCGCATGCTGACATTTAAGGTGTAAAATTCTGTAATACTTAAGGGCTTTTCCTAACGAAATTTTCACAACTGGATGACCTGAAACTCACACCCTGCTCCCTAAGGTGGCTGTCATCAGTTCTGGAGACATGATGATGGACGACCCGATCAAGCTTGAATTTTCCGAGAAGTACGACGACGAACACGCCCAGCGTTATCTGCGCAAGCACAAGGACGGTCTCGGCCGTCAACTGTCGCACAAGCGTGATCTGCAGCTGGCGCGCACCGCACTCAAGCGTGTCGGGGAACCTGGCCTGGTGCTGGACCTGCCCTGCGGTGCCGGTCGTTTCTGGCCGATGCTGGCGGAAAAGTCCAACCGGGTGATCATTGGCGCAGACAACTCGGCCTCGATGGTCAAGATCGCCACCCAGGCCCAACCGGCCGCTGTGGTGGAACGGGTACGACCTTTGCAGACATCTGCATTCGACATCGCACTGCCCGACAACTCGGTAGACAGCATTTTCTGCATGCGTTTGCTTCACCACATCGGCGAGGCCGAGCATCGGCTGGCTATCTTGCGGGAATTCCAACGGGTTACCCGCGACAGCGTGATCCTGTCGCTGTGGGTCGACGGTAATTTCAAGGCTTGGAAACGCAAGCGTGCCGAGAAAGAACGTGCGCAGGAGGGTTACCAGAACCGTTTTGTGTTACCCGCCGCTACGGTAGAAGCCGAATTCGAGCAAGCCGGTTTCCGCGTTCAGGAACATTTGGACTTCATTCCGCTCTACGCCATGTGGCGCGTTTATATTTTGCGAAAGAGGTAAGAGCATGGCAGTTCAACAGGTTTCGGATGCGCAGGACGCGCCTGAAGATCGCTTTGATTACTTCTGGAGCCAGCGTGGCGAATGGGTAGAAGAACCCAATGTCCGGCGTGGCGGGGAAAGTGGCGTCCAGCGTATCCATGCACCTAATGGCCAACTGCTGTATGCGAAGCGCCAGACCGGGCATATCTACCGTAGCTGGTTGCACCCTTTCGGGCGCCCCACTGTGCTGCGCGAGCTGGATGCGCTGACGGGGCTGCACAAACTCAACGTGCGGGTACCGCAAATCGTCTTCTGTGGTGCGCAGCGCGATCCGGTGCATCAGTGGCGAGCGCTGCTGGTGACGCAGTCACTGGACGGCTTTGTCGAGATCGAAGACTGGTACGCCAGCGGCGGTCGCGAGCGTCACGGCGAGGCCTTCCATGAGCAGGTCCTGCAGGACCTCGCGCAGAACCTGGCGCGCATGCACAAGGGCCGTTGGCAGCACAGCTGCCTGTACATCAAGCATATTTTTGTACGGGTGACGGGGGAGGGAGCAACGGCCAAGGCCGAGATCGCCCTGCTGGACCTGGAGAAGTGCCGCCAACGTCTGCTGAGCACCCAGGCGGCGGCCCACGACATGAAGCAATTGCGTCGCCACTCGTCGTGGAGCGCGGCAGATTGGGACAAACTCGTCTATTTTTATAAGACGGCGTTTGGCAGCGCTATCAAAGGTTTATAGCGATGAAACTAGAAATTGCTCGAGGTTTGTTTCTAATAGGAGCCTTGGCAGTTGCTTCATTGGCGGTGGCGGCTTGGGAGCAGCCCCGCACGCAGGTCCTCAGCGCGGCGCATGGCGACGCGCATTGCCCATTGCCACGGGTGGCGAAAGCCACCTCGGCAGTCCATCCCGACAATGATCTGCTGTTGTTCATGTTCGGCATGGCCCAGGGAATGAGACCGCAAAGTTGAACACGATGAAGCCCAAATAAAAGGCCTCGCAATTGCGAGGCCTTTTTTTATCTGATGTGTCCCGATCACACGGACTCGGGTGCCTTGTCGGGTTTGGCCAGCAGGGTGTAGACGCAGGGCAGCACGAACAGGGTGAACAGGGTGCCGATGGACATCCCGGTGGCAATCACCATGCCGATATCAAACCGGCTGACGGCCCCCGCACCCGTGGCAATGATCAACGGCAGCATGCCGAACACCATGGCTGCGGTGGTCATCAGTACCGGGCGCAGGCGGATGGCGGCGGCTTCCTCGACCGCTTCACGGGGGGACAGGCCCTTGTCCTTGCGCAACTGGTTGGCAAATTCGACGATCAGGATCCCGTGCTTGCTGATCAGCCCGATCAGGGTCACCAGTCCGACCTGGGTATAGATGTTCATGCTCGACCAGCCCAGGAACAGCGGGATCAACGCGCCGCAGATCGACAGCGGCACCGTCACCAGGATCACCAACGGATCGCGGAAACTCTCGAACTGCGCCGCCAGCACCAGGAAAATGATCGCCAGCGCCAGGGCAAAGGTCACCCACAACGCGCTGCCTTCCTGCACGAACTGACGGGAGGCGCCGGCGTAATCGAAGGCATAGCCCGGTGGCGCTTCTTCCAGGGCGATCTGGTGCACGGTGTCAATCGCCTCGCCCATGCTGACCACCGGGAAGCCCGAGAGGATCGCCGAGTTCAGTTGCTGGAACTGGTTCAGTTGACGTGGACGGGCCCGGTCCTTGACGGTGATCAGGGTCGACAGGGCAAGCAGTTCGCCCTGGGTATTCTTCACGTAATAGTTGTTCAGCCAGTCCGGGTTGTCGCGATAGGCCCGCTCCACTTGGGCGATCACCTTGTAGCTGCGACCTTCGATGGTGAACCGGTTGATTTCGGCCTCGGCCAGCAAGGTCGCCAATGTCGTGCCCAGGTCGAGCATGGACACGCCCATCTGGGCGGCCTTGGCGCGGTCGATGTCGACCACCACTTCCGGCTTGTCGAAGGCCAGGTCGATATCGACGAAGGCGAACTTGCCGGACTCCAGCGCGCGTTTTTTCACCCGGTCGACCACCGCCAGCAGCGACTCATAGTCATTGGCGGTGTTGATCACGAACTGGAAGGGCAAGCCTTCCCCGGTGCCGGGCAGCGAGGGCAGGTTAAAGCCGAAAATCTGCAGCCCGGGGATGCGTGACAGCTTGCTCTGGACCTCCGGGAGGATCTCCATCTGGGTCCGGCTGCGCTCGTTCCATGGCTTGAGCAGGAAGCCGCCGATCCCCGATTGTACGCCGTTGAATCCGTTGATCTGGAAGGAGGAGTAGTACTCGGGGAACTCTTTGAAAATGGTGATGAATTCGTCGGTATAGGAATTCAGGTACTCGAGGTTGGTCGGCTGCGGGGCATTGGCCATCATGAAAATGATGCCCTGGTCTTCGTCCGGCGCCAGTTCCGACTTGCTGAACTTGAGCAACACCGGAATCAGGCACAGCACGATCACCGCGAACACCAGCACCACCGGCCGCGTGTTGAGGGTGCCGTGCAGCATGCGCTGGTAGCGCCGCTTGAGCCTTTCGAACAACTGGTCCAGGCGGTGGGCCAGCCCGGTCGGGCTCGGGTCGTGGCGCAGGAGCAGGGCGCACATCATCGGCGACAGGGTCAGGGCGACGATGCCGGAGATCACCACGGCGCCCGCCAGGGTCAGGGCAAACTCCTTGAACAGCGCCCCCGTCAGCCCCGTCAGGAAGCCGATTGGCGCATACACGGCGGCCAGGGTGATGGTCATCGATACCACCGGCATGGCGATCTCCCGCGCGCCTTCAAGCGCGGCGTCCAGCGGGGTCTTGCCTTCCTCGATATGGCGGTGGATGTTCTCCACCACGACGATGGCGTCATCCACCACCAGGCCGATGGCCAGCACCATGGCCAGCAGTGTCAGCAGGTTGATCGAGTAGCCCATCAGTTGCATGAAAAACATCACGCCGATCATCGACAGCGGAATGGTCACCACCGGGATCACCACCGAGCGCAGGGCGCCGAGGAACAGGAACACCACGACAATCACGATCAGCACGGCTTCGAACAGGGTTTTCACCACCTCGTCGATCGACGCCTGGATAAACAGCGTGGCGTCGTAGGCGATTTCCGCCTTGAGGTTGGGCGGTAGCTGGGACTCCAGCTCCGGCATCAGCTTGCGCACTTCCTTGATCACGTCCAGCGGGTTGGCCCCGGGCGTTGGCTTGATCCCGATGTACACCGAGGGCGTGCCGCCGAATGAACTGATGGTGTCGTAGTTTTCCGCGCCCATTTCCACGCGGGCCACGTCGCTGAGCAGCACCCGGCTGTCGCCATCGACTTTCAGCGGGATCTGGCCGAAGGCTTCGGCGGTTTTCAGTTCGGTGTTGGCGTTGACACTGGTGACCACGTACTCGCCCTTGACCTCACCGGCGGCCGACAGGAAGTTGTACTGGCGCACTGCGCTGGTCACGTCGCTGGCGCTCAGGCCAAAACCGGCAAGCTTGACCGGGTCCAGCCACAGGCGCATGGCAAAGACCTGGTTGCCGAGGATCTCGGCTTCGGCCATGCCGGGCAGGGTCGCGAGCTTGGGCTGGATCACGCGCGACAGGTAGTCGGTGATCTGCGGGTTGTTCAATTCCTTGCTGAAGAAGCTGATGTACATCAGCACCGAGGCGTCTGCCGCTTCCTTGCTCAGCACCGGGTCTTCGGCGTCTTGCGGCAGCTTGTTCTTGACCTCGTTGGCCTTGGCCAGCAACTCGGTGAACAGCCGGTCGCTGTTGGAGCCGATGCGCGCGTAGATCGAGATCACCGAGAAGTTCTGCCGGCTGACCGAGGTCATGTAGTCGATGCCTTCGGCACTGGCAAGGCTCTGTTGCAGGGGCTGGGTGATGTAGCCCTGGATGGTTTCGGCGTTGGCCCCGGGGTACGCGGTGGTCACCGTGATCAGCGCGTTTTCCATCTGTGGATACTGGCGCAGCGGCAGCTTGCTCCAGGCCTGGAAGCCCAGCAGCACGATCAACAGGCTGACCACGGTAGCGAGCACCGGGCGACGGATGAACGGGTCGGTAAAAGCCATGGGGATTCCTTGATCAGTCAGCGCGTGGCTGGCTGTTCTGTTCGGCCGGCAGGTTTTTGTCCGGGCTGATGACGATGTGCATGCCGTTTTCGAGTTTGATCTGCCCGGCGCTGATGACCTGCTCGCGGTCTTTCACGCCTTTGTTGATCAATACCAGGCCGTCCCGGCGTTCGCCGGTTTCGATGAACCGTCGTTCGGCGACCAGCACTGGCTGGTCCTGGTCGTCTTTTTCGAGATTGCCCTCGGCGTCTTTTTTCTGCGCGACGACGTACAGCGAGTTGCCATACAGGGTGTAGGTGACTGCACTTTCCGGGACCACGATTTTTGCCTCCGGGTCCGGCATCAGGACCTGCAGGCTGGCGAACATGCCGGGCAGCAGCTTGCCATCGGGGTTGGCCAGGGTGGCACGCACCAGCACGTTACGGGTGCTGTTCTCGACCTTGGGGTTGATGGCGCTGATGGTGCCGGGGAAGGTCTGTCCGGCATAGGCGGAGACGCCCACGTTGACCGGTTGGCCCTTGGCGATTTTCGGTAGCACCTGTTCCGGTACGTAGAAGTCCACGTACAGGCTGCTGAGGTCTTGCAGGGTGGCGATCACCGTGCCGCTGGCGAGGTAGTCGCCGACGTCGACCTGGCGAATGCCGATGGTGCCGCTGAAGGGCGCGACAATGTGTTTTTTCGCCAGCGAGGCCTTGAGTTGATTGACCGTGGCTTTGTTCTTGGCCAGTTGCGCGCTGAGGCGGTCGAACTCGCCCTTGGAAATGGCGCTGCTGCCCACCAGTTGGCTGCCGCGGCCGTAGTCCAGTTGCGCCAGGCCCAGGTCGGCCTTGGCGGTCTCCAGCAAGGCGCTTTCGACGGCACTGTCGAGCTGGATCAGCGGCTGCCCGGTCTTGACCTGCTGCCCGGACTGGAACTGCACCTCGGTAACGGTACCGGCGACCTCCAGGCTCAGGTCGACCCCTTGCAGCGCCTTGAGGGTGCCGACGGTGGGCAGGCGAACCTGCCAGGGGCGTTCCACGGCGGTGACCACGGCAACGCTCTCCGGCGGCTTTGGCGCAGCGAAGGTCTGGATCATCTGATAGATGGAGAAGGCCTTGTAGCCCCCCAGCATCAGCACGATCAACAGCACAACCCCCAACATGATCAGCATGCGGCGACGCAGCATATTCCACTTCCTTGGAAAAATCAGGCGAGACAGGCGGCACATTACTCCCTGTGTGCCTGTGATTCCATATGTGTCGGGTCAGGTATGACCGCTGTGGCAATCAGACCAAATGCAAATGGTTGTCCCAGAGCCCCGCCGGCAATTCCAGGGGCTGGGCCACCAGCGGTGCCTTGCGGCAATCATAAAAACGGCAACGACCCTGGCCCGAGGTCACGACAAAACCATCGGCCACCGCGCCGACCCCGGCGCAATCGGGCAGCGGGGCATCCAGCTGCACTTCGCCGCTGTCCAGGTCCCAGATGAAAAACCGGTTACCCCGTGGCGCGGTCAACGCCACCAGGCGCAGTTCACTGTGGACCGCGACACTGGCGGTGTAGTGCCCCATGGCTTGCAACTGGTGCTCATCGACCGGGAAGGCGACGAAGGGCTGGCCGGGACGCTTGATGGCCAGCAGTTCGGACGACTCGTGGGCCGCGCCCATGAATTGCTGGCCAGTGACGATGGTGCCATCGCTGGCGATGCCCATATGCCGCACGCTGTTCATCTGCTGGGCCAGGGTTTCCTTGCTCAGCAGGCTGCCGTCGCGCTGCATCAGCACCAGGCTGGGTGCCATGGCGTCGAGGTTCATCTCGACCCGGCTTTCGGCTTCGGTGCGAATCCCGCCGTTGGCCACCACCAGGGTTTCGCCGTCCGGCATCCAGGAGACCTGGTGCGGACCGATACCGTGGGTGGAAATCTCGCCGCTGTGCACCAGGCGCTCGCCCTCGAAGCGGTACACCCCGAGCAGGCCGCGGCCCGGGTCGGTAGTGTCGTTTTCGGTGGCGTACAGCCACTCACCATCCTTGTGGATCACCGCGTGGCCGTAGAAGTGCCGGTTCGCCTGCGAAACCACGGTTTGCAGCAACCTGCCGTCGCGCAGGTCCACCAGGTAACTTTCGGTCCCCGGCCGGCGGGCGACGAACAGGGCGATCGGCAGCTCGGGGTGGTTGATGATGTCGTGGCAGCGCTGGCCGACTTCGGTGGCGAACACCCGGGTGCCGTCCAGCCGATAGCCGACGGCGTAGTGCTTGCCGTCGCTGTCATCGCGGGCTGACAGCAGCAGCGGGCCGTGGTCCTTGCGCTGAAACAGCTTCCAGCCGCCCAGCGTCACCGCGCCCAGCAACACACTGCCGAAAGTCAGAGCCTGGCGTCGCAGCATGGAGCTAACCCTCATCAGTCACCGTCGTTGGCGTTGAAGCCCAGTTGGATGCCCAGCGCCTTGGCCAGTTCGCCTTCGTGCAGGCGATGGACGACGTTGAGGCTGTCGTAGAGATCGTTGAGTTGCTGGCGGCCGGCATCGTCACCGAGCATTTCGGTCAGCGAGCGCTGGTTGCTCTCGAACAGCTTCAGCGACGCGGCATAGGCGGCGTCGATCTTGTCTGCCAACGGTTTCTGCTCGGCCGGCAGCAGGCCACGCAGGCCTTTGTTGTCGACACCGACCCAGACGGTCTGTGCGGCGCTGAGGCTGGCCTGCAGGCTTGGCAGCGACGACTGGCTGCGCCAGGCATCAGCCTGGAACGGTTGGGGAATGCCCTTGGTCTGGCGGCCCATCGGCGTGCCGAGTTTTTTCTTCAGGGTATCCAGCGCAGTCACCTGGGCCCGGAGCAGATCGGCGATGGCTTCGTGGGAGTCCGCGTAACGCTGGTTGGGGAACTTGGTCATCTGCGCCAGCATGCCGTCGGTGCTGTTCCAACTGGCGAGGATTTCTTCGGCCAGCAGTTTCTGCCGTTCGCCAATGGCGGTCAGCAGCGGGCAGTAGCGGGCTTTCTGCGCAGCGTCGGCAACGTTGCTCTTGGCGTCGAACAGAATGTACTCATAGGCCGACAGGCCCTGGACCACCACGCTGGATTTGGCCAGTGCCGCGGCATCGATCTGCGGCTGGGCGCTCAGCAATTGCTCGACCTGGCGACCGACCAGGTTCTTTTTGTCCGGCCAGAACTGGATCTGCCAGGAGCGGTTGCCCTCGGCCAGCGGACCGACCAGCAATGGCTGCAGTTCGGCCCAGGCTTTTTGTGCATGGAGGAAGTCGGCGCGGGCGGTGGCCAGGTCAGACTTGCCTTCGCAGTAGGCCAGGGCACTGACCGCCAGCTGGCGATCGGCGTCGACCCAACGGCTGTAGGTCGGCAGGATCACTTGCTTGGCGATGGCCGCCGAGGTCACCGCTTGTGGGTCCTGGGGCGCGCAGGCGCCGAGGGCGAGGGCGGCAAGGCTGGTGAACAACAACTTGGGACGAAACATGTCGGGCTCCCTATGTGTATGGGGCAAGGCAAATGGGAAAGGCGTTCAAAGCGAATTCAAAAAGGCCAGCAGCGATGCGCGCTGCTCGGCACTGAAAGCTAAAACCTGTTGCTGCGCCGCTGAAGCTTCCCCACCGTGCCAGAGCACGGCTTCGAGCAGGTTGCGGGCGCGGCCGTCATGCAGGAACTGGGTGTGGCCGCTGACCGTCTGCGTCAGGCCAATGCCCCACAGCGGCGGGGTGCGCCAGTCACGACCGGAGGCCTGGAATTCGGTGCGGTTATCCGCCAGGCCTTCACCCATGTCATGCAGCAGCAGATCGCTGTAGGGGCGAATCACTTGATTGGCCAACTCGGGTTCGGCGGCAGTGGCGGCGGTGGTGAATGTGGGGGTGTGGCATGCCTGGCAACCGGCCTGGAAAAACAGGTTCTTGCCGGCCAGCACTTGGGCGTCATTGACGTCACGGCGGGCCGGTACGCCCAGGTTGCGGCTGTAGAACAGCACCAGGCGCAGGATGTTGTCGCTGACTTCCGGCTCGCCATCGGGGCCATTGCCGTTGGGCGCTTGCAGGCAGTCGGTCTGGGTTGGGGTGCAGTCATCAAAAGGCCTGAGGCGGGTGGTCAGGCCCATATCACCAGAAAACGCGTGAATATTTTGTTGATTGAGGTTCGGTTGCCCGGCTTTCCAGCCAAAACGCCCCAGCACGGTTTTTTGCTGCGCGTCGTCCCAGACCAGGTTCGGCCGGCCCTTGATGCCGTCACGGTCTTTATCCTGCGGGTCGGCATTGGCCAGGATCGCCGCATCGGGGATGGCTTCCAGCAGGCCGAGGCCGATCATCGGCGGGGCCACCCGCGCGGAAAACCGTGTGTCCGGGTGCATCGGGCCGTAGCCCAGCTGGCTGAGCTTAAGGCTGGGCTTGCGCAGTTCGACTGCGCTGCCGTCCTTGAATTGCACCCTGACCGGAGTGTACTCGACCCGGACCTTGCCCTCCGGCGTGACACCGGGGACCGCCATGTCCTGGAACTGCCCACCGTAGACGGGCTCGGGGACCACGCCGACCTGCTCGATCAGCTTGGCGTAGGCCGGCGCATCGGGGATCGACAGGCGCACCAGCATCGAGACCGCGTTCTCGGCATCCGGCGCCGGAGGGTGGCCGCGACCGTCCTTGATGTGGCAATTCTGGCAGCCGTTGGTATTGAACAGCGGGCCCAGGCCGTCACGGGCAGTGGTCGTCGAGGGGGCAGTCACCCACGGGCTGCGGAAAAAGCTGTTGCCGACACTGAAGTCCAGGCGCCTTGTCGGCGAGAGATTGGCCGACGGCAGGGAAAACGCGTTCTGGTCGCTCTTGCGCACGGTTGCCGCGCCACCGGAGCGGGCTTCACCGGGCTCGGCCTCGGTAAACCGCGGGGCGTCATCGCAGGCACTCAGGCCCAGGGCCAGTAGCAGTGCAGACAAACGAAGGGGCAGCGAGGGCATCGGGTATCCAGAAAGACGAGCAAAACAGGGCGCAAAGTCTAACAGGGCAGGGGAGTTTGAATAAGAGGAATTATCGTTTGCTTGATCGAGGGCGATGCCCGGCCTCGTCGGACAACACCGTATATATGCACCCCCCAAGGGATTAATCGAGGCGCCAGGATGCAGAACACTCCGCCACCTTAGAGTTTCCTCATGCTGAATGAATACGTAGCGCCTTCCCTCCTCAACGAGCAGTTGAACCCCCGAGACAGTGCCAGGCAGGCAAGTTTGCGCCAACAACTCTCGGCGCTGGACGTCCAGGTCACCGAGCGTTTTCAGACACAGCCGGTTTTCCAGGCGTTCGTGCAGCACCACTTCGATCAGGACTTTGCCGATCTGACTCCCCACCTGGATCTACGGCACAGCTTTATCCAGTCCCGTGAGAAAACGCCAACCCCATCCTCGGACACTGAAGGCGCGCGGCTACTGTCCCTGATGCCCAGCCTGATGGATGCCGCAGTGCAGCGCATTGTCAGCGGCGAGGCGGCAAGTTATGCCCAGCGGCAGACCGACTTCTACCATGTGCCCCAGGCCGGTGGCGCCGCTGAGCGTTTTGTGGCGCTCAGCGCTGAGGCATTCGATGGGTTTCTCGATCGGTTGGCCGACGGCTTGCTGGCGCAGTATCCCTTGTATCTGCAGCGCTACTGGGCCTCGCCTCTGAGCCCGACAGACCGCCGCACCCACAAGCAGTGGCTGGAGGAGGTAAGGCTCACGCATCTGAAAACAGAGTTTGAGCTGCTCAGGTGCGATGAACTCCTCAGTCCTGCCGGGCAAACGCTGTTCGACAAACTGCTGCGTTATCCGGATGCCCTGTCCCGACGGGCGCTGCAGAGCTACCGTCCCTGTGTCTATGGGTTGGCCCTCAAACAGGGCGAGATCCTGTTGCATGGCGCCTTTATCCTCACTTCGCGTGATCCACAGGACTCGCAGGTGAGCTGGGAGATCGAGGCCAGCGCGCCTGCGATTCGCCCCCTCGAACCAACGGCCAACGTCGGGCGGGTGCTGTTGTTCTCCCCGATGCAGGGCTTTGAAGAGTTCGACTCGTTGGCCAGCCTTGATCGTGAGTTGCACCGGCGCCTGGGGCACGGCGTCGAGTTCGCCAGCTTACTGGAGATGATTGCCGACAACGATCACGAGCGCGTCCTGGCCCTCCATCGTGCCGCGCCGGTTGGCGATCAGATGCTGTATCTGGAGCGCCTGGATTCGCCTTTCACCTTCGGCATCGAAGCGCAGTGCCGGTTGATCGAGCAAAACCTCGCCTCGACCATCGCCCGCTACCAGGCGGCGGGTGTACACGCCGATTGGGTCAACTTGCCGCGTGCGCTGGACCGGGTGACCGATCTGCGACGGGCGTTCACGATCGATGCGGTACTGCAGGCCAGGCACAAAAAACGTACACAGGCACGCCTGCGGGCTTTTCTCGCGGATGCCTCTGCAGTCGATAAAGAGGCCTGGGCATCGGCGTTCACCCTCTATGGCCAGACGCTGGCCAATTTGCCGGACAGCGAAGGGTTGCCTTCATTCAGTCAGTTCAGTGACCGGCACTCGCTGCTGGCGTACAGCAATCGACAACTGCGCGTCGCGCTTGAGTCTGAACACGGCTTGACGGTGAATCCGGATGACATCCTCGTCACCACACGGGAACCCGATGTCCCGCCAGTGACGTATGCGCCGGGTGCGCCGGCGTCCACCATCGGCGAGCCTGGGGGGGCGCAGCACAGATACCGTTCGCGGACGTTGACCGAACTGGCCCTGGAGAATGTCGGGGGCCTGGACTTCAACTTCAGCAATTACTCCACACTGAACGTGAAAGCCGCGAGCGGTGCGACGTCCAATCGCATCACGCTGTCGCCGAATATCAATCCCGCCGCCGGATTGCCCGCCTTTGACGGTTTGACGATCGAGCAAGTCAAAGACTTGGTGCGCAACCTGAATGTCGGTCAACACTATCAGGACTTTTTGAAGGAGAAGCTGGTCACCTCAGGGCAGGCCTTACGGCACAAACAGACGTTTGTCCGGCTCATGGCCCAGCAACTGCGCCTGGATGCCATCGAAGCCAAGATCAACGGTGATTTTTTACCGGATCGATTGGCACGTGGTTTCAATTGGGTGAGCGTGGTGCTGGATCACCCTGTCGACAACGACCAGCGTGCTCAGGTCGAAGATCACCGGATTATCGTGCAGCAGTTGACGCTGCGTGGTCAGCGGGTGCGCGGCGTATTGCTGTTCTGCAGCTCGACCGCCGGCAGCGGCAGCATCGTGGTGTATACGCCCCAGGCACCCGATGGGCAGGTGTTTCGAGAGTACACCCGGGAGCGCCTGATGAGTGACTTCATTCATAACAGCCAGTGGCGCGAGTACTTGGTCGGGCGAGTGGAGTGGGCGTTTCAGCCCCATGTCCGGGCTTCAGTGCAAGGGCGGGGGGATGTCGCCATGGTCAACCTTGTGCGGATCGCAGGTAACGTCTTCGAGGAGGGATATGAAATTGAGGCCAGCTTCGCGATCAATGACGCGGCCGCCCAGATGACCACCACCGGGCAAACGGATATCGAGACCGGCCTGACGGTTGCTGGTATCGCGCTTGATGCAGTGACCATGGTATTGCCGATCCGCGTAACACTGCCTATTGGCCTGGCCAGGAGTCTGTTTTCGCTTTTCAACGGCTTTGACGCGGCGAAAATCGCCGATCGGGAAGGGGTCGCCCACCACGTTGTCCGGGCGTTGGGAGAGTTCGCCGGCGCAGTGGTGGATGGCGCCGTCGGGAAGGGGCTTGCAGGTGCCACGCCCAAAGCGGTCTCCAGGCTGGCCTCCGGTGCGCGAAGATTGAACCCGGAAATGGCGCTGGGTAAAAAACCGCAGGCCCTCAGTCCCCTCCCGGGATGGGAGGACCAAGGCATTTATTACAAGCTTTCGCCAGTCGATGGAGTCAAACAGTACTTCCTTAATGACCGCCAACATTGGTACTCAATCCTCGATGAGGGGTTTGAGCAAGCATGGCGTGTCAGGGACGCCCGCAAGCCGGTTCAGCACCACTATTCTCCGATCCGCCGGGACCGGGCCGGACAGTGGGAGATCGGCACACACCCGGATGCGCCCGCCCTGGGAGGGTTTTCTCCAGAGCGCGCGCTCAGGGATCTCTATCCCTTTCTTGACGAGATCCAGGCCCGGCGGGTGTTTGAGTCCTTCGTGTTTCCCCGTGGGCGCGAACTCGAGTTCGGCTTGAGCCTGGTTCATTACTTGCGCACTGGGGGGGCGTTAGGCATTTTCGATACCTACCTGATCGTGAGCCCCGAGCGCTTGCGGATGCGCCTCAGAGGTCTTGATTTGGCGAGTGCATGGAGTGGCGGTGGTGTGCTTGACCCGGCTGCTCGACCCATCACCGTCGAGCCAGTCCCAGGCCCAAGTCGTCCACGTCCGGTAGAACCGGTTCCCGGGCCAAGCCAACCGGTGGTTGCGCCGTCACGCCCGGCCAGGCCTGCCAGCGAGCAGTTTGTCGACTGGGGACAAACCCTGGATCCGGCCCATGTTCAGGTGCAAAACCCGCAGATGGGCACCTACCGGCGTATCGGTGGCGATCCGCAACTGATCGGGCGTGACTACGTCAAGATTGATGAACGCTATTTCCCTGTTCTACCCGCAGGCGCCGCGATCAATTCCGGTGTCGTGCTGATGCATGATCCGCTGATGCCCACTAATAGCTTTGTGGCGTTCGAACGCATGCTCAGGACCGATCTTTACCGGCAGCCAAGATTGGCGACGTTCGAGCAATCATTGTCTCGATGGATGAATTCGATTGAGTTGCCTTTCAACAAATCGCTGGTTGCTTATGTGGCGGACGCGTTCCCGACATTCACGTCAATTTCTCAGGCGCAGGTTGCCAACATACTGTTCAACCTGGGCAATCCTTCAGGCCTGACGGTCTGGGGGCTTGCTGCCCTCCAGCGCACGCTGCAGGGCTGGCGCTCTTTGTCAGCCCAAGCGCTGCCCCTGCTGGGGGAGCCACTGTCCTTGCTCCCGGTCACTCACAAGACCGCAGGCGCATGGCGACTTGAAACCTTTGCCGATTTGTACCATCGCCTGACTTTCAGTACGCAGGACATCCCGTTGCTGATGCATGAGGCTTTGGTCTCGGGGACCGAAAGAGCGCTGAGGGCGCTGATGGTCGAGCGGTTGGTGGGCAGCCGTTACGAAATGATCGCAGGCTTCAACCAGCCGTTCGAGTTGATGTTCAGGCGTGCGGGTAGCGATCAGTTGTTTTGGATGTCGTTGTGCAGAGCGTTGGGCGAGCGGGTTGAAGGCGCCACTGGTGTGGCGCCGAGGATGGACCTGATGGACCCGGCTACACGAGCCCTGGTCGGTCAGGCGCAAGCCAACAACCATTTTGTGAGTTTGATCGGCGGCATTCATCTGCCGGTGGTCGGGGCCCAGGCAACGATCTTTGTTTTGCGGGTCTGACCGGGCTTGATGCTCAACGTCGATCGTTGTCGCGTACCGGCACCTTGAAACGAGAAAAGCCCTGCAGGCGTGAACCTGCAGGGCTTTTCGGTCAGGCTGACCCGCTCATTGGCCCCGCGTGAGCCGGGGTATTTTCATGAGGGGTCGCGGCCTGGGTTGATCAGAACTCGTGATCAGCGTTGTCCGGGTTCAGGTCGCTGATCCCCAGCTTGCCAGCAGCCTGTTCGATCGAACCGGTCTGCTTGACCAGGGCGGCGATGGCGTCGCGCACGATCTGGTTGCCAGCGGTGTTGCCGGCGGCGATCAACTGGTCGTAGTGCTCACCCTTGTTGGCGTGATCGACCATGACCTGCAGCTTGGCTTCGGTTGCAGCCAGGTCCGCCTTGAGGGCGGTATCGGCAGCCGGGTCGGCCTTGGCCACCAGCGACGACAGGCTGGCGCCGGTCATCTTGGTGCCGTCGGTACGGGTGTATTCGCCCAGGTACACGTTACGTACGCCCTTGGCGTCGTAGAAGTGCGAGTTGTGGGTGTTGTCGCTGAAGCAGTCCTGCTCGTCTTCAGGCGAGTTGGCTTCCAGGGACACCTTCATCCGCTCGCCGGCCAGTTCGCCCAGCGAAAGGCTGCCCATGCCGAACAGCATTTTGCGCAGGCCGGTCTCGCCAGGCTCGGCTTCCAGAGTGGCGCGATAGTTGTCGGCCACGTTCGGCTTCCAGTTACCGACCATTTCCTCCAGGTCGCTGACCAGCAGTTGGGTCACGGCCTTGAGGTAGGCGCGACGGCGATCGTTGTGGCCGCCGGTAGCGCCAGTGCCTTCCAGGTAGTCCGAGGCCGGACGGTTGCCAGCGCCAGGGCCGGTACCGTTCAGGTCCTGGCCCCAGAGCAGGAATTCGATGGCGTGGTAGCCGGTGGCGACGTTCGCCTCGGAACCGCCCAGCTCGTTCAGGCTGGCGAGTTTTTCCGCGGTGATGTCTTTCACGTCAACCTTGTCTTCACCCACCTGGACTTCGGTGTTGGCGATGATGTTGGCGCTGGCACCCGGGTTGCCCAGGGCGTGTTCGTAGCTCTTGTCGACGTAGTCGATCAGGCCTTCGTCCAGGGGCCAGGCGTTAACCTGACCTTCCCAGTCGTCGATGATGGTATTGCCGAAGCGGAACACTTCGCTCTGCAGGTAAGGCACACGCGCGGCAACCCAGGCAGCCTTGGCGGCTTTGAGCGTCTCATCGTTGGGCTTGGCGAGGAAGGCGTCGATCGCGGTTTGCAGGGTTTTCGCGGTGGATTCGGCATCGCTGTAGACGGCGAAGACGATATCGGCGTAATGCGCGACTACGGCCTTGGCAGCGGCTTCGTCGACTTTGCCTGTGGCAGCCGGAGCAGCAGGTGCTGTAGTGCTGGCGGCTGGAGTAGGCGCTTGAGGAGCAGCAGCCTTGTCTTTACCTTCGCCGCAACCGGCGAGGGAAATAGCGATGGCCAGCAAACTGGCGGTAGCCAGAGGCATACGAATCATGGCGAACATCCTGCTTCGGTAGATGAGGGACAAGCGCGGGGGACGCGCAAAACTGCGACATAATGCAAATCTTTCGCATTATGTGTAAAGGGTTGTACCTGGAAATATTTCTTATTCACCAAAGCGTGATCGCGTACGCTGCTACAGGGGGCTCATGGCGTTGCTGCGTTGCACCTGTTTCAGGTACGCACCCAGCTCCCGGGCCGGCAGCGGCTTGCTGTAGTAGTAACCCTGACCTTCGTGGCAGCCCTCGGAGATGATGTAGGCCTCTTGCTCTGCGGTCTCCACCCCCTCGGCAATCACCTGCATGCCCAGGCTTTTCCCCAGCTGGATGATGGCGCGTACGATGGTGGCATCGTCATCGTCGTCCAGCAGGTCCTGGACGAAGCTCTTGTCGATCTTGATCTTGTCCAGTGGCAGGCTTTTCAGGTAGCTGAGGGAGGAGTAGCCGGTGCCGAAGTCGTCGATGGCGATCAAGGCGCCGGAGCGGCGCAGGCTGAGCAGGTGCTGGGCGGCGGTGCTGATGTCTTCCATCAGGCCGGTCTCGGTCACTTCCAGCTCCAGGCTGCGTGGCGGCAGGCGGTACATCTGCAGCAGGTTGTTGACCACCCGCGGCAGCTCGGCGTGGTGCAGTTGCACGGTGGAGAGGTTGACCGCCATGCGCAGGTCGCTGAAGCCCTGGTCGTGCCAGTCGCGCAACTGGCGGCAGGCCTGGTCCAGGACCCACTCGCCGATGGCGATGATGGTGCCGTTCTGCTCCGCCAGCGGGATGAACAGGTCCGGCGGAACCAGCCCGTGTTCCGGATGCTGCCAGCGAATCAGCGCCTCGACTCCCACCACCCGGTGATCGCGGTAGCTGATCTGCGGTTGATAGACCAGGAACAACTGTTCGCGACGCAGGGCCTCGCGCAGGTCCTTTTCCAGCTCGCGGCGCCGGCGCATTTCGCTGTCGACGCTGGCAATGTAGAACTGGTAGCGGTTGCGCGAGCGGGTCTTGGCCAGCGTCATGGTCTGCTCGGCTTTCTGCAACAGCTTTTCGGTGCTGTCGCCGTCCTCCGGGAACAGGGTGATGCCGATGGTGGCGCGCAGGCGGATCTCCTGGTGATCGAGGGCAAACGGCGCTTCCAGGTCATCGAGAATGCTTTGCGCCAGTTCAGCGGCTTCATAGGGTTGTTCGATGTTGGCCTGCACCAGGGCGAACTGGTCGCCACCCAGGCGGGCCAGCGCGCCGAGGCGACCACTGTGGGCGCGCAGGCGGTCGGCCAGGGCCAGCAACAGTTGGTCGCCGGTCTGGTAGCTGAATTGCTCGTTGATCCCCTTGAAGTCGTCCAGGCCGACACAGATCACCGCGACCCGGCGTTGCAGGCGCCCGGCATCCACCAGGATCTTGTCCAGTTGCTGTTGCAACTGCTGGCGGTTGGGCAGGCCGGTGAGAAAGTCGTACTGGGCCATGCGCAGCAGGCTGTTTTCCGCTTCATGGCGCAGATGGGTGTTGCGCTCGATGGATTCGAGCAATTGGTTGGCGGTATTGATCCACAGCCCCAGTTCGTTTTTCTCGTGGCCCTTGAGCTGGGGGATCTTGTGTTCGCTGGGGCGGTCGGGGTTGATGGTGGTCAGGTGCTCGATGATCCGCGACAGCGGCTTGGTCAGCAGCCAGTGATAGACCAGGTACAGCACCAGCCCCATGGCCAGCGCCCGCAATACCCCGGAAATGAAGATGATCACCGAGCTGACAATGAAGCCCTGGCCATAGGTGGCGGTGTCGAGGGTAATGCTCAGGTCGCCGTAGTACTCGCTGTAGGGACCACGCCCGACCAACTGGGTGGTGAAGGTGCGCTCCTTGCCCAGGATCAGGTCGGTCAGCCAGCGACTGCTGGAGTGCTGCAGCTCACGGCTTTTTTCCGCCAGCATGGTTTCATTGGGATGGCCGATGGAGGCCATGCGCACGGCGTCATCCTGGAACAGCCCCTCGATCACCTGCATGCCCATCTCGCGGTCCAGGCTGTAGACGGCCTGGGTGGATGGGTCGCGAAACATGTCGAGGATGCGTTCGGCATCGTTGGCCACCGCCTGGTGCGTCTTGTAGGCATCAAAGACGATCTGTGCGCAGCTCAAGACCACACCCACGATCAATGCCGACAACAGCACAACCCGGAGCAACTTCACCGACAAGCTGTTTTTGAGTTCCAGCTTCAAAGGGTAATTCCTTGTTCCGTGCGGGTAACGTCAAGATGCCATGAGTATTGGCAATCCCGTGATGGCAGTCAAAGGGACAATCGAGCCAGACAGGGGTTGTCCGCCGGCCTGGCCACATAACCGGGGGGCACCGGTTATTGAAGCCCATTTGTAATGTGTCGGTACGCACCTCCTGCAACTTGAGGGGCAGGGGAGAATATTTGTCTCTGGAAGATGGTAGCCGCCTGTGGCGCCGGAGCAAGGGCGGGGGTGTTTTCCAGGTATTTCAGGGGGCTGCCAAGGGCATAAAAAAACCCGGCAATGCCGGGTTTTTTCACAACAGGCGGACTCAAGCGGTGAAGGTTTTGCCTTCGAACTGCTCAGCCACGAACTTCCAGTTGACCAGGTTCCAGAACGCTTCCACATACTTTGGACGCACGTTGCGGTAGTCAATGTAGTAGGCGTGTTCCCAGACGTCGCAGGTCAACAGCGGAGTGTCGCCGTTGGTCAGCGGGTTGCCGGCGCCGATGGTGCTGGCCAGGGCCAGGGAACCGTCAGCTTTTTTCACCAGCCAGCCCCAGCCGGAACCGAAGGTGCCGATGGAGGTTTTGCTGAACTCTTCCTTGAACTTGTCGAACGAACCGAAAGCAGCGTTGATGGCCTCAGCCAGCGCGCCGGTTGGTTGACCGCCGGCGTTTGGCGCCAGGCAGTTCCAGTAGAAAGTGTGGTTCCACACTTGAGCGGCGTTGTTGAAGATGCCGCCCGAAGAAGACTTGACGATTTCTTCCAGAGTCTTGCCTTCGAACTCGGTGCCTGGCACCAGGTTGTTCAGGTTCACGACATAGGTGTTGTGGTGCTTGTCGTGGTGATACTCCAGAGTTTCCTTGGAAATGTGCGGCTGCAGTGCATCGTGTGCGTAAGGCAGTGGCGGCAATTCGAAAGCCATGGTGATTCTCCTAATCAGGTCAGTTGCGGTGAGCGCAAGGCCGATCACGGGCGGCCAGACTAGCGCCGGGGAGTTTGTA
>Ga0213827_1000744_pt1 | contig 22416 bp, 19 predicted proteins | sample MC6MC0898MG_FD_180669 | JGI IMG/M metagenome (GOLD analysis project Ga0213827, IMG submission 180669) | Enriched soil aggregate microbial communities from Iowa State University, Ames, United States - MC6-MC0898-MG | ecosystem: Environmental > Terrestrial > Soil > Unclassified | place: USA: Iowa...
GTGGGGTTTCCCCATGTGAGAGTAGGTCATCGTCAAGATTAAATTCCGAAACCCCTATCTGCGTATGCAGGTAGGGGTTTTGTTTTTGTCCGCGAGAAAGTTTCATTGCAGGATCGACACAAAATTGCACAGTTATTTCTCAGCCAGAACACTAGAATAGAGCCCTTATTTTCACAAACAGAGCCCTCTATGGCAGATCCGGTTGACGCCTATGGGCTGTCAGATTTACCGCTGGACAACTTGGTGGCGTGTCATGAATGCGACTTGCTGATGCGCAAGCCACATCTCGCTCATGACGAGAAAGCCCTATGCCCGCGTTGCGGTTATGAGCTCTATGCCCATCGGCACAATGTCGTGGAGCGTAGCCTTGCACTGGTGATCGCTGCGCTGCTGTTGTTCGTCCCTGCGAACTTTTTACCGATCATGGAACTCAATCTACTCGGACAGACGTCACACGACACGGTCTGGAGTGGCGTTATCGGCTTGTTCGATACCGGCATGCAAGGCGTGGCAGTGGTGGTGTTCCTGTGCAGCATGGGGATCCCCCTGCTCAAGCTGTTCTGCCAGTTATTGGTATTGTTGAGCATTCGATTTGATATCGGACGCAGCTACGGCCTGTTGCTCTATCGCATTTATCACCATCTGCGTGATTGGGGAATGCTCGAGGTTTATTTGATGGGGGTTCTGGTGGCCATCGTCAAACTGGCGGACCTGGCGTCTATCACCATTGGCTTGGGCCTGGGGTGTTTTATCAGTTTGCTGTTGGTTCAGGTCTGGCTTGAGGTGGTGATGTCACCGCACCAGATCTGGGAAGCGTTATCCGGGGAGGATGCTCATGCGGGCGATTGATGCAGGCATTCTGATTTGTGCTGAATGCCATCAGTTGAACAAACAGGAACCCGACACCGACGAGCAGACCTGCACGCGCTGTGGCGCGATGGTCCATGCCCGCCGGCCCAATAGTCTGGTGCGCACCTGGGCGCTGTTGATCACCGCTGCGATTCTGTACATTCCGGCCAATCTGTTGCCCATCATGACGGTCAGCGCCCTGGGGCAGGGGGAAGGCGATACGATCATGTCCGGCGTAATCACCCTGGTGCAGCACGGGATGATCCCCATCGCCGCCGTAGTGTTTGTCGCCAGTATCCTGGTGCCGACCTTCAAGCTTGTCGGCATCGCCCTGCTGCTGTTTTCGGTGCAGCGCCGCCAGCCTCTATCCGCGCGGCAACGCATCCTGATGTACCGCTTCATTGAGTTCATTGGCCGCTGGTCAATGCTCGACATCTTTGTCATCGCGATTCTGGTGGCAGTGGTCAACTTTGGTCGGCTCGCCACCATCGAGGCCAATCTCGGTGCAGTGGCCTTCGCCAGTGTGGTGATTTTGACAATGCTTGCTGCAGTAACTTTCGATCCCCGACTGATTTGGGATAACACGGAGTCGGACGACGACCATGACTGATTTGCCTAAAGCTAAAACCCGACCGGCTTCCAACTGGTCGGCCATCTGGGTGTTGCCCCTGATCGCCTTGGTGATTGGTGGGTGGTTGGGCTGGCGTGCCTATAACGAGACCGGGATCCAGGTCCAGGTCCGTTTCGAAAGCGGTGAAGGCATCCAGGCCAACAAGACCGAAGTGGTCTACAAAGGCATGTCGGTGGGCAAGGTCAAAAGCCTGGCTCTCGATGATGAACGCAAGAGCCGTGGGGTGATCGCCACCGTCGAGATGAACAAGGACGTCGAGCAGTACCTGAAGACCAGCACGCGTTTCTGGCTGGTCAAGCCCAGCGTAACCCTGGCCGGTATTACCGGCCTGGAAACCCTGGTATCGGGTAACTATGTGGCCATCAGCCCGGGGGAGGGCGAACCTACCCGCAAGTTCAAGGCCCTCGCCCAGGAGCCGCCCCTGTCGGACTCCAAGCCGGGTCTGCACCTGACCATCAAGGCCGATCGCCTGGGCTCGCTGAATCGCGGCAGCCCGGTGTTCTACAAGCAGATCCAGGTCGGTCAGGTGAAGAGTTACCTGCTGTCCGAGGACCAGAGCACCGTCGAGATCAAGGTTTTCATTGAGCCCACTTACGCCAATCTGGTGCGCAAACACACGCGCTTCTGGAATGCCAGCGGGATCAGCATCGACGCCAACCTGTCGGGTGTGAAGGTGCGCAGCGAGTCGCTGGCGAGCATCGTGGCCGGCGGTATCGCCTTTGCGACGCCGGAAAACCGCAAGGACAGCCCGCCCACCGACCCGAGTCTGCCGTTCCGTCTGTATGAAGACTTCGACGCCGCCCAGGCCGGTATCCGGGTCAAGGTCAAGCTCAGCGATTTCGAAGGCCTGCAAGCCGGTCGTACGCCGGTCATGTACAAAGGCATTCAAGTCGGCAACCTCAAGGCCTTGAAGGTCGACTCCGACCTGTCCAGCGCCACCGCCGAACTGACCCTCGACCCACTGGCCGAAGATTACCTGGTCGATGGCACACAGTTCTGGGTGGTCAAGCCGTCGATTTCCCTGGCCGGCATTACCGGGTTGGAAGCGCTGGTCAAGGGCAACTACATCGCCGTGCGTCCGGGCGACAAGGGCAGCCCGCCCAAGCGCGAGTTCGAGGCACGGCCGAAGGCGCCGCCATTGGACCTGCGCTCTCCGGGCCTGCACCTGGTGCTGTTCACCGAGAACCTCGGCTCGCTGGAGGTCGGCAGCCCGATTCTCTACAAGCAGGTCAAGGTCGGTTCGGTGCAGAGCTATCAGTTCTCGCGGACCAAGAAGCAATTGGTCATCGGCGTGCACATCGAGAAGGAATATGAAGGCCTGGTCAACGCCTCGACGCGTTTCTGGAATGCCAGCGGCATCACCCTCACCGGTGGTCTCACTGGCGGCATCCAGGTCAAGAGCGAGTCCTTGCAAAGCCTGATGGCCGGCGGTATTGCGTTCGAGACACCGGAAGCCAAGGCGCCCCTGCAAAAACGCATCCCGCGCTTCCGCCTGTTCACCAGCCATGACGAGGCCACGGAGAAAGGCGCCGTGGTCACCCTCAAACTCGACCGCGCCGACGGTCTGCGCAACGGCACGCCGATTCGCTACAAAGGCCTGGACGTCGGCAAGGTGGAAGACGTCGACCTCAGCGACGACCTGCAATCGGTACTGCTCACCGCACGTATCACTGTAGTGCCGGAGCGTATTGCCCGGGTAGGCAGTCAGTTCTGGGTGGTCAAGCCGGAGTTGGGCCTGATCAAGACCTCCAATCTGGAAACCCTGGTGACCGGGCAGTACATCGAAGTGCAGCCGGCGGCGAAAAACCTCGGCCCGCAAAAGAACTTCGTTGCCCTGCCACAGCCACCCGAAGCCACCGCGCAAGAGGCAGGCCTTAGCCTGGTGTTGAGCGCCGCGCGCCGTGGCTCGCTGAAAACCGGGGTGCCGGTCACCTACCGTGAAATCACGGTAGGCAAGGTCACCGGTTACGAACTGGGGCAGACCGCGGATCGGGTGTTGATCCATATCCTCATCGAGCCGAAGTACGCGCCACTGGTACGCAGCGGCACGCGCTTCTGGAATACCAGCGGTTTTGGCCTGGATTACAGCCTGTTCAAGGGCGCGACCGTGCGTACCGAGTCCCTGGAAACCCTGATCCAGGGCGGCGTAGCCTTCGCCACTCCGGAGGGTGAACGCATGGGTAACCCGGCGCGGCCGCAGCAGACCTTCCCGTTGTTCGACAAATTCGAAGACGAGTGGCTGCAGTGGGCGCCGAAGATCTCCCTCGGCAAGTAAGCCGAACCCGCTGTACAAAAAAGGCCGCGATCCAATGGATCGCGGCCTTTTTGTTGAGGCACCGGTAGAGCGTTTAGACGGCGTCCAGCTCGGCTTCGGTCGACTCGACGCGGACCGCCGGTTTCACCTCGTCATGCCGGCGAATGTACTTCCAGTCGGCCTCGTCGATGTAGATACCGTTCGGCCCGCTGCCACCTTCCAGGTCAATCGCCACACTGGCGCAAACCTGCGGCTTCACACTGGCCAGGATCGGCACGAAGCCCAGTTGCAGGCTGGTTTCCAGCAGGGCGGCCTGGTTCTTCTCATCAATGTCGGCGGCTTCGTCGAGGTAGTACGGCAGGCGCACACGCCCGGCCTGGTCGCGGTCCATCAAGTGCAGCAACAGGTACATGTTGGTCAGCGCCTTGATGGTCATGGTGGTGCCGTTGGACGCGGCGCCATCGATGTCAGTGTGGATCACCGGCTGGCCGTTGACCTTGGTGATCTCGAAGGCCAGCTCGAACAGGTCCTTGAGGCCGAGCTGGTTGTGGTTCGCCGCCACCAGGCGCGCCAGGTACTCCTTGGCCTCTTCGTTCTTGTTGTCCTGGTCGGCACTCTGGCTCAGGTCGAACACCGAGAGGGTTTCGCCCTCTTCGTACTGACCGGCACTGTGGATGATCTGGTCAATGTGCTTGAGGGCTTCCTTGTTCGGCGCCAGGACGATGCGGAAGCTTTGCAGGTTGGACACCTGGCGCTTGTTGATCTCGCGGTTGAACAGGGCCAACTGGTGCTCGAGACTGTCGTAGTCGCTGCGGATATTGCGCAGGGTCCGGGCGATGTCGGTGACGGCCGCACGCCGGGCCTTGCCCAGGGTCAGGGCTTCGTCGGTACGGTGGGCGTAAGCGTTGATCAGCAGTTGCAGGCGCCGCTCCATGTCGTCTTCGCTGTCGAACTTGGCCACGCCCTTGAGGCGAACCTGGGCATACAGGGCGTCGATCTGGCCATCGACACGCAACAAGCCCTGCCAACTGTCCTGGTAGTCATTGAGCAGTGGCAGCAGGTTGTCCATGGAGTCGTCGATCGGGTCCATGCACGGCGTGCCGAATGGCAGGTCGGCCGGCAACAGCTGACGGCGGCGCAGGGCGTCGTCGAGGGTGCGTTGCTTGGCTTCCATGTCGCCGATCTGCCGGCCGACCAACTGCAGCTTGGCCGACAGTTGCTGGACGCGTTCTGTGAAGGCATCGCTGGAGCGTTTCAATTCGTCCTGGGCGGCTTCCATCTGCGCCAGTTGCTCGAGCTTGTCGCCTTCTTCGGCGCTCAGGGTTTGCGCGCGACGGAAGTCCTCGAGGGCTTTTTGCGCGTCCAGCACCTGCTGGTACAGCGCTTCAGTCTGGGTCTTGCTGGCAGCGCGGTCCGCGGCGACGGCCTGCTGGGTTTTCAGTTGCTTGAGTTCTTTGTCCAGGCGTTCTTTCTGGTCGCGCAACGCGGCACGGTCAGCCAGGGCTTGCAGGGCGGGCGGTTCGATATGGGAGATGTCGATGGACAGCCCCGGTACTTCGAAACGCTCACCCTTGAAGCCATCGAGGATCAGCTCCAGGGATTTGACCCACTGGCCGTCCTCGTCCAGCGTTATGCCGTGCTCACCCAGCGGCAGGCTGAACAGTGCGCTGTTGAACAGGCGCATCAGGCGCTCGACGTCCTGTTGCGAAAACTCTTCGCGCAGGCGTGCGTAGCTGTTGTTGTCGGCGTGATCGAGTTGCTGCTTGACTGATTTCAGGCGCTTTTCCAGATCCCGCAGACGCTCTTCCAGGTCTTCGGCACTGAACTGCCGGGACTGGGCCAACGCGCCGGCCAGTTCATCGTGGGCATCCTTGGCTGCCAGCAGTTGCTGCTCCAGGACTTTGACGTCTTCGACCAACGCGAAACGATGCTTGAGCACCGACAACTCGCCGAGCCAGCGCTGGATGCCGGTGATCTCGCGTTCCAGGCGCATCAGCTCCTGGGTGCCGCCGCGCTGATCGTTTTGCAGGGCGTCCTGCTCGTTGCGGTAGTGTTCGGCCTGGATCGTCAGCTCTTCCTTGCGCGCACTGGCGTAGTCCGACCAGGTGCCCAGCAGGGAGTCGAGCAGCGGTGAGATGCGGTGCAACTTGCCGCGCAAAATGTTGCGCTGAGTCACGCCTGCCGACAGCGCTTCGACCAAGGGGCCGGCGGTGACCAGCGAGTTGTAGTCCTGCTCCATGCGGCGCACATCGCGGAAGGCTTCTTCGCACGCGGCGATGTAATCGACACTGCCGGAACGCAGGCTGTGTTCGAACGCATCGAGGAACAGTTGCTTGAGCTTGGCCGCGGTGATTTCCCGCATGTGCAGCAGGTTGATGAACAGCGCCCGGAAGGTCTTCAGGCTCTGCTCGCTGGTGGAGCGCAGCGGAATCAGGGTCAGGTCCAGCGGGACCGACGTGTGACCGCCCACCAGCAGGCGCCGCAGTTCATCCGGCTTGAGTTCGTAGGCCTTGAGGCCTTCGCGTTCGAGGTTGCTGAACAACTCTTTCTGGCGCAGGCACGTGTCGTTTTTCTGGTAATGGGCCAGGTCCAGCTTGCCGGCGTAGGCAAAGAACTGGTGGCCGAAACCACCGCCCGGGCCACGCCCGACCACGCCGATCACGTGCGGACCGTGCGGCAGCGAGACCTCCACCAGGATGTAGCTGGTGTCGGAGGCGAAGTAGAAGCGCCGCGATTGTTCCAGGCTGTACTTGCCGAAGCTCATGTCCGACATGCGCGCCAGGATCGGGAACTGCAGGGCGTTGATCGAGGCGGACTTGCCCAGGTTGTTCGCGCCATAGACCGACAGCGGTTCTTCCAGCGGAAACAGGCCGAGGCTGTAGCCGGCGGTATTCAGCAGGGCAAAGCGGCGAATGCCGTAGCGTTCCTTGCTCATGCGTCGAGCTCCTGTTCTTCGGCAATGGCACGGGCCAAGGCATCTTCTTCACGGTCTTCGGCGAAGTCGCTGAGGTCCAGCGGATCATCGGTCTGCAGCAGTTTTTCGTCGCTGTCGTCGTCAATCAGCACCGGCGCCGGCAGTGGCAGCACGCTGTGCAGGCTGGCGGCCAGATCGCGGTCCTGCTGCACCGACAGGCAAACGTCGAGGAAGCGGTGCATCGGTGGCAGGAAACGGTAGATACCGTTCTCTTCCCCGGCAAAACCGAGCTGGGTCATGCGCCGCATGATTTTTTCTTCGAGCTCTTCCACGGTCTGCACTTCGGCCTGGATGAACAGGTCGCGGTATTTTTCCAGCAACGACGGCAGTTCATCGCGGCCCAGGCTACCGCCGTCGAGCACGGCGATCGGATCGCGGCCCTGGTCGGCCAGGTGTTCGACCAGAATGAAGGTGAACAACGCCAGGCGCTGGGCGGTCTTGTTCACGGCCGCTGCGGCGAGGTCCGGCACGAAGTAGTAGAAGCCCCGGGTATCGCACACCAGCTCGAAGCCCAGGGCCCGGAACAGGGTGCGGTACTGGTCCTGAAAGTTCGACAACTGCGCGTACAGCTCAGGATCGCGACGGCTGACGTGATAACCCTTGAACAGCTCGCGAAAGATCGGCGCCAGCTGAGACAGTTCGGATAGATCAAGATGCATGGGGAATGCTCGCAGAATTCTCGCTGGCATCGGTGCCGGCCGAGAGCAGGGCGAAGGAGCGCAGGCTGACCTGATGCTCGTGAGTGTGATAATCGCGGCGTTCCAGGCGCTCGCGCTTGAAGCGTTTTTCCCGCGACAGGCGCGAGAACCAGTACAGCAGCTCGTCGGTGGCGCCATCCGGTTCCTGCTCCAGCAGCCAGGTCATCAGGTCCGGCATCGGCAGGGCGTCTTCGCAGCGTTCGAGCATTTCCCGAACCGTGCGTGGCGCACGCGGGGCTTCGCCGGTCTGGACCTTGTGGGCCTTGGGGAAGCGTGCCGGTTTTGGCTCGAAACGCGCCAGGGCGTAGACATAGGCTTCCACCTGGCTGGCACTGCCGAGGAAGGTGCTTTGCGGACGAGTGAACATCGGCATCGCCGCCTGTGGCACCGCGTCGATGCCCTTGCGCCGGATCATCGACAGGGCCAGCGCCGCACCACGGGTCACGGCGTTGTGCCGGCGGGCTTCCTCGCGCAGCGGCAGCAACAGTTCGCGGGCGTGGCGCAGGGTCAGTTGGGCGCTGGTCTGCATTTCAAGGATGCGCGCGTGGGTCCGCAGGAGCATGTCGTCGTCGACCAGATGGCCCAGGCGCTGCTGCTCGGTGAGCATCTTCAGCAGGACGTTCTCGACCTTGCGCACGCCTTGTTCGAAGGCGCCGTCGGCGTTGACCAACTGGATCATCGGCTCGACATACTCGTCCCAGGTCGCCAGTACTTCGGCATAACGCTGGCGCAACGGAATCTGCCGATCGCTGGTCTTGGCTCGCTCGGCGACGGCCACCAGGGCCTGTTCGTCGTTGGCGAGTTTTTTCAACACGTCGCGTACGCGCATGTCGAGCAAGCGCAACTGGCGCGCCAGGTCGTTGCCATCACGAATCTCGAAGGCGTCTTGGATGTAGCCGGCCAGTCGCTCCAGGTGCCGCAGGTAGGCTTCGATTTCCAGGCACAGGCCCAAGCGGTGCTCGCGGCGCAGGTAAGCCAGGAAGTCGTGGATCTGCGCGTTCAGCTCAAAGCGGTTCGGGCTTTTTGCCACGGGAACCAGAATGTCGAGGCGGATCCACACGTCCAGCAGGCTGGTGATGTCCTGTGGCGTGCTGTCCAGTTGCTGGGCGGCCAGTTGCGTACGCAGTTCGTTGAGGCTCAGGGTGCCTTGGTCGAAATGCTCACACAGTGGCTCCAGAAGTGCCCAGTGTTCGGCGAGGGCGCGCAAGACGCGCTTGGGTTCGATCATTGGATTGGCCGGCTGGTTGGCGATTAAAAGCAGCGATTGTACTGCATCGCAGGCAATGGGAATCCCCCTCGGCAGATCGACGGGACGGACTGTCGTTTTTCTCTGCTCTACTGCGGGCGATCTTCGGCGAAGGGCGGTAGAATCCCTGCACTTTAAGTTATCCACAAGTGGCCGACCTTTGCTAATCGAGTCCCGTCGCCGCGCTTATTTGACCGCCATGCAGGTGGTCAACTGGCTGCCGCGTACAGAATTGCCCTTTGCCGCCCCTTCGCGGCCCGAGTTGCTGGCGCTGGTCGAGCCGTTGGTCGTCGAACCGCCCGTGCCGAGCGCTGCGCCCGCGGCCAAGGTCGCCGTCGCGGTCGAGCCGATGACCGTTCCCGCGGCGCGACCCAGGATCGAAGTGCCGCGCCCGTCGCTGGCCAGTACCCGGACCAACGCCAAGGTCGAGGAAGAGGCCGCCCCCGCCGTGGTCAAGGCCCCGGTCGTGCCGCCCCCGCGGTTTGCCCTGCAATTGTTGCGCGCCGGCCGTTGCCTGTTGCTGGTGGAGTTACCCACAGGCGACACGTTCCAGACGCGCGACCCGGCCTACCTGCTGCTCAAGGACATGTTGCGCGCCGCCGGCCTGCCGGACAGTCCGCAGATCGTTGGTGAGCCGGTACGCTGGCCGCTGTTGACGCGGGGCACCATGGACCAGGGGCCGGAAGCGGCGCGGGATTTCGTCCAGGGCTTTGTCTCGGCGCGCCTGGAAGACGAGCCTTGTGTCTGCCTGTGGCTGATTGGCCTGCCGGCCGTGCGTTTCGCCGGCGAGGCGGATGCACAGGCGTACAATCGCGAACTTCAGGTCGAAGGCCTGGGGTCGGTCTGGGCGCTGCCTGGCCTGGAATCATTAATGGAAGAGCCACAGCGTAAGGCTGATGTCTGGCAAGCCATGCGTCGGCTGATGGCGCGCTGGAAAGAATCAAATGAGTGACGCTGTATCGTTCCGCCCGATGACCGAAGCCGACCTGGACGCAGTACTGAAGATCGAATACGCGGCGTTCAGCCATCCCTGGACCCGTGGGATCTTTCTCGATGGCCTGGGCAAGTACCAGATCTGGCTGATGTTCGAGGGGCAGCAACAGGTGGGCCACGGGGTGGTGCAGATCATCCTCGATGAAGCGCACCTGCTCAATATCACGGTCAAACCGGAAAACCAGGGGCGCGGCCTGGGCCTGACATTGCTCGAGCACCTGATGTCGATTGCCTACAAGGCGCAAGCACGCGAATGCTTCCTCGAAGTGCGCGACAGCAACCGCGCGGCTTTCCGCCTGTATGAACGTTATGGTTTCAACGAAGTGGGACGGCGCCGCGATTACTACCCGGCAGTCGGTGGGCGTGAAGACGCGGTGGTCATGGCCTGTACTCTGGTCGACTGAGTCCTTCGGCCGATGCGGGCAGCCTGACGCTCGCCCGCGCAGGCTGGCTAACGATTGCCGTCGACCGGATCGCGCCGCGCCAGCTCAGCCTCATCCAGGCCATTACCGCCGCCAATCTCGTCCTCATCGACAATGCTCAAGTCCCAATCGGCCTGATCACCTTCGCCGACGTCCTGGGCGTCCCGCGCGCCGTCTTCACGAATCAGGTTGCCCGGGGTCAGGTCATCATCGCTGGACTCGTCGTCATCGGCCGTGGCCTCGTGCATACCCGCTTCTGCTGCAGATTGGCGGGGCACGAGCGGTTTGCGCAGGTGTTCGGGCAATTCATCGCGGATAATGGCGCTGGAAGGTTCCTCGTCGAAGTCCAGCTCGCGCATCGAGCCCATGCGGTCTTCGTTGTCGTCGATGGGCTCGGGCTGTACTGCACCATACGGACGTCGTGAATCAGTCATGGCAAATCCTCATAATGTGGGGCTTATAGGGTGGACAGGCGCTACCCTTGAAGATTCCAAGCCATTTGCCCTAATAACGGCGTGACCCCGACGCACGCAGGGGTGTCAAACCAGCGCATCATTCTTGAGGCTTCAGAACATGAACGAATTACAAGATCTGATTGATAACAACGAGCGCTGGGCTGATGCGATCAAGCAGGAAGATCCTGACTTCTTCGCCAAACTGGCCCGCCAGCAGACACCTGAATACCTGTGGATCGGCTGCTCCGATGCGCGCGTGCCGGCCAACGAGATCGTCGGCATGCTGCCCGGCGACCTGTTCGTGCACCGTAATGTGGCCAACGTAGTGCTGCACACCGACCTCAACTGCCTGTCGGTGATCCAGTACGCAGTCGACGTGCTCAAGGTCAAACACATCCTGGTCACCGGCCATTACGGCTGTGGCGGGGTGCGGGCGTCCATGCAGGACCGTCAGTTGGGGCTGATCGACGGTTGGCTGCGCTCGATCCGCGACCTCTACTACGAGCACCGCGAAGCGTTGGCCCAATTGCCGACAGAAGAAGAGCGGGTCGACCGTCTCTGCGAGCTGAACGTGATCCAGCAAGTGGCCAACGTCGGCCATACCAGCATCGTGCAAAATGCCTGGCATCGCGGGCAGAGCCTGTCGATCCACGGCTGCATCTACGGCATCAAGGATGGCCGCTGGAAGAGCCTGAACGCCACCATCAGTGGTTTCGAGCAACTGCCGCCGCAGTATCGCTTGCGTCCGGTGGGTGCCATTTAGTCCTCCCCGGGTGGGCGTTCAGCAAAGGCCATGACGATGCCATTGCTGCAGGAAAAGCCGCCCCTCGGCGCTGGGTTGTTCATCATAACCGGTGATCCAGCCGCGGCACTGGGGCGAGCCGCATTCACAGGCAAATTGGCGCAACAAGCTGGCTTCGGTGCTGACATAGTCCATGCACAGTGGGCTGCCTGGCGTAATGTCCTGTAGCGCCCATAACCAGAGCTCGCTCATGTCGAGGAAGACGTTGGGGGCGCAGGAGTGGCGCAGTCGTCCACAGAAGTAAGGGTCATAGACATGAATGCCCACTGCTAGCTGGACGCTGTGCAACTGAGGGGCGTGGACCAGTTGTCCGGAGACCCGGCACATTCGGGTAATCCGCTGATAGTGACGCAGGGCCATGACTCCCCGGCCTTTCGCGCCGTGGCCGGACTCCACAATGAAGTCGGCTATGGACGGGTAGCCCTGCTTGGGGCTGAGCCCCTCGAAGGGGTAGATACATCCGTTCGGTAAGCACTGGGCATTGACCTGGGGGTTCATCGACATCCCTGCCTGGTTCAAGCCTGCGACAGCCGTAGACGGGGCATCCTGTCCGCCCTGCAGCGCTTGGGTTCTGCTCAAGCGTCTCGCAAATGACACAGAGCGTCTACTGTCAGGCCTGACAGGGGAAAATGGCGATTTCTACTGTAAGCCAAGACCTACAGTGGGGGTGAAATCATTGTGCCAGTGGTGTTTTATGCGCTTGCGACTATGGTGTAACGGGTTGTCCGGGAGCGCGTTTGCGTAGACCATGGGCGCCGCGATTTTTTGCCTAATTTCGAGCCTGTTTATGACTGCCATTGCCGACACTCGACCTGCGCCATTCTCCCGGTCTGACTACAAGACCCTGGGCTTGGCGGCACTGGGCGGGGCGCTGGAAATCTACGATTTCATCATTTTCGTGTTTTTCGCCCTGACCCTCAGCCAACTGTTCTTCCCGCCGGAAATGCCCGAATGGCTGCGCCTGCTGCAGAGTTTCGGGATCTTTGTCACCGGTTACCTGGCGCGGCCGCTGGGTGGCATCCTGATGGCGCACTTTGCCGACCGGCTGGGGCGCAAGAAGGTCTTCAGCTTGAGCATCCTGATGATGGCGTTGCCGTGCCTGCTGATCGGGATCATGCCGACCTACGCCCAGATCGGCTACTTCGCCCCCTTGCTGCTGCTGGTGCTGCGGGTGTTCCAGGGCGCCGCCGTCGGCGGGGAAGTGCCGAGTGCCTGGGTATTTGTCGCCGAGCATGCTCCCGCCGGCCACCGGGGTTACGCCCTGGGATTCCTGCAGGCCGGGCTGACGTTTGGTTACCTGATCGGTGCCTTGACGGCGACCTTGCTGGCACAGGCCTTTACCCCGGCGGAAATTCTCGATTACGCCTGGCGTTTTCCGTTCCTGCTGGGTGGGGTGTTCGGCGTGCTTGGCGTGTGGTTGCGTCGCTGGCTCAACGAGACCCCAGTGTTCATGGCGATGCAGGCCAGTCGTGAGCTGCATGTCGAGCTGCCGTTGCGCACGGTGCTGCGTGAGCACCGCCTGGCGATGTTGCCGGCGGTGATCCTCACCTGCGTACTGACCTCGGCCGTGGTGACTTTCGTGGTCATTACCCCGACCATGATGCAGAAAACCTTCGGCATGACCGCCAGCCACACCTTTGCGCTGAGCAGCCTGGGTATCGTGTTCCTGAACATCGGCTGCGTGATCGCCGGGTTGATCGTCGACCGGATCGGCGCCTGGCGTACGGTGATGCTCTATAGCCTGCTGTTGCCGCTGGGCATCGGCGTGCTCTACAGCAGCCTGATTGGCGGTGCGCAGTGGATCGGCCTGGCCTATGCGATTGCCGGGCTCGGTTGTGGGGTGGTGGGCGCGGTGCCGTCGGTGATGGTCAACCTGTTCCCGGCGCGGATTCGCGTCTCGGGGATTTCCTTCACCTACAACATTGCCTACGCGATCTGGGCCAGCATCACACCGCTGTTGCTGATCGGCCTGATGCCGTGGAGCCCATGGATCTGCGTGATCTTCTGTGCCGTGATGGGTGCCGTGGGTATCAGTGCGGCGCTGTACTTCGGTTCGCGCCTGCCCCTGGTTGCCCAGCCGGCTGGCGCGACCTGTTGTCCCTGAGCGCGCTCAATCGCTGATCGAGTCTTCATCCAGCGGCGCCGCGAGCGGTTTGAGCGCGACTATCATGTCGACTTCGACTGCGGCGCCCTTGGGGAGCTGGTACACCCCCACCGAGGTGCGGGTATGCACGCCGGCCTCGGCGAAAATCCCGTACAGCACTTGCGAGGCGCCGTCCGCCACTTCACTTTGCTGGGTGAAGTCTTCGGCGCTGCGCACGTAGACATTGATGCGCAAGACCTTGTGGATCCGCTCCAGGTCACCCAGTTGCTGCGTGAGGATGGCCAGGGCACGCATGGTGCAAATCTTCGCCGCCAACCGGCCTTGCTCCAGCGACACCTCGGCGCCCACGCGGCCCACCACCATCACCGTATTGTCGATGCGCGGGATCTGCCCGCTGATGTACACCTCATCGCCATGTTGCACCGTCGGCACGTAGTTGCCGCCAATGCGCATTTCACCGTCGAAACGATGACCCAACGCCTGGGCAATACCGTCGAACAGGGCTTTGCGTGATTGATCCATGCCGGGCGTCTCCTGTGTATGGGGGGTGCGCCGACTATAGCCGGTTGTTGGCTGGCTCAAAATAGCGGCGCCAGACAGGGTCGGGCGCAATCACCGAGTATTTTTGTCGGACAGGCTGGCCAGGCTCTTCAGAAAATCTGCGCAAGGCCGATGGAAGATGCACTCAACCCGGCCCTTTGGTGTCTCCCCATGTTCAACAAACGCTTGAAGCAGGAGCTGTCGGCTCTGCGCGAGGAACTCTCCAGCCTTCGACAAGTGAAGGAAAGTCTGGACAGCGAGATGCTGGTGCTCACTCTGGACCCGGATGGGCGAGTGCAAGCGATCAACCACAATTTTGCTGAGCAAATGGGCTACAAGGGCAACGAACTGATTGGCCGGCCGATCGACGACATCGTCCCGCCGCACGTCAAGACCGACGAATTTCACCAGCGCTTTCGCCATGCCCTGACCCGTGGCGAGCACTTCGCCGGAGCCCTGCGTTTGCTGCGTGGCAGCGGTGAAGAAGCCTGGTTGCGCTCGATCTCCCAACCGGTGCGTGGGCCGGATGGGCGGGTCAAGCACATAGCGATCTATGCCAGCGACCTGACTCGCACCATCGAAGCCTCCCGTGAGCACGAGAACCTGATCGGCGCACTGCTGCGCTCCACCGCGGTGATCGAGTTCGACCTGGGCGGTCATGTACTGATGGCCAACGAGCGTTTCCTCAGCGGCATGGGCTACACCCTGGCGCAAATCAAGGGCCAGCACCATCGCCTGTTTTGTGAACCGCAGGAATACCAGGGGGCTGGCTACCAGGCGTTCTGGCAGCGCTTGAATGCCGGTGAATTCGTCGCCGACCGCTTCAAACGGGTCGATGGTCACGGTCGGGTAGTCTGGCTGGAGGCGTCCTACAACCCGGTGCGCGATGCCAACGAAGATCTGTACAAAATCGTCAAGTTCGCGACGATCATCACCGACCAGGTCAATCAGGAACAGGCGGTCGCCGAGGCAGCGAACATTGCTTATACCACCTCGTTGCAGACCGACAGCTGCGCACAGCGCGGCACGGCGGTGGTGACCCAGGCGGTCGATGTGATGCGTGAACTGGCCCGCCACATGCAGCAGGCCGGTGACGGTATCGAGGCACTGAACGAGCAGTCACTGGTGATTGGCAGTATCGTCAAGACCATCAGCGGGATTGCCGAGCAGACCAATCTGCTGGCGCTTAACGCGGCCATCGAGGCTGCCCGCGCCGGCGAGCAGGGCCGTGGGTTTGCGGTGGTCGCGGACGAAGTCCGGCAGTTGGCTTCGCGTACCAGTAAAGCCACCGACGAAATCGTTGGGGTGGTGCGTCAGAACCAGGATATGGTGCGCGATGCAGTGGTGCTGATGACCGACGGCAAACTCCAGGCTGAGCAAGGCTTGGCGCTGGCGGCAGAGGCGGGCACAGTGATTGTCGAGATCCAGGACGGCGCGCAGAAAGTGGTCAACGCGGTCGGGCAGTTCGCCAATCAGCTCGCCACCTGAGGGCTTCAGCGATCGCTGCGCAAGCGTGACAGCATCAGTAAATCGCAGTGCCTGCCGGACCAGAACCCGGCCTCGCGCAACCGTCCTTCCTGGCTGAATCCCTGGCGCTCGAGCAGGCTCAGGCAAGCCTGATTGCGTGGATGGACCAGGGCCTCGACACGGTTCAGTTGCATGTGTGCAAAGCCCCAGGCCAGCACGGCCTCCAGTGCCTCGCCCATCAGGCCGTTGCCCCAGGCCGAGGGCAGCAGGGCGAAGCCCAGGGAGCAGCTCTGCCAGCCGCGATTCCATTTGAACAGGCCACAATTGCCGATCAGCCGGTCCTCGCCCTTGAGCTGCAGGCCCCAGCGGGTACCGGGGTTGGCGTGGGCGCGCCAGGCCGCGAAAGTCTCGACCAGCTCCTCGGCCTGGGCCAGCTCGGTCAGTGGATCGATACCGAACCATTTCATGGCCTGGGCATCGCCATGAATCGCCAGCAATTGCGGGGCGTCGTCCATCCGGATCTCACGCAGGTGCAAGCGCGGTGTGTCGAGGGTGGGGAAGGCGTGCATTGAATCTCCTTATTCAGCATCCTGGGGCATCGCGCTTCAGATCCACTGATCATTCTGCGCCGTGCGCGAACCACCGGCATCGCCGGTATTGAGCACGCCCCGGGGCTCGATCAGCATCAGGCTGACTTCCTGCTCGGCGTAGGGTTTGTGCTCGACGCCCTTGGGAACCACGTACATTTCGCCTTTGCGCACCAGTACCTGGCCATCGCGAAAGTCGATGCGCAACTGGCCGTCGAGGACGATGAAGGTTTCGTCGGTGTCCTGGTGATCATGCCAGATGAAGTCCCCCAGCAGTTTCACCACTTTGAACTGGTAGTCGTTCATCTCGGCAATCACCCGCGGCGACCAGTGCTCGTTGAGCTGTTGCAGTTTGCTGGCGAGATTGAGGCTTTGATAGGACGGCATGGCACGGCTCCTGGAGATTGATGGCGAACCCAGGGTAGCCAGGAGCCGCGCCAGACTCTTGCACGATTGTGCGGCGCTCAGGCGCGGTGCATGTTGATCCAGCGTGCGGGTGACAGGCCGTAGGTCTTGCCGAATTGCCGAGTCATGTGGCTTTGATCGCTGAAGCCGGCGATCAGCGCGGCGTTGCTCAGCGACTCGCCTTGCATCAGTAGCGCCCGCACCAGATCCAGGCGGCGCATGGTCAGGTAGCGGTAGGGGCTGGTGCCGAACAGCAAGCGAAAGTCCCGTGACAGGCTCCAGCGGTCGCGTCCGCTGTGCTCGGCCAGTTGGTCAAGGGTCACCGGCTGATCGAGGGCGCAGTGCATGAACTCGCGCGCACGTTCCGCCGCTACATAATCGAAGCGCTGACGCCGCGCGGGAGCGCCGGACACGACGTGCAGGGCCTGGGCCAGGTCAAACAGGGCGTCCTGCTGCTCCAGCGCGTCGAGCGGGCGATCAAGGCTTTGCAGCAGCGCCCCGGTGGCAGCGAACAGGCGCGGATCATGGCTGATCCCCGTCTTGATGAATGGCAGTGGCTGGCCACCGAGCATCTGTTGGATCAGCGCCGGTTCGACGTAGAGCATCCGGTACTTGAAGCCTTCCTCGGTACCGGCCTCGCCATCGTGGGCTTCGTCCGGGTGCAGCACCATGGTGCTGCCGGGCAGGCTGTGGCGCCAACCGCCGCGATACTGAAAACTCTGGACTCCGGCCAGGGTATGGCCAATGGCGTAGGTGTCGTGCCGGTGAAGGTCATACCCGTGTCCCGAAAAATACGCCTCGATACGCTCCAGCCCAGCACTTTGGGGGGCGCGATGGAACCAGTCGGCGAGGAGTCTTGGCTTGCTCATGGGCAGTTTTCATCATGGGTTGGGTACTGGTTCCCACGGTATCCCAGGTGCGGGTGGGCTGTCAGCCGGATAACCGGTTGCCTGATGGGCTCAAGGTCGAGTAAAAACGTTGTTCCAGCGATCACACAGGTGGCCGTGGCTGGATCGTTTTGCCGGTAGTTGCTACCTATTGTCTGGCGCCCATCTGGTCGCCAATCGTTGAAACAAGGGACAAGGAGACCCACCCATGACCATCACTTGCAGAGCGGTAGAAGCCCGGGATATTCCGCGGATCCGTGGTTTTGCCCGCAACCAGGAAGAGCAGTTTTTCTTTTTCCCGGCCGCGACCTGGCCGCTGACCGACGAACAATTGCAGGGGTCGATCGACAAACGTTCAGACTCCACCGTGATCGAGCTGGACGGTGTGGTCGTGGGTTTTGCCAATTTCTATCAATGGGCAACCGCCGGCACCTGCACCATCGGTAATGTGATCGTCGATCCTGAGGTGCGGGGCCGGGGAATCGGCGCGCAACTGATCGAACAGATGATCACGACTGCCCGCACCCGGCACCAGGCCAGGGAGGTGACACTGTCGTGCTTCAACACCAATGTGGCCGGGTTGTTGCTCTACCCCAAACTGGGGTTTACCCCGTTTGCCATTGAAGAACGCCAGGACCCTCAGGGCCGCCGGCTGGCCCTGGTGCATTTGCGCATAGCGGCGTAGACGGCGGGCAGTGGCGAGCAAGCGCGCTCGCCACTGCCGCGAAGTGCAGTTTCTCGATCAATCTCCCAGCGCTGCACCTTCACGCCGTGGATCGGCGCCCCCGGCCCAGGCCGCCTTGCCCTGCGTGTCGCGGATGCGAATGATGGCCTGGGTGCCGCTGGTCATGTCGATCTCGTTCACCGTATGCCCTTTGTCCTTGAGCGCCTGGATCAGCGTCGGGCTGAACTGGCCACGCTCCAGTTCGGTGGGGCCGTTGCGGCTGCCGAAGTTGGGCAGGCTGATGGCGGCTTGCGGGTCGAGTTGCCAGTCGAGCATGCCGACCACCGATTTGGCGACGTATTCGATGATTTGCGAACCGCCGGGGGAGCCGACCGTGGCCAGCAGTTCACCGCTCTGGCGGTCGAAGATCAGCGTCGGCGCCATGGATGAACGCGGGCGTTTGCCCGGCTCGACCCGGTTGGCCACTGGCTGGCCGTTTTCTTCGGCGATGAACGAGAAGTCGGTCATCTGGTTGTTGAGCATGAAGCCCTGCACCATCAGGTGTGAACCGAAGGCGGCTTCCACGGTGGTGGTCATCGACACCGCGCCCCCCACGTCATCGACCGCCACCACCTGGGAGGTCGAGATGCGCAGGGGTGAGCGATCCGCCGCGTAGGCCACCTGGATGCCCGCCGGTGTGCCTGGCTTGGCCGTGCCCATGCTGCGCTCACCGATCAAGGCGGCGCGGCTGCTTAGATAAGCAGGGGAGAGCAGGCCCGCCAGCGGCACTGGCACGAAGTCCGAGTCGGCGACGTACAGTGCGCGGTCGGCGTAGGCCAGGCGCTCGGCTTCGGCAATCAGGTGTACCGCCTCAGGAGCGGGCTCAAGACCGGCCGGCCTGTCGCTCTTGGTTGGCCTGAGGGGTGCCAGGGCAAAACGGCTGTCGCGGCTCTCCAGGGCCTGCAGGGTGCCGAGGATCTGCGCCACGGCGATCCCGCCGGACGAGGGCGGCGGCATGCCGCAGACCTGCCAGCGCTTGTAGTCGCTGCACAGTGGCGCGCGTTCCTTGGCGCGGTAGCTTTTGAGGTCATTGAGCGACAGGCTGCCGGGGTTGGCGTGGCCCTGGACCTTGGCCACGATTTCCTCGGCAATCGGTCCCTGATACAGGGCGTCAGGACCTTCCTTGGCAATGCGTTCGAGGACCTTGGCCAGGGCCGGGTTTTGCAGCAGGCTGCCGACGGCTTTCGGGCTGCCATCGCGGTTGAGGAAATACCCTGCCATGTCGGGGGAGCGTGGCAGGAACGGATCGGAGGCAATCATCGTGTGCAAGCGTGGCGAGATCGCAAAGCCTTTCTGTGCCAGCTCGATCGCCGGCTCAAACAGCCTGGCCCATGGCAGGCGCCCGTGTTCGCGATGCGCCATCTCCAGTGCGCGCAGGACCCCCGGCGTGCCGACGGAACGCCCACCGATCTGCGCCTGCGGGAACGGCATGGGCTTGCCATCGGCCTGCAGGAACAGCCTTTCGTTGGCACCCGCCGGTGCGGTTTCACGGCCATCGTAGGTGCGCACGGCCTTGCCGTCCCACAGCACGATCATGGCGCCACCGCCAATCCCCGAGGACTGGGGTTCTACCAGGGTCAATACCGCCTGCATCGCAATGGCCGCGTCGATGGCCGAGCCACCCTGGCGCAGCATCTCTCGTCCGGCGGCCGCGGCCAGCGGATTGGCCGCAGCCGCCATGTGCTTGCTGGCGTACTGGGTGCTCAGGTCGGTGCGAAAGCCCGAGGCCATTTCCGGTGCTGCGGGCAGGGCGCTGACGGCGGTCGAGGCGGGTGGCGCGCTACAGGCGGCGAGGGTCAGCGCGGTGGCGAGCAGCGACAGGGCGCCGAGGCGCAAGCGGCGTGTAGGGAAGGCTGGGAACACGAGGGCACTCCGTCCGTGGGGAAATAGAGTGGGCGACTGTATCGGCGGCAGGCGCCAGCTGCAACGTCGGGGCGGATGCCGCGGCAGGTGTGAGCGGGGCGGGACTTTTCTCCAGGCATAAAAAAACGGCCTACCTTGCGGTAAGCCGTTTTTAGTACTTGGTGGCTACACAGGGACTTGAACCCCGGACCCCAGCATTATGAATGCTATGCTCTAACCAACTGAGCTATGTAGCCAAGTGGCGCGCATTATTGGCTTGGAACGGCGATGTGTCAAGCATAAATCTAAAATATTTCTCTACGCTTTCAACCGCTTATCCTCCAAGCGCGGAAAAACCCCGGTTTTTCTGCTTCGCTCCCAGACAAATCATCCCACAGGTGGATTATTTAAAGTCGTTAGCAGCCTAAGGGGATGGCGTTGCCGCACTGAAAAATGGCACATTGGCGCACCTGCACTTGCGCACCCATCTGCTGTTTGGAACCTTACATGGCAACCAGTACCTCTCAAGTGGCCGCTCCCGTGGCGCCCGCGAGCTCGCAAAGTAGCCCCTTGGTCATGCGCATCATCGGCGCAGTGGCGCTGGCGCATTTGATCAACGACCTGATCCAGGCGGTGCTGCCGTCGATCTATCCGATGCTCAAGGACAGCTACGGGCTGACGTTCACACAAGTCGGCCTGATCACCTTGACCTTCCAGCTCACGGCCTCGCTGCTCCAGCCCTGGGTCGGCTACTACACCGACCGTCACCCCAAGCCTTATCTGCTGCCGCTGGGCATGATTTGTACCCTGATCGGCATCCTGATGATGTCCCAGGTCGGCAGCTTCCCCTTGATCCTGCTGGCGGCGGGGTTGATCGGCATCGGCTCCTCGACCTTTCACCCGGAAGCGTCGCGGGTGGCACGGCTGGCATCCGGTGGGCGTTTTGGCCTGGCGCAGTCGACCTTCCAGGTGGGCGGTAATGCCGGCTCGGCATTCGGCCCCTTGCTGGCGGCGGCGATCATCATTCCGTTCGGCCAGGGCAATGTAGCCTGGTTCGGTCTGTTCGCCGTGTTCGCCCTGCTGGTGCTGTACCGCATCAGCCGCTGGTACGCCAACCACTTGAGCCTGTTCAAGCTCAAGCAGGGCCAGGCAGCGACCCACGGGCTGTCGAAGGGCAGGGTGCTCAGTGCGCTGGTGGTGCTTGGCTTGCTGGTGTTCTCCAAGTACTTCTACATGTCCAGCCTGACCAGCTACTTCACGTTCTACCTGATCGAGAAGTTCGACCTGTCGGTAGCCAGCTCCCAGTTGCACCTGTTCCTGTTTCTCGGCGCGGTGGCGGCGGGAACCTTTTTCGGTGGGCCGATCGGCGACAAGATCGGCCGTAAGGCGGTGATCTGGTTCTCGATCCTGGGTGTGGCGCCGTTCACCTTGCTGCTGCCCCATGTCGACCTGTTCTGGACCAGCGTCCTTAGCGTGGTGATCGGCTTCATCCTGGCCTCGGCCTTCTCCGCCATCGTGGTCTATGCGCAGGAACTGGTGCCGGGCAATGTCGGAATGATCGCTGGGGTGTTCTTCGGCCTGATGTTCGGTTTTGGTGGGATCGGTGCGGCGCTGCTGGGCTACCTGGCGGACATCCACGGTATCGAGTACGTGTATTACCTGTGCTCGTTCCTGCCGTTGCTCGGGGTGTTGGCGATCTTCCTGCCGCGCACCAAAAAGGCCTGAAGCCCAAAAGGTCAGGCACAAAAAAGCCGCGTATCAAACGCGGCTTTTTATTTCGGCGTGTGGCTTACACGTTGAAGCGGAAGTGCATCACGTCGCCGTCTTTGACGATGTAGTCCTTGCCTTCCAGGCGCCATTTGCCGGCTTCCTTGGCACCGGCTTCACCCTTGAACTGGATGAAGTCGTTGTAGGCGATCACTTCGGCGCGGATGAAGCCTTTTTCGAAGTCGGTGTGGATCACGCCCGCAGCCTGTGGCGCGGTGGCGCCGACTTTGACGGTCCAGGCGCGGACTTCTTCGACACCGGCGGTGAAGTAGGTCTGCAGGTGCAGCATTTCGTAGCCGGCACGGATCACGCGGTTCAGGCCAGGCTCTTCCAGGCCCAGGGCCTCGAGGAACATGTCTTTCTCTTCGCCATCATCGAGCTCGGCGATTTCCGCTTCGATCTTGTTGCACACCGGGACAACCATGGCGCCTTCTTCTTCGGCGATGGCCATCACTACGTCGAGCAGCGGGTTGTTCTCGAAGCCGTCTTCGGCCACGTTGGCGATGTACATCACCGGCTTGGTGGTCAGCAGGTGGAAGCCCTTGATCACCGCCTTTTCGTCGGTGCTCATGTTCTTCATCAGGCTGCGTGCCGGCTTGCCTTCGGTGAAGTGGGCGATCAGTTGCTCCAGCAGGCCCTTCTGGACCACGGCGTCCTTGTCACCCCCCTTGGCGTTACGCGCGACTTTCTGCAGTTGCTTCTCGCAGCTGTCGAGGTCGGCGAAGATCAGTTCCAGGTCGATGATCTCGATGTCGCGTTTCGGGTCGAC
>Ga0213827_1000745_pt1 | contig 22348 bp, 21 predicted proteins | sample MC6MC0898MG_FD_180669 | JGI IMG/M metagenome (GOLD analysis project Ga0213827, IMG submission 180669) | Enriched soil aggregate microbial communities from Iowa State University, Ames, United States - MC6-MC0898-MG | ecosystem: Environmental > Terrestrial > Soil > Unclassified | place: USA: Iowa...
TACCACCGGCAAGCAGTCATTTCGACTGTTTCCCTTGGGAACGGGGCGCACTTTAATGGCAGACGAGTTACGTGTCAACAACGGATCGGAAAAAATTTCTGCTGTACTTACAGATACTTGCGGTACCAGTACGAGATACCAGGGTTCTTCGGGTTCCACGGGGGTCAGTTTCTCCCCCACACCCTCGGCAAACGCTGCGTGGCCGCGTACAAAAACCGGGACGTCCGCGCCCAGCGTCAAGCCCAGCTCGGCCAGGCGATCTTCATCCCAGCCCAGTTGCCAGAGGTGGTTGAGGCCCAGCAGGGTGGTGGCCGCATTCGAACTGCCGCCACCGATTCCGCCACCCATGGGCAGGACTTTGTCGATCCAGATATCGATGCCCAGCGTCGATCCGGATTGCACCTGGAGTTTTTTCGCGGCCTTGACGATCAGGTTGCTGTCGTGGGGCACGCCTTCGAACTCGGTGTGCAATTGGATGATGCCGTCATCGCGAACGGCAAAGGTGATTTCATCGCCGTAGTCGAGAAACTGAAACAGTGTCTGCAGTTCGTGGTAACCGTCTGCGCGGCGACCAAGAATGTGCAGCATCAGATTGAGTTTTGCCGGCGAAGGTAATGTCAGGCGAGCGGCAGGCATGTCATTGCCCCAGCTTGCGGGGTTGCCAGGCCTTGATCACCAGCGTGACATCAAGGTTGGTGCCGTGCAGCTTGATGCGCTCGGGCAGCCAGTAACCATTTTGCTGGGTATAGGCACTGTATTGCACCTGCCAGCCGTCCTGCTCAAGATTGGCCAGGCGACTGTCGGCATCCAGGGTCAGGCGGCTCTTGCTGCTCGGTGCCGGCAGTCCACGAACCCACCAGGCCAGGTTGGAGACCGGCAGTTTCCAGCCCATCTGTTCTTCGAGCAGGGTTTCCGGGCTTGCGGCGCTGTAGCGGCCCTGATTGGCCACTTCCAGGCTGACGTCACCGGGGCGCCCGGTCAGGCGCGCGGCCCCACGACCCAGCGGACCGGACAGGCGGATGTCGTAGTAGTCCTGGCGCTGCAGCCAGAACAGGGTGCCGCTGCCCGAGTCTTTCGGGGCGCGAATGCCGATCTTGCCGTCGATCTGCCAGCCATCGAGGGCCGTCAGTTGCTGTTTGTGCTCGCGCCATGACGCGGGATCGCCGTGGCCCTCGACCGATTCACGGGCGCCAAAACCGGCGCAGCCGGCGAGCAGGGCGATGAAGCTGAAAACAATGATGTGGCGCAAAAACATGATTTTAAAGAGTCTCGGATCCGGTCAGGCGCTTGATGGTACTGCGCAGGATAGGGCTGTCAGGCTGTTCCTTGAGGAACTTGGCCCAGATTTGTTTGGCCTCGCGCTGTTTGCCCTTGGCCCACAGGACTTCGCCCAGGTGCGCGGCGACTTCCTGGTCGGGGAAGCGCTCCAGGGCCTGGCGCAGATAACGCTCGGCTTCGTCGAGGTTGCCCAGGCGGAAATTGACCCAGCCGAGGCTATCGAGGACGGCCGGGTCTTCCGGGCTCAACTGGTGCGCCTGCTCGATCAGCGTCTTGGCTTCGGCGTAGCGGGTCGTACGGTCGGACAAGGTATAACCCAGGGCGTTCAATGCCATGGCGTTGTCCGGATCGCGCTTGATGATTTGCCGCAGGTCACGCTCCATCTGCGCCAGGTCGTTGCGTTTTTCCGCCTGCATGGCGCGGGTGTAGAGCAGGTTGAGATCATCGGGGTACTGCTTCAAGGCTTTATCGAGCACGCTCCAGGCGCGGTCTTCGTGCTTGTTTGCGGCCAGGGTCTCGACTTCGATCAGGTACAACTGGATCGCGTAGTCCGGCTGTTCGTCACGTTCCTTGGCCAGGCGGCTCTGGGCTTCGCTGCTACGGCCGTTTTCCATGAGGATGTCGGCCTGGCGCAACTGGGCCGGCAGGTACTCGCTGCCCGGCGTGACCTGGGCATATTCGATCAGGGCGCCTTGTGGGTCGCCGCGCTCTTCGGCAATGCGCCCCAGGTTCAGGTGCGCGGAGTCGACGTGGCTGTCCCGGGCAATCAGGTCTTCCAGGTACCCCTTGGCCTCGTCCCAGGCCTTGGCTTCCAGGCACACCAGGGCCAGGGAGTAGCGCAGCTCATCGTCATCCGGGTACTGCTGGACCAGGCTGGAAAATTCGGTCTTGGCGTCATCCATGCGGTCCTGTTCCACCAACAGGCGGGCATAGGTCAGGCGCAGGCGTTTGTCGTCCGGGTACTGGCGGATGCTTTTTTCCAGCAGCGGCAGCGCTTCATCGCCCCGGTCGAGGCTCTGCAGCAAGCGCGCACGCAGCAGGATCGGCGCCACTTCGCCGGCTTCCGGCGGGTGTTTCTCCAGCAGGCTCAACGCCCCCTGGGAGTCGCCATTCTGTTGCAACAGCAGGGCCTTGCCGAAAATCAGCTGGCCGTTGTTCGGGTGGCGCTGCAATAAACGGTCGAAACTGTTCATCAGGCCGTCGCGGGTGTCCTGGTCGGTGTCGGCGGCCGACAGGGCGAGAAAGTCGAAATGGGTATCGCCCTGGCCCTGCAGGACTTTCTCCATGTACACCATGGAGTCGTCATAACGGCCGCTGCGCGCCAGCTGGATGGCGGCGGCGCGTTGTGCCTCGAGGTCCTCTGGGGCATTTCTGGCCCAGATCAGCGCGCTATCGAGTGCTGCCTGGTCAGCTCCCAGGTATTCGGCAATGCGAAACGCCCGCTCGGAAATGCCCGGGTCCTGGGTGTTGATGGCCTGGGTCACGTAGTTGTCCAGGGCAATGTCGTAACGATTGCGCTGGCCAGCCAGTTCGGCACTCAACAGGCTGAAGATCGTCTCTTCGCTGAAGGAGCTGTAAACCTTGGGCTTTTCAGGGGCTGGGCTGCCTGCGACCGGCGGCGTACCGTCTGTCGAAACGGGCGCCAAGGCCTGGCAGCCGCTGAGGAAGACAAAAGCGAGGAGCAACGCGGAAGATCTATTCATATAGGAAAAGGACGACTAACCTGCGGTCGGATCATCATGACACAAGCCTTCGGCCAAACATAACCGGGGCACTCTTTATCTCTTTATATAGGAACCAGCGCCCGCTTGCGGCTTGCTCGCGATGGTCGTCAACCATGAAGCGGACACCCTGAATTAGCGCGCTGCCCTTGAGTTTTTCGCGAGCAAGCTCGCTCCTACAAGGGGCCATTAATGGCGCAAGGTAGTAGGACAATAGTTAACGGTGGTTGTTCTCGGTCTGGCGAAGTAGGACAATTGTCGGCTTCTCGACATCATCAGCGATCTTGAATGGCCTTCCTTGCACTCGGTATTAACCACAAGACTGCTTCCGTAGACGTCCGCGAGCGCGTGGCCTTTACTCCGGAGCAGCTGGTTGAGGCCTTGCAGCAGCTCTGCCGACTCACCGACAGCCGCGAAGCTGCGATCCTCTCCACCTGCAATCGCAGCGAACTCTATATAGAACAGGATCAGTTGAGTGCCGATACCGTGCTGCGCTGGCTGGCCGATTATCACCATTTGAGCCTCGAAGAGCTGCGCGCGAGTGCTTATGTGCATGAAGATGATGCGGCAGTTCGTCACATGATGCGGGTCGCTTCCGGGCTCGACTCGCTGGTCCTGGGTGAGCCGCAGATCCTCGGGCAGATGAAATCGGCCTACGCCGTGGCGCGTGAGGCCGGCACCATCGGCCCATTGCTCGGGCGGCTGTTCCAGGCCACGTTCAATGCCGCCAAGCAGGTGCGCACCGACACGGCGATCGGCGAGAACCCGGTATCGGTGGCGTTTGCCGCCGTCAGCCTGGCCAAACAGATTTTCAGTGATCTGCAGCGCAGCCAGGCGTTGTTGATTGGCGCCGGCGAGACCATCACCCTGGTCGCCCGCCATTTACACGAACTGGGGGTCAAGCGCATCGTGGTCGCCAACCGCACCCTGGAGCGCGCCAGCCTGTTGGCTGAGCAGTTCGGCGCCCACGCCGTGCTGCTCTCGGACATCCCGGCGGAATTGGTGCGCAGCGATATCGTGATCAGCTCCACCGCCAGCCAGTTGCCGATCCTGGGCAAGGGCGCCGTGGAAAGCGCCTTGAAACTGCGCAAGCACAAGCCGATATTCATGGTCGATATTGCCGTACCTCGGGATATCGAGCCGGAAGTGGGTGAGTTGGACGACGTCTACCTGTACAGCGTCGACGATCTGCACGAAGTGGTCGCGGAAAACCTCAAGAGTCGCCAGGGTGCAGCCCAGGCGGCGGAAGAGATGGTGGCAATCGGCGCCGACGACTTCATGGTGCGCCTGCGCGAACTGGCCGCGGTCGATGTGCTCAAGGCCTATCGTCAACAGAGCGAACGCCTGCGTGATGAAGAATTGCAAAAGGCCCAGCGCCTGCTCGCCAATGGCAGCAACGCCGAGGACGTGCTGGTGCAACTGGCCCGTGGCCTGACCAACAAACTGCTGCACGCGCCCAGCGTGCAGTTGAAAAAGCTGACTGCCGAAGGCCGCCTCGATGCGCTGGCCATGGCCCAGGAACTCTTTGCCCTCGGTGAGGGCGCGTCGGATAGCTCTTCGGATAAAAAACCGCAATGAAAGCGTCACTGCTCAATAAGCTGGACATCCTCCAGGACCGTTTCGAGGAACTGACCGCCTTGCTTGGCGATGGCGAAGTCATTTCCGATCAGAACAAGTTCCGCACCTATTCCAAGGAATACGCGGAAGTCGAGCCGATTGTCGCCACCTATAAACAGTTGCTCAAGGTCCAGGGCGACCTCGAAGGGGCCCAGGCCCTGCTCAAGGACAGCGACCCGGACATGCGCGAAATGGCCGTGGAAGAAGTCCGCGAAGCCAAGGAGCAACTGCTCGAACTGGAAGCCAGCCTGCAACGCATGCTGCTGCCCAAGGACCCGAATGACGGGCGCAACGTGTTCCTCGAGATTCGCGCCGGCACCGGTGGCGACGAGGCGGCGATTTTTTCCGGCGACCTGTTCCGCATGTACTCGCGTTATGCCGAACGGCGTGGCTGGCGGGTCGAGATCCTGTCGGAGAACATCGGCGAACACGGTGGCTATAAAGAAGTCATCGCCCGGGTCGAAGGCGACAATGTCTACGGCAAGCTGAAGTTCGAATCCGGCGCGCATCGCGTGCAACGGGTGCCGGCCACCGAATCCCAGGGCCGGATCCACACCTCGGCCTGCACCGTTGCGGTGCTGCCGGAGCCGGACGAGCAGGAAGCGATCGAGATCAACCCGGCGGATTTGCGGGTCGACACCTATCGCTCCTCCGGCGCGGGTGGCCAGCACGTGAACAAGACCGACTCGGCCATTCGTATCACCCACTTGCCGTCCGGCATCGTGGTCGAATGCCAGGAAGAGCGTTCGCAGCACAAGAACCGGGCACGGGCGATGTCCTGGCTGTCGGCCAAGCTGAACGACCAGCAGACCAGCGCGGCGGCCAATGCCATCGCCAGCGAGCGCAAACTGCTGGTGGGGTCGGGTGATCGCTCCGAGCGGATCCGCACCTACAACTTCGCCCAGGGGCGGGTCACCGACCATCGGGTCAACCTGACCCTGTACTCCCTCGATGAAATCCTCGCCGGTGGCGTTGATGCCGTGATCGAGCCCCTGCTGGCCGAGTATCAGGCGGACCAACTGGCGGCGATAGGTGAATAAATGACCATCATTGCCAGTTTGTTGCGCGCAGCCGACCTGCCGGACTCGCCAACCGCGCGTCTGGATGCCGAATTGCTGCTGGCCGCGGCCTTGGGCAAATCCCGCAGTTTCCTGCACACCTGGCCCGAGCGCATTGTGCCCAGCGATGCCGCGCTGACCTTTGCCCACTACCTGCAGCGTCGTCGCGGCGGTGAACCGGTGGCCTATATCCTCGGGCAACAGGGCTTCTGGAAGCTGGACCTGGAGGTCGCGCCGCATACGCTGATCCCACGTCCGGACACCGAGCTACTGGTGGAGACCGCCCTTGAACTGTTGCCGGCGACACCGGCCAAGGTGCTCGACCTGGGCACCGGCAGCGGTGCGATCGCCCTGGCCCTGGCCAGCGAGCGTCCGGCCTGGCAGGTGACGGCGGTGGACCGCGTGCTTGAGGCCGTGGCCCTGGCCGAGCGCAATCGCCAGCGCCTGCATTTGCATAATGTCACGGTGCTCAGCAGTCACTGGTTCGATGCCCTCAAGGACCATCGCTACAGCCTGATCATCAGCAATCCGCCGTACATCGCTGCCGCCGACCCGCACCTGATTGCCGGTGACGTGCGCTTCGAGCCCGCCAGCGCGTTGGTGGCCGGGACCGACGGCCTGGATGACTTGCGGGTGATCATCGCCCAGGCGCCGCAGCACCTCGAAGCCGGTGGCTGGTTGATGCTCGAGCATGGTTACGACCAGGCGGCGGCCGTGCGCGATTTGCTGCTGGCTCAGGGGTTCGTAGAGGTCCACAGTCGGATGGACCTCGGCGGTCACCAACGCATCAGCCTGGGGCGCCTGCCGTGCTGAATGATCAAGAACTGTTGCGCTATAGCCGGCAGATTCTGTTGCAGCACGTCGACATCGACGGCCAGTTGCGACTCAAGCAAAGCCGCGCGTTGATCATCGGTCTCGGTGGCTTGGGCGCACCGGTGGCGCTGTACCTGGCGGCCGCGGGCGTGGGTGAATTGCACCTGGCGGATTTCGACACGGTCGACCTGACCAACCTGCAGCGCCAGATCATCCACGACACCGACAGCGTCGGCATGAGCAAGGTTGATTCGGCGCTCCGTCGCTTGAGCGCGATCAACCCCGAGATCCAGCTGGTTGCCCATCGCGCCGCACTGGATGCCGACTCGTTGGCGGCGGCAGTCGCGGCGGTCGACCTGGTCCTCGACTGTTCCGACAACTTTGCCACGCGCGAAGCCGTGAACGCGGCCTGCGTGGCGGCGGGCAAGCCCTTGGTCAGCGGCGCGGCAATTCGTCTGGAAGGTCAGTTGTCGGTGTTCGACCCGCGTCGCCCCGAAAGCCCCTGTTACCACTGCCTGTACGGGCACGGCAGCGAGGCCGAACTGACCTGCAGCGAAGCCGGCGTGGTCGGTCCGCTGGTGGGCCTGGTCGGCAGCCTGCAAGCCCTTGAAGCGTTGAAACTGCTGGTGGGCTTCGGTGAGCCGCTGGTGGGCCGGTTACTGTTGATCGATGCCCTCGGGACGCGCTTCCGTGAGTTGCGGGTCAAGCGTGATCCGGGCTGCAGTGTCTGCGGTGGCAAACATGCGTGAGGCGCCAATTGGCGTGTTCGATTCCGGCGTTGGCGGGTTGTCGGTGCTGGCGGAGATTCACCGGTTGCTGCCCAATGAGTCGCTGCTGTACGTGGCCGATTGCGGCAACATTCCCTACGGCGAGAAGTCCCCGGCGTTCATCCGTCAACGCTGCGCAGTGATGGCCGATTTTCTCCAGGCCCAAGGCGCCAAGGCCATGGTCGTGGCGTGCAATACGGCAACGGTGGCAGGTGTGGCGGATTTGCGTCGCGACTACCCGTCGTGGCCCATCGTCGGCATGGAGCCTGCGGTCAAGCCGGCAGCGGCGGCGACCCGCAGCGGTGTAGTCGGCGTGCTGGCCACCACCGGAACCTTGCAGAGTGCCAAGTTCGCGGCCTTGCTCGACCGCTTCGCCACCGATGTGCGGGTTGTCACTCAACCGTGCCCGGGGCTGGTGGAGTTGATCGAAGCCGGTGACTTGCAGAGCCTGGCGTTGCGCCAGTTACTGGGCAGCTACCTGCAGCCCTTGCTGGACGAGGGCTGCGACACGATTATCCTCGGCTGCACCCATTACCCCTTCCTCAAACCGATCCTCGCGCACATGCTCCCCGCCGACATCAGCCTGATCGATACCGGCGCCGCCGTTGCCCGGCAAACCCAGCGCCTGCTCGCCGAGCGTGAGCTGCTCGCGGACGGTCCCGCCCGACCCGCGCAATTCTGGACCAGTGCCAGCCCCGAGCACCTGAGAAATATCCTGCCGCTGCTCTGGCATAACGGTGGCGATGTGCAAAGCTTCAACCAGTAGACAGGCTGAAAATCAGCTGAACTTCTGCATGGGGGCGAGATTCTATTACTGCGGTTGTTGAGCAAAAAAACCTAAAGCAATCGTTCGCATAAAAAGGATGTTTCCTATGAAGCGAGTGTTCTGTCTGGCTGCGCTTGCGGCCGTATTGTTGGGGCATGGTTATAGCGCACAAGCGGCGGGTATCGAGTTTGCAGTCGGGCAAACCAGTGATTCGACCATGACGTATCGCCTGGGGCTGCAGTCTGAATGGGACAAGAGCTGGTGGCAGAGCGAAGTGGGGCGTCTGACCGGCTACTGGGATGGGGCCTACACCTTCTGGGAGGGGGACGAGACGGCAAGCAACCACAGCCTGTCATTCTCGCCGGTGCTGGTGTATGAGTTCGCCGGGGAGTCGGTCAGGCCCTATCTGGAAGTAGGCATCGGGGTGGCTGTTTTTGCCCACACGGAAGTGGAGAACAACAAGCTCGGCTCGGCTTTCCAGTTCGAAGACCGCTTTGGCGCCGGCCTGCGTTTTGCCGGTGGACATGAGGTGGGGATCCGCGCCACCCATTACTCCAACGCCGGGATCAGCAGTCCCAATGACGGCGTCGAAAGTTACGCCTTGCACTACACCATGGCCCTGTAGGACCTTGTCGGTGAAGGGGCGCCATCACCTGTAGGCCGTCGTTATCCCCTGGCGTTCCTCGATGCACTCCGGTGCGCCCATTTCGAACTCACGGCAAATCAGTGGGCGTTTGGCGTAGATGGTGCACATCATCGTGTCCCGATCCAGCGCCGCGCACCAGCCGTCGTCCAGGCGCAGCATGACTTCTCCACCCCAGTCGTCGGTGTCGATAAAACGCTCGGGCACGCCCGTGTCAGTGATCAGCATCACTTCGAGCTGGCAGCAACAGGCCGCGCACGTCGAGCAGGTGACCGTCGGCTCGACGATTTCGGTGAGGGGAATGGTATTCATGGGCGCCAGTGTAAGGCAGCGCGCTGCGGCTGTGTGAAAGCACTGACGGACGCTCGCTTGGCGGGCACCCAGGCGAGTCCGTCCGTGGAGCGGGTTACAGTTGATCGATGAGCGGCGGTGCGCTCCAGGCCATGGGTTGGCCAATGGTCAGTCGGCCTTCACCGAGGGGGAGCGACAGCGGCCACAGCGAGGTCATGGACAGGGCCGGCAGGGGCAGCTCCAACGGGCGCAACTTGAGGTGGTCGACGATGTAGCGGGCAGCCTTGTCGGCGGTCCAGCTCAACGGCAGGGGCAAGATTTCGTGCCTGCCAAGTGGCTGGTCGATAAAACCGGGGTTGACCACGGTGACTTCGATGCCGTCTTCGGCCAGCGTCATGCGCTGGGATTCGAACAGGTGGCGCAGGCTGACTTTCGACGTTCCTTGGGCTTCGGTTCGCGGCAGTGGCAGGTCAGTCGCCGAACTGATTATGCCCGCCAGGTGTGGCGCGATGCCCATGCGCAGTAGCGGCAAGGCGGCGTCGATGCAAAAGTTGCTGGCAAGCAGGTTGCAACGCATCAGGTGTTCGATCAGGGAGGCGTCGAGCTGCCTGGCGTCGACATACTCGCAGGTCCCGGCATTGAGGATGACGGTGTCTAGCGAGCCCCAGTCCTGCTGGATCTGCTCACCGATCTCGCGCACGGTCTGGCTGTTGGTCAGGTCGCCAGGGGCTACCAGTACTTGCCCAGGGTAGCGTCGGGCGAAGGCTTTGAGGGGGGCCACGGTGCGAGCGCTCAACGCCAGGTGCGCGCCTGATTTGAGCAGATGCTCGGCCAGGGCGGCACCCAGGCCATTGCTGGCACCGGTTAACCAATAACGTCGTGTGGGTATCCGAATCATCCTTTGCTCCTGGTCAAAGTGTCATCCTGGATCGTTTGTCTCTGTCACACCTCTGAACCGCTCGCCTCAAGACGCGCGGGCAGACACTTGAAGGCCGCCAGTGCGCGTTCGCGCGATTGGCCGAGGTTGACGATCGGCAGCGGATAATCCGCCACGCCAAACAACCCGCCCATGGCGGCCGGGTTGTGGATATCTTTTTTGTTCAGCCCCGCCAGTTCCGGTAGCCAGTGCTTGATGAACAGGCCTTCGCTGTCGAATTTCTCCGACTGACTGATCGGATTGAAGATCCGGAAGTAGGGGGCCGAGTCGGTGCCGGTGGACGAACTCCATTGCCAGCCGCCGTTGTTGGCCGCCAGGTCACCGTCGATCAGGTGGCGCATGAAAAACCGCTCGCCTTCGCGCCAGTCGATCAACAGGTTCTTGGTCAGGAACATGGCCACCACCATCCGCAGGCGGTTATGCATCCAGCCGGTCTCCAGCAACTGGCGCATCGCGGCATCGATGATCGGCAGGCCGGTGCGCGCCTCCTTCCAGGCCGTCAGTTCCTCGGGCGCATCCCGCCAGGCCAGGGCTTCGGTTTCCGGGCGAAAGGCGCGGTGCCGGGAGACGCGGGGGTAGCCGACCAGAATGTGTTTGTAGAACTCGCGCCACAGCAGCTCGTTGATCCAGGTCACCGCGCCGACGCTGCCACTGTCGAATTCACCCTGATTGGCTTGTAAGGCCGCATGCAGGCATTGCCGGGGCGAGAGCACACCAGCGGCCAGGTAGGGCGACAACTGACTGGTGCCAGGTTTGCCCGGCAAGTCACGTTCGTCCTTGTAGTAGTCGATCTGGGCGTCGGCGAAGTGCGCCAAACGCCATTGCGCGTGCTCTTCCCCTGCAGGCCAGAGTGCGCGCAACTGCGCGCTGGGTGGGGCGAAGCCGCTGATCTGTTCGGGTATCGGGTCGCTGTGGATACCGCTCGGCAATTGAGACTTGGGCGCAGCTAGCCGTTGCGGCAGCGAGCCATGCAGGCGGGCATGACAGACCTTGCGAAACTGGCTGAAGACCTGGAAATAGCTGCCGGTTTTGGTCAGCACGCTCCCGGGCTGGAACAATAGCTGATCGAGATAGCCATGCAGGGGGATGCCCTGTTGTTCCAGGGCCTGGCGCACGGCGCTGTCGCGGCGGGTTTCATGCACGCCGTACTCTTCGTTAGCGTGCACGGCCGCAACGTTCAGTTCGCGGCACAGTTGCACCAGCACCCGGGGGGCATCGTCCCAATGAGGGGCACTACGGATCAGCAGCGGGATATTCAGAGCGGCCAGTGCCTGGCTCAGATCTCGCAGGTTGCGCAGCCAGAAATCGACCTTGCATGGCGCATCGTCGTGGGCCAGCCATTGCCCGGGGCTCAGCAGGTACACTGCAACACTCGGACCGCGGGCGGCTGCGGCGCTGAGCGCGGTGTTGTCCTGCAGGCGCAAGTCACTGCGCAGCCAGACCAGTTGGCGAGTCGGTTGCTCATCGAGCATCAAATCAGCCCTCGTTGAATCAGAGCCCGGTGTGCCGACAGCGGATCTTCGGCGAGCAACACATCAGCCATTTCACGGGTACTCACGGACAACTCACTGTGGTGGATGCATACCGTGGGTCCGGCGATGAGTTTTGGGCAACTGACGTTGTGCAGAAGTTTCATCAATTGTTTCAGATTGCTGGTCTTGCTCGAATACAACAGCACCGCGCGGGCCTGCAAGTGATCCACCGCCAGCGCCAGCTCACCCACCGGAAGCGGCCAGTCGAACACTTCCACCGGGCAATCGCTGCTGCTGATCAGCCAGGCGCTGAGCCACAGATGGGGTTCCAGCGGCAGGTCGGATTGATTCACCAGCAGCAGCGGGGCGCCACGCAACTGGCGGTTGTTGTGGTAGATCCGCGCGCCGAACTTGCTGCGCAACCAACTATAGAAAAAGCTACGCTCCATCTGTGCGCCGAACTGCCCTTGCCAGCGCTGCTCGAACTCGGCGAGCAGCGGCAGCAGCAACTGCTCGCACAAGGTGCGGGGCGGGTACAGGGCCATGGCCTGGTTGAACAGGTCATCGACCTGGCGCTCGGCCAGGCGGCAGATGGCTTGTGCCAGGTTCTGGCGCAGGATCTGCCAGTCATTTTCCACCGGCGAGCTGAAGGCCTGCGGTGTGTCCAGCAGCTGCTTGACCTGGCTCACCGCGACGCCGCGATTGAGCCAGGTCAGGATGTCGTGGATGCGTTGCACATGCTCGGCCGAGAACAGCCGGTGGCCCTTGGGTGTGCGCTGCGGCACCACCAGCCCGTAACGACGCTCCCAAGCGCGCAGGGTGACGGCGTTGACGCCGGTCACGCGGGCGACTTCACGGATCGGCAGCCAACCTTCCTCCAGCGCCTGCTGGTAGTCGGCGTCTGGGGCATGGGCGAGAGTAGAGGCGTGCAGGTTCATTCAAATCGCATTTCTGAGGCTGAGGTTTTCCGGGTGCGGCTGCAGGTAGACCTGTTGCGCGATGTACGGATCGGGATGGTGACGCAGGTGATGCTTGAGCAGGGTCAGCGGGACCACTAACGGCACGACGCCGCGGCGGTATTGGCCGATCACGTGCTGGACTTCCTGTTTGTCCTCGGCGCTCAGGCTCTGTTTGAAATAGCCGCTGAGGTGTTGCAGTACATTGCTATGGGTCCCGCGGGTGGCGCATTGCTTGAGCGCCACCATCAATTGGCTGAAATAGCGCGGGCCGAGCTCTGTGGGGTCGCTCTGGCCCATGCTGCCCAGGAGTTTGCCCAGGACCTTGTATTGCAGCGGGTTGTGGGCCATCAGCAGGTACTTGTAGCGCGCGTGGAAGTTCGTCAGGCCATGGCGGCTGAGACCCTGGCGCAGCACATCCTGCCAGGCGGCGTAGGCAAACACCCGGGTCAGGAAGTTCTCGCACAGCACCGGGTCGTTGAGGCGGCCGTCTTCTTCCACCGGCAGGTCCGGGTGGCGGGCACAAAACGCCGCGGCATAGATACCCCGGCCGCCACCGTCCTGCGGGCTGCCGTTGGCGTGATAGACCTTGACCCGTTCGAGTCCACAGGACGGGGATTTGTGCATGAAAATGTAACCGCACAGATCGGTCAGTTCATCTGCCATGCGTTGTCCGTAGTCGGCCAGCGGCTGGGTGACGTCGAGCTGTGGGTTAATGCTGCCGATGGCGTTCGGGTGCCGCGGATCGCCGACCAGGCGAATGGGCTCGCGGGGGATGCCCAGGCCGATGGCGACTTCGGGGCACACCGGGATAAATTCGAAGTAAGCACTGAGGCTGCGGGTGCACAGACGTGACTCCTTGTGTCCGCCGTTGTAGCGCACCTCGTCGCCCATCAGGCAGGCGCTGATGGCGATTTTCGGTTTGCGCGGGGATTCGCTTGACATCGGCAGACCTCGGATTAAAACCTGTACAGGCGGATGACGCTGTACAACATGGTTTGATCATAGGTCGAAAGGTGTACAAGTCAAACTTTTTGTATAGGTTTTACCGTCGAGAGTTCCTGTAGCACCTGTCGAGCCCGCGAGGCTGCGTTGACGGCCGCAGGACGTTCATTCGACTTGGCAATGCCGGGGTCACTGCGCAACCCAAAGCAGGCTTCGCCAGATGCTACAAGGAGGCGGCTACTGCAGGTGCTCATGCAGGCGGCGGGCGGCTTCCTGGCCGCTCAGCCAGGCGCCTTCGACTCGACCCGACAGGCACCAGTCGCCACACACATACAAGCCCAGGTCGGCATCCGCCAGCACCCCCCATTCGTGACTGCTGGCCGGGCGCGCATACAGCCAGCGATGGGCCAGGCTGAAGGTCGGGGCGGGCATGGCGCTGTGCAGCAGTTCGGCAAAGGCGCCGTGCAGTTGTTCGATTACCGCCTCCTTGGGCAGGTCGATATGCTGCCGGCTCCAACTGCTGGTGGCGTGCAGCACCCAGGTGTCGAGGCTGTTGTCGCGCCCCGGTTTGCTGCGGTTGCGGGCCAGCCAGTCGAGTGGGCTGTCCTGCACGAAGCAGCCTTCCATCGCGGTATCCAGCGGTGTATCGAATGCCAGGGCGACGGCCCAGGTCGGGTCCATTTTCACCCCGGCGGCGACCCCGGCGAGTTTCGGTGCAGAAGCCAGCAGGGCAGTGGCCTGCGGGGCGGGAGTGGCGATGACCACATGGCTGAAGGGGCCGTGGGTGAAACCTTCGGCATCCTGCAGATGCCAGTGCTGTTCACCCCGATAGACCTCGGTGATGCGGCAGGCGAAGTGCACCTCCAGGTCGCCAATCAGGGCGCGGGTAATGGCGCTCATGCGCGGCGTGCCGACCCAGCGGGTCTGTTCGTCCGGCGACGGGCTGAGCTGGCCGCCTTGAAAGTTATAGAGCTGCGGCGTCCACTCGGCGACCCAGCCATTGGCTTGCCAGCGCTGCACTTCCGTGACAAAGCGTCGATCGCGGGCGGTGAAATACTGTGCCCCCATGTCGAGTGCGCCGGCGTCGCTGCGTTTGCTCGACATGCGCCCACCACTGCCACGGCTTTTATCGAACAGTTGCACGACGTAGCCGGTCTCTTGCAGAGCCTGGGCGGCGGAGAGTCCGGCGATGCCGGTGCCGATAATTGCGATGGGTAGAGTCATAAGGGCCTCGTTTACCTTTCTCTACAGGCTACGCTTTGGGTTAAACCTGTACAATTGTATTTTTTGGTATAACTTTCAGCGTTCTCGTTCTGACAGCTTGGCCTATTGTTAATCACAGAGCCCGCCCGATCCGAATCATCCCTGCCTATAAAAATAGACTAGTGATCGAGGTAAAACGCCACGCGAGGAACAAGTCATGCACATATTGCTGACCGGCGGTACTGGATTGATAGGACGCCAGCTTTGCCGACTCTGGTTGAACCAGGGCCACAGCCTGACGGTGTGGAGTCGCAAGCCTGAAAAAGTGCCGGCTCTGTGCGGCGCCCAGGTGCGAGGCATCGCGCATCTGGAAGAGGTTGGACAGGAGCCGGTAGACGTTTTGATCAATCTGGCGGGCGCGCCGATTGCCGATCGACTCTGGACCCATAGGCGCAAGGCGTTGCTCTGGAGCAGTCGGATCAGCCTGACCGAAACCCTGTTGGCCTGGCTGGAAAACCTCGAGCAAAAACCCCGCTTGATGATTTCCGGGTCGGCGGTGGGGTGGTACGGCGATGGCGGCGAGCGTGAGCTGACCGAGGATTCACCACCTGTCAGCGAGGACTTCGCCAGCCAGCTGTGCATCGCCTGGGAAGAAACCGCACAACGCGCCGAGGCCTTGGGCATGCGCGTTGTGCTGGTGCGGACCGGGTTGGTGCTGTCGGCCGAGGGCGGCTTTTTGTCGCGCCTGCGCCTGCCCTTCAAAGCGGGGCTGGGCGGGCCTATCGGCAATGGCCGGCAGTGGATGTCGTGGATTCATATCGACGATCAAATCGCGCTGATTGATTTTCTTCTGCATCAGAATATGGCCAGCGGTCCTTATAATGCCTGCGCGCCAAAACCGGTACGCAATCGCGAATTTGCCAAGACGCTGGCCAGTGTCCTGCACCGGCCGGCTTTCATGCCCTTGCCATCGTTGGTGCTGAAGGTTGGGCTCGGTGAGTTGTCGCTGTTGCTGTTGGGCGGTCAGCGGGTGACCCCGATGCGCTTGCTGGCGGCAGGTTTCACCTTTCGTTTCACTGATTTGCGTGCGGCTCTGGACGACCTGTCCAGCCGCCTTTGAAATAGGACGTTGCATGACCGATCACGCGTTGCTCCTGGTCAACCTGGGTTCGCCCGCTTCCACACAGGTGGCGGACGTGCGCAGCTACCTCAATCAATTCCTGATGGACCCTTACGTCATTGACCTGCCGTGGCCGGTGCGGCGCCTACTGGTGTCGTTGATCCTGATCAAGCGCCCGGAACAGTCGGCCCATGCCTACGCCTCGATCTGGTGGGACGAAGGCTCACCGCTGGTGGTACTCAGCCGGCGTTTGCAGCAGGTCATGACGGCGCAGTGGACCCGGGGGCCGGTCGAATTGGCGATGCGTTACGGCGAGCCGTCGATCGAGACGGTGCTGACTCGCCTGGCCGCCCAAGGCATCAAGAAAATCACCCTGGCACCGTTGTATCCACAGTTTGCCGACAGCACCGTGACCACGGTGATCGAGGAAGCCAAGCGGGTGGTGCGCGAGAAAAAACTCGAGGTGCAGTTCGCGATTCTCCAGCCGTTCTACGACCAGCCGGAATACCTCGACGCCCTGGTGGCCAGCGCCCGGCCTTATCTGGAGCAGGATTACGATCACCTGCTGCTGAGTTTTCACGGTTTGCCGGAGCGGCATCTGAAGAAGCTCAATCCGGGTCATTGCTTTGAATGCAGTAGCAATGGCGATTGCTGCGCCGCAGCTCCGTCTGAGGTGATTGCCACCTGTTATCGCGCCCAATGCCTGCGCACGGCGGCAGACTTTGCCAAGCGCCTGGGCTTGCCGGATGGCAAGTGGTCGGTGTCATTCCAGTCGCGCTTGGGACGTGCCAAGTGGATCGAACCCTACACCGAAGCCCGCCTCGATGAGCTGGCCAAAAGTGGCGCGAAGAAACTCTTGGTGATGTGCCCGGCGTTTGTCGCCGACTGCATCGAAACCCTGGAAGAGATCGGTGACCGTGGCCTGGAGCAGTTCCGTGAAGCGGGGGGCGAGGAGCTGGTGCTAGTGCCGTGCCTCAACGATGAGCCGCAGTGGGCGCAAGCGTTGAACACCCTGTGTGAAAGGGCTCCGGTGGTTTTGTAGAGGGCCGGAAAGCATCGCGGGCACGCCTTGTTCCTGTCGGCGCAAGGGGGTGCCCGCAATAACTTTCTTTCAGGCAGCAAGACCCTTAGAGCAGCGGCTCATCCGGCTGTTTGTTCTTCCAGCCGTCATTGCCCGGCAACAGCAGGTTCAACCCGATCGCGACAATGGCGCACAGGGCAATGCCCTTGAGGCCGAAGTCGTCGGGGCCGGTGCCGGTGCCGATCAGCACACCGCCGATCCCAAACACCAGGGTGACCGAGACAATCACCAGGTTACGCGCTTCGCCCAGATCGATCTTGTGGCGGATCATGGTGTTCATGCCCACTGCGGCAATCGAGCCGAACAACAGGCACAGGATCCCGCCCATCACCGGTACTGGAATGCTTTGCAGCAGCGCACCGAACTTGCCGATAAAGGCCAGGCTGATGGCGAAGATCGCCGCCCAGGTCATGATTTTCGGGTTGTAGTTCTTGGTCAGCATCACCGCGCCGGTGACTTCGGCGTAGGTGGTGTTGGGTGGACCGCCAAGCATACCGGCTGCCGTGGTAGCGATACCATCACCAAACAGGGTGCGATGCAGGCCTGGTTTTTTCAGGTAGTCGCGACCGGTCACGCTGCCGACTGCGATGACCCCGCCGATGTGTTCGATGGCCGGGGCCAGCGCCACCGGGACAATGAACAGGATCGCCTGCCAGTTGAACTCCGGTGCCGTGAAGTGCGGCAAGGCAAACCAGGGCGCAGCAGCGATCTTCGCGGTGTCGACGACACCAAAGTAGAACGCCATGCCAAAGCCCACCAGCACCCCGGAAATGATCGGCACCAGGCGGAAGATGCCTTTGCCGAACACGGCCACGATCAGGGTGGTCAGCAGCGCCGGCATCGAAATCATCATCGCCGTCTGGTAATGAATCAGCTCGCTGCCGTCACCGGCCTTGCCCATGGCCATGTTCGCGGCAATCGGCGCCATGGCCAGGCCGATCGAAATGATCACCGGGCCAATCACCACCGGAGGCAGCAGGCGGTCGATGAAGCCGGTGCCCTTGATCTTCACGGCCAGGCCCAGGAAGGTGTAGACAAAACCTGCCGCCATCACACCGCCCATGGTCGCCGCCAGGCCGAACTGACCCTTGGCAAGAATGATCGGGGTGATGAAGGCAAAGCTCGAAGCCAGGAACACCGGCACTTGCCGCCCGGTTACGAGCTGGAACAACAGAGTCCCCAGGCCCGCCGTGAACAGCGCGACGTTGGGGTCGAGGCCGGTAATCAGCGGCATCAACACCAGCGCGCCAAACGCCACGAACAGCATCTGGGCACCCGATAGGATCTGGCGCCAGAGCGGGTCGTTGAACTCATCCTGCATGCTCACGCGTCCTTCTGCTTGGTGCCGAAGATCTTGTCGCCAGCATCGCCCAGGCCAGGAATGATGTAGCCGTGTTCATTGAGTTTTTCGTCAATCGAGGCGGTGTAGATGGTCACATCCGGGTGAGCCTTCTCGACAGCCGCGATCCCTTCGGGGGCCGCGACCAGGACCATGGCGCAGATGTCCTTGCAGCCGGCTTTTTTCAGCAGGTCGATAGTGGCAACCATGGAACTGCCGGTGGCAAGCATCGGGTCGATGATCATGGCCAGTCGTTCGTCGATTTCTGGCACCAGTTTTTCCAGGTAGGTGTGCGCTTCGAGGGTTTCCTCGTTGCGGGCCACGCCCACGGCGCTGACCTTGGCGCCGGGGATCAGGCTCAGGACACCTTCGAGCATGCCGATGCCGGCGCGCAGGATAGGGACCACGGTAATTTTCTTACCGGCGATTTTCTCGACCGAAACGGTACCGCACCAGCCCTCGATGTCGTAGGTTTCCAGGGGCAGGTCCTTGGTTGCCTCGTAGGTCAACAGGGCACCGACTTCCTGAGCAAGCTCACGAAAGTTCTTCGTGCTAATGTCGGCGCGGCGCATAAGGCCAAGTTTGTGTCGGATCAGCGGATGGCGGATCTCACGGATGGGCATAGGGAAAGGCTCCGGCGGCGGGCAAAAAAACCGGCCTAGATTAATCTATCCGGGGTTGTTGTCCTATAGACATTCAGTACGTTAGTCCAGAAACGCTTGATTCGACCGGTCGGGATGCGTACCTTTGCTCGCTTTTCCGAATCCGCCACCCCTTGGAGAGCACCATGTCCGCTGATCTCGAGCATATCCGTCAAATCATGCGAGAGGCTGACTGCCTGTACACCGAAGCTGAAGTCGAGGCGGCCATCGCCCGTGTCGGTGCACTCATCAACGAACAGCTGGCTGACAGCAACCCGGTGGTGTTCTGCGTGATGAACGGCGGGCTGATCTTCTCTGGCAAGTTGCTCACCCATCTGCATTTCCCGCTGGAAGCCTCCTACCTGCACGCCACGCGCTATCGCAACGAAACCAGCGGCGGCGACCTGTTCTGGAAAGCCAAGCCGGAAGTCTCGTTCATTGACCGTGACGTGCTGATCATCGACGACATCCTCGACGAAGGTCACACCCTGGGCGCGATCATCGACTTCTGCAAACACGCCGGTGCCCGTAAGGTGCACACTGCGGTGCTGATCGACAAGGACCACGACCGCAAGGCACGTCCGGACCTGAAGGCCGATTTCGTCGGGCTGCCTTGCGTAGACCGCTACATCTTCGGCTACGGCATGGACTACAAAGGCTACTGGCGCAACGCCAACGGGATTTTTGCCGTTAAAGGTATGTAAGACATGGATACGCCGCGATTTCTGGATCAGACCCTGTTCGCCGAGCTGGCCGGGAAAGCCGCGGTCAATCCTCGCGGGCGCCAGCACCACAACTTCCATCAGATGGAAGACGCTTGCCATCGCATGGCGGTGGGGCTGCAGCCGTCCACGTATATCCCGCCTCATCGGCACTTGGGCGACAACAAGGCCGAAACCTTGCTGGTCCTCAAAGGCCGCCTCGGCGTGTTGATTTTCGACGAAGCCGGCGCTGTGCTGAGCAAGACAGTTCTGCAGGCCGGTGGCGACTGTGTGGGCGTGGATCTGCCAACTGGCGTATTCCACGGCTTGGTGGTGCTGGAAGCCGATAGCCTGATGTTCGAATGCAAGGCCGGTCCTTACCGTCCGGTCGGTGAGGGTGAGTTGGCGCATTGGGCGCCGCGCGAAGGCGAGCCTGGTGTTGCCGAGTATCAGGCCTGGATGCGCGCGCAATTCGATTGATTTTCTTCCTGTGGGAGCGGGCTTGCTCGCGAAGAGGGCGTGTCAGTCAACATCAAGGCGACTAACACACCGCTTTCGCGAGCAAGCCCGCTCCCACAGGGTGTCGTGTTCACAGCCCCGCGTCCGCTCGCTCATGCTAGAGTGCCCGGCCCCGATTCCGGAGCCTGCCATGAACCCTTTTATCTGCAGCGGCGCCGCCCTGTTGCTGACCCTTAGCCTGTCACTTGCCGCGGCCCCGGCGCCCATGCACAGTCAATTCCTGCCGCCGGACGATCTCACTCTGCGCGCTGCTGATCCCGAGCAGCAGCAACTGATGCAGGTCACCGATTATTCGGTGGTGGTCGGCGCTCAGCGCCAATCCAGTCAACAGCCGATTCCGGTCACGTCGCCGGTGCTGATTCGCCTCAAGGGCAAACCCCTGAACAAGGGGGCGACCATCAGCCAGGTGCTGGTGAATTTCGACGGCGAAAGCAAAAGCCTGAAAAAGCCGATCTACGACGCCACTACCCGCACCCTGACCCTGTTTTACCCCATGGCCCAGTACCGGGTGGTGCTGGACCTGTTGCGCAACGACACGGTCTATTGCCAGTTCCTCAGCTACGCCAATGGCCACATCTGGGCAGACCTGCACACGGGTGCAGTGAAGCGTGGTCGTTGAGGCATCGGGCAGGGCGGGGGTAAACTGCCTGCCCCGTGAAATGTCTGCGAGCTGGAGTCGGCAATGCGTAAAGATAAGAAGCAAGTGATTGGTGACGAGATCGGCGATGAGCAGATCAAGTTGTTCCTCGATTTCGAACCGGTTGACGCCACTTCACCGTCCCAGCACAAGTTGATCAAGGCTTATCGCGGCCTGCGCATCGACGATTTCGAGCGTTTCCTGACGTTCTTTGTCGAGGCTGGCTACGACCTGGACGGCAAGGATGAGCATGGCCAGACCTTCGCCGAGGTGATCAAGGACCAACGCAACAGCGCCGAGTACATCGAACTGATCGAGAAAGCCCGCGCCTGAGGTTTTTACCGCCATAAAAAAACGCCCCGCTCTCAATGAGAGCGGGGCGTTTTTCATGGGCGAGGCTCAAGCGAAGCTTGGCGTCTCGCTGCTGGCTTCCACCAGTTCCAACGCAACGTTGTTCTGCGCGTTGATCTTGCGATACAGCGCAGCGTCGGTTTCCAGGACTTTTTCACGAGCGGGGAAAATTTCCGCCAGTTTGCCAGCCCATTCGCCCTTGGCTTTGCCCGGGAAGCATTTCTCGATCAGCTCGAGCATGATCGAAACAGTCACCGAAGCGCCTGGCGAAGCACCGAGCAGGGCGGCCAGCGAACCGTCCTTGGCGGCGACCAGTTCGGTGCCGAACTGCAGCACGCCGCCTTTTTTCGGGTCTTTCTTGATGATCTGCACCCGTTGGCCGGCCACTTCCAGGCGCCAGTCTTCGGCTTTCGCTTCAGGGTAGAAACGACGCAGCGACTCCAGGCGTTGCTCCATCGATTGCATCACTTCGCTGACCAGGTATTTGGTCAGGTCCATATTGTTCTTGGCCACGGCCAGCATCGGTCCGATGTTACCGGCACGTACCGACAGCGGCAGGTCCATGAAGGAACCGTGCTTGAGGAACTTGGTGGTGAAGCCGGCGTATGGCCCGAACAGCAGGGACGTCTTGCCATCGACCACACGGGTGTCCAGGTGGGGTACCGACATGGGCGGCGAACCTACCGCGGCCTGGCTGTAGACCTTGGCCTGGTGATGCTTGACCACTTCCGGGTTGTCGCAACGCAGCCACTGGCCACTGATCGGGAAACCGCCGAAGCCTTTGCTTTCCTCGATGCCCGAGGCCTGCAGCAACGGCAGGGCTGCGCCACCGGCGCCGAGGAACACGAACTTGGCGTCGACTTCACGGCTGTTGCCGCTGTTGACGTCCTTGATGCTGACGGTCCAGCCGTTGGCATTGCGCTTGAGACCGGTCACGCGCTTGCAGTACTTGACCTGGGCATCGGGTGCGCTGGTCAGGTGCTTGAGCAACTGATTGGTCAGGTTGCCGAAGTTGACGTCGGTGCCGTTGAGCACACGGGTCGCGGCGAGGGTCTCGCCAGCGTCACGCCCGGGCATCATCAAGGGCATCCACTCGGCCATTTTGGCCTTGTCTTCGGTGTATTCCATGTCGGCGAAGGCATGGTGCTTTTTCAGCACGTTGAAGCGTTCCTTGAGGAACGACACGCCAGCGTCACCCTGCACGAAGCTCAGGTGCGGGACCGGGCTGATAAAGGATTTCGACGAGCCGAAGGTGCCTTTGCGGGTCAGGTAGGACCAGAACTGCTTCGAGACCTCGAACTGGGTGTTGATGTGCACGGCTTTCTTGATGTCGACGCTGCCGTCAGCGGCCTGTGGCGTGTAGTTCAGCTCACACAGGCCGGCGTGACCGGTACCGGCGTTGTTCCACGGGTTGGAACTCTCCGCGGCCCCGGAATCCATCAGCTCGACGACTTCCAGCTTGATCGCGGGGTCGAGCTCTTTGAGCAGTACA